>JAABUZ0100005560.1_pt1 | contig 16439 bp, 18 predicted proteins | sample 5562091 | NCBI WGS metagenome assembly JAABUZ01 (sample SAMN12813069, study PRJNA571459) | rock metagenome | isolation source: Antarctica rocks | place: Antarctica: Victoria Land, Linnaeus Terrace sud | collected 2015-12-21
ACCGCCTCTCATGCGCCAATCGTCTGCCATCCCTCGCCAGCCTCGTCTCCGCGCGCCACCACCAGGCCAACCTCAGCGCTTCCTGGTCCCTTCCCTAACTGCCTCCCCCTCATTTCTGAGGAGATACTAAGTTTGGCGATGATTGCCGCCTGAGCTCCCACAGCAGAAAGCACTTTGTGATGGAGCCACGAGATGTCGTCTTGTCGCACTACTGGCGGACGTGCATGTAAGAAGATAAAAGTATCATTCGCCGAATCCGAACAGTGCTGCAACATGGCTTCGATGAGGGAGTGACGTATGCGAGTGTCGTCAAGGATTGGTCGCTCTTCCGCAGGATCAGAGAGATCGAAGGATAGTGAGTCTGGATGCCGAGACAGCAGTAGCAACGCTGCTGCAAAAGGCTCCATGATGTCGGGCGAACTGAGATTGGCCCATGCAGCACGCATGATCGCCTCTGCGAGCTGACGAAAAGAGTCGGGTAGCGGATGGTCTACGGGTTGTGCAATGACCCACTGCAACGCTGCGGATAGGTCACGAGGACGCAACTGATTCGGCAGTTCGTAACGCAAGAATATGTCGTAATATCCCGTATAGTAGTCACGCTTCGGTATGCTCAACTGCTCAAACAATTCGTCAGTAGACATCTCATCCGGCCACAATGCCCGCAATACGTATCCTCTGATGTTGTCTTTTGGATCGTGGTCGTCCAGTTGACTCAGGAGGGGCCGGAGTCGAGCCCGAGTTGTAGCGTCACCGAGTCGCGAGACGAATATGGTCGCTTGTTGCCGGATTACGCTGGATTCAGACGTATCGCGGGCAATACCGATGAGATCATCTAGGAGTTCACGCAGCTCGCATGCTTCAGCAATGCGCATAGCGTGGTAACGTATCGTTTCACTCAGACTGCTATTTCCGATGTACGATCTGAGTTGCGTCGCAAGTTCAGGATGAGAGAGTTTCCGATAGAGATGGAAAGTCCGGTAGTCTAGCTGTAGTGTACTTGCACCGATGGAAGCGAGCAGTGTCTGGACTAAGGCGGCGCGATGTGCAGGGTCAGTTGTGGCTACGTCACTACGCATCAAGACGTCGGGATCAGTTTGCAGGATGTGTTCACGGACACCCGGATACATGCCTGCTAACCATGCGGCGACCTCGTGCAGTTGCGGTACAAGCTTACGCTCAGAGTCTCCTGGATGGACGATGAGCGACAGCACTTGGGGCAGTTGCATCTCGGATTGGGCAACAAAGCACGCGGCAAGGAACTCGGCATACGTCTGATGCGCCCACCCGATCCGCTCGGGGCCACGCCACGAGAAGAGGGCTGAGTCGAGGGTTGCCCGGATAGCAGATTCCAATATGGGTTTACCACCCTGTGCTAGTTGTGCCACCGTTACGTCAGCCATATCCACGGCGCCCAGATCGATGCCTAGCCAGATGGCGTCAAAATTGCCGAAGACGGTGACGGCCGCGATGCGCTCGGCGACCCTTATGCGCTGGTCTGAAGTAAGTGGTCCGATGAGGTGAGCCTCGCGCTTGTCGCTATTTGGCTCCTCACAAAGTACCCGGCATCCCTCGCGATACAGTGCCTTCTGAGTGGCTGGGAAGGCTCCCTGCCGATGGTAGGCATTGAGGAGAAATTTGAGAGTAATGGGCTTGATCGCAAGCGGCACCGCCTCCCGTTCATCGATGATGCGGAGGAAGCCATCGGTGTCAATCCTGCGTACACGTGCCGCGTCGACAACATTCTGGCGGCATAATGGCGCGAGCACGTACGATCTAAACTGCTCTTTTCCCCAGAGATCTTGCAAGCCTTCTGCCAGACTGGTCGGCCACTCCGCAGTGCGGCATGCGATTCTAAAGTACAGGCGCTCACGTACCGAGTTCTTATAGCGTGCGAGTTCGTCGATGAGCAGTGTTGCTACCGTGCTGATCTTGAGCAAGCACTCGTCAAGGCTATCGAGAAAAATGTGTAACAGATGATTACCGGCTAACCACTCCTTAAATTCTTTTCCCTCGAACAGATGGCCTACAAGCCTGACTTCACTGCTATAGGATCGCAGATTAAGTCTGAGTGTCTCCCCTCCAGCCTCTCGAATGTTGAAGTCTATTTCCTGCCGCTCATGCGCCAAGGCACTGGTCTTGCCCATGCCAGGCTCACCGAGCAACGCGAGGCACGGGATAGAGCTGATGACAACAAACGGTATGACCTGCGGATTGCGCACATGTCCAAGGGTGGAGTCGGGGTCTGGGAGGTAGCCCCCATCGTCGAGATGAATCTGCGTCTCAGCAGGAGACCAGTATCGCTTCCAGGGAAAAAGTTCTTCAGGCAAAACGCTGGCCTCCGTACGTGTCGAAGTGCTGCACCGCGAGAAGGATGATCTTCCATTATCTCACTCGCCGCGTCCTCTCCCGCAACGTGGACGGCATCGACAACAGTCCCTGCATGTCGCGAATGCTTCGGCAATCTAGTGGTTGAATGGTGCTTTTGGATGGGAACGTCATAAGCCCTTAGCTCGACTTTGGCCATTTGGGGGTTGAGGGGGTGATAGGGTACGCTCGTCGTCACGCTCCCAGGAGGGAAGACGATGCGAACCCTATCACCCATCATGCTCCACCTACTGGCACCGTGTGCACCATGCTTTTCGCGCCGGGTGTGGGGACATGCAGTCGATCTCGTGGTGGGAGCGCTGCTGACGCCGGGGAAGCGCACGGTGACGGCTGCGCTGCGGGCCCTTGGCCTGACCCGGGAGCGGCGCTTCGAACGCTACCACCGGGTGCTCAACCGCGACGCCTGGTCAGGCCTGGCGGTCAGCCGAGTTCTGCTGGGGCTGGTCGTGGCGGCATTCGCGCCGACCGGCCCGCTCGTCGTGGGCATCGACGAGTCGCTGGAGCGCCGCCGCGGTGTGACGCGGCAGGACGTCGACATGGGTGACCACCGCCAGCGCATCCTCGCAGGTGTCGCGCGCCGCGGCCGGCGCACGCAGCGGGGCCACGTCGTCCTGCCTGGGTTCGTCAGTCATCCGGTCCCTCCTCGGTCTGGTGCAGCCCCAGTTCGGCCCCCGCTATCATAACGCCCGTGTGGCCGGCATCATAGCGCCGCTTCGCGGTCATCGTCACTCGTGCCCGAGCGTGCCGCCCACCGAACCCGCGGTGCGGAGCGCCGGCGCGTCGCATACTCAGTTGTGGCGTCATTGGGGTCACAATCGTAGGTGCGGCATGGTGTTGGCAGGTGGCAAACGCAGCGAGACAACCCCGCCTGCTGCGCCGGTGGTGAGGCCGCTGCGGGTTCGGCGGACGGCACGTCGTCAGGCAGGCGATGTGGAGGGATCTCCAGCGCTTCACGGACACGACCAGCGATAGCGACGTGAAGCGCGTGGACGAGGCGAGCCGGCGGGGGCGCTCCCCGCTCAGAAAGGAAATAGCAGATGGCCCCACATCTCCGACCCGGTGACCCACCGACGGTCGGTGTATCGGACGAGCGCCTGCGTTGCGCCGCCTAGGCCGCCGCGCGCTGGGTCGCCAGCGGCGAGACCACCGCCCTGCGCCTCCTCGTCGCCCGCGGCGGCTGCCAGCGCTTGTTTTTCGCCGGCCCCAATGCAACAGAACCACGTTTGGTGTCCGAATGCAACAGAAGGCGCGTATCGCCGCTCGGCTGCTCTTGTTTCGCCAGCGCAGTCGTCTGCACTGGTCCCCCCTGGACAGGCCCCTGCTCCGGGTTGCTCGTCGTCATCATCACACGCTCCTGTTGTCCTTGAATATAACAGAAGGGTCCTTTGGTTGCATTGGCGGAGCACCGGCCGGGCTGCGGATTTCGTAGGGGTACCGAGGCGGCACGGCTGCGCCTGCGGCAGTTCATCGATGGAAGGAGGTGCGCGGCGCGGTTGCCACAACCATTCGGGGCAAGGAGCAAACCCCCTGGACGCGACCGCCGGCTGCTGGGAAAGAAGATCGTGCATGGCCCCATTCCTTTCCCTGTCCCTGTAGCCGGCGCTGGCGGGAGGCGCTACGGGTTCTGCTCGCTGACGCTCACAAACCCTTCGCTCGACGACGGCTACGTTTGGGCGCGCCACTTGTTCAGCAACTCGGCCTCACGTTCGGGACGCAGTCCGGCCGCGCGCGCGGTATCGACCGACCGTGTAGCGTCCCAGGCCAGCGTGTCCCGTACTGTTTCACTCAGAGGGCGGAAGGCCAACCCAGCGGCGATGGCTTTGCGGCAGTCGATGGCGTCGTGGCCTTGCATGTCCATGGCGTCGGGTATCCATAGAGGCAACTCGATCCACGGTCCGACCTCTTCGCGCAGCAAGAAGGGCTCATCGACCCACACGAAGCGGGCCGTACCGCCAGACTCGTGGTTGCACACGTCGAGCAGACTGCCTCTGGTAAGCGCCTCTTCCGGTCCCGTCGCGTTGTAGGTTCCCGTACGACCTGTTTCGACCATGCGCAATGTCCAGGCGGCGAGGTCCCGCGCGTCAATGAACTGGACAGGCTGATCAGGGCGTCCTGGCGCCAGCACGTCGCCTCCGCGCGCCACGCGGCACGGCCAATAGGTGAAGCGATCCGTGGGGTCGTGAGGGCCGACGATGAGGCCGGGTCGCGTCACTAGCGTCCGGCCGGGCATGGACTCCTCGACCGCCCGCTCGCACAGCGCCTTGAGGGGACCATACGCGTCGCCGGCCACCTCCTCCGTCGTCGTGTCTTCCAGCGTTCCCACCGCCTCGCTCTCGGCCACGCCCGGTCTGCTGACGTCCTGGTAGACCGAGATCGAGGAGATAAACGTGTAGTGGTCGACGGCCCCCGACAGCAAATCAGCCGAAGCGCGTACAACCCGTGGTACGTAGCCACAGGTGTCGACGACCGCGTCCCAGCGGCGTCCTTTCAGCGGGTCGAGGCCGCCGTCCCTATCGCCGCGTAGCGTCTCTACGTCGGGGAAGATATCGGCGTTGTGCTGCCCACGATTGAACAGCGTCACCTCATGGTTGCGGGACAGCGCCGCTTCGACGAGGTGGCGGCCGACGAACACGGTTCCGCCCAGGATGAGTAACTTCATAGTGTCGCCATAGTGTCGCGCTCCCTGAGTCGTGAGTCGAAAGTCGGAAGTCATGAGTCGTCGGCTATTATGCTCGTAGCCCGTTGACGTACGCTCGCAGCGCGCGGATCGTCGCCGCATCGCCCACCGTGAACCACGTGTTGCCCAGTCTATCCGCTTCGTACTCTAGCATATACGACAACGGGGTCGGGCAATGATCCCTTCGTAGAACAACCATATTGTGAGTGCCGGCGTTGAAGTGGCTCATGGGCGCTTTTGATGCTGCTGTTCGAGAGGGAAGTCCGCACCCGAGGTGCGAGAACCAGAACGTTTGTCTTCACGAATGATGGATACCACCGATTAACCAGGCGAAACGGTCGACCGGCCTTACACTATTCTGACCATGGCATTCAGCGACAAAGCCCGACAACCAAGCGAGTGGCCGCGCGTTGCGAGAACTGATCCCCTCCTAATTCTTGTTGTTCATGTGCTGTGTCGATATGACGTCAGCCCACCACCAATCCCATAACTTCCCGTCGTTGCCGCCGCACATCGACACGACATCGGCAGCATCAAAAGCGCCCAAGAACCGTTGAAGTGCGCAACGTTGCCGTTATTAGCTACACCACCTTCAGGGCCTTTATTTTTCCCGGTAGGAGACGTTCCTGGACGTCAAACAGTGTTCTGACGGCACTGGTAAGCCCCAGTCCGCTCACCTGAAAATAGCCGCCCTCAGCCTCGTTACGGCTTGCCCTTTTTATAACCGCTGGTCGCGCTGAGGCGCGAGGAACCCTACTGGAAAAAAGATCGTGCGCGGCCCCATTCTTTTCCCAGTAGCCAGTGCCCGCGAGGCGCTACACTGGGGGCGACGGCGGCGGCCCCGGCGAGGCATTTGCTGGCAAATGTGGACTCACTCCACATTTTGCCCGGTCGGCCCTGGGGGCCTTCCGCAAAATGGTTCGTTCGTAGGGTCAGCTCTCGTTTTGAGCTTCCCAATGCTGAAGTTCTACGTTCGTGAAGTAGGTTACTAATGTGCGGAATACGTGCTCGATGGGATCGGGGCTCAAGCCCGCCTCCATCGCCCACTGGCGACGCTGGGCCATCATCGTTGCCACGCGGTCCGGAGCACTTACGGTTGCCGCACTCGTTTTAAAGGTTGTGGCTGCTTGGACGTAGCCACGTCGTCGAGCGATTAGTGTGATGATGTCGTAGTCGATGGCATCAATCATCGTGCGGATGTCTTGTAAAATTGTGTATTCTTCAGGCGTTTTCACTCTAACGATCTCTCCATCTGCAACCCTGGTGGGCAAAGTGTATGTACTCATTACACCATCGCTGCGCGATTGCGGGCTCGGCGAGCGCAGGGTTTGCGAGCGGGAGCGAGCAAAACCCGTAGTGAGTACTGGTTTGCTGCGCGCACCCTTGCCGGGGCCATGTACTGCCCATTCTTTTTCCAAGTAGTTAGCCGTTGCCTGTGATCACGGTAGGGGTAGGCGACTAGCCGTAACTCACTACGGGTTTTATCGTTCGGCCCTAGTATTACAACGTTAGGTGCTACGATGCTTGCTGGGTGGGCGGAGGTAGGGGAAAGGAGATGTCGATGCTGCTGGCAGGGTCGGAAGGATACGTCGCTCCGCCGTCGGGGCGACCGCCACTGCTGGGGATCACCGCGGCGGAGGTAGCGGGGCTGGCCGACGAGTTGGTCGACTATCACGCCGAGTTTGCGCCGCTGTTCCAGCGCGAGGAGCAACGGCAGTGGTCGGCGGCGTATCTGGCGGGACAACTGCTCGCCTTGGAGCGCAAAGCGATTTAGCCGATGGCCCCCCGGCTGGCGGGCGGCAATGTGCAGGCGATGCAGCAGTTCATCAGCACCGCACCCTGGGAGGACGAGCCGATCCTGGCACGACATCAGGAGTTGGTGGCGCAAACCCTGGGAGACCCGGAAACGGGCGTCCTGATCGTGGATGGCTGCGACTTCCCCAAGCAAGGCCAGCATTCGGTGGGGGTGGCGCGCCAATACTGTGGCGCACTCGGCAAGATTGCCAATTGCCAGGCGAGTGTGGTGGCGTGCTACGCGAGCGCTCGTGACTACACCTTGGTGGATCGGCGGTTGTACCTACCTGCATCGTGGTTCGGCGACGACGCGGGGGAGCGGCGCGCCGCGTGTGGCGTCCCCGAGGGACTGCGCTTCCAGACCCGGCCCGAGTTGGCCCAGCAGATGATCGCCACCCTGCACCGTCGAGGGGTCCTGCCCTTCCGGTGGGTGCTCTGTGACGAGGGCTTCGGTGACCACCCCGCCTTCCTCGATGGGCTGGCAGCGGCGGGCCTGTGGTCCTTTGCCGAGGTAGCGCACGATACCCGCGTGTGGCTCACGCGCCCACCGACCGTGGTCCCGCCCCGTCAGGGGAGACGCGGACGCGTTCCCACCCGCCCGCGCCTGGCGCCGACCGCCCCCGCCGCCCAGACTGTCGTGCAGGTCGCCGCCGCCCTGCCGCCCGAGCAGTGGCAGCAGACCGTGCTCCAGGAGGGCAGCAAGGGGTCGCTGGTCGTGGACCTCGCCTGGCGACGAGTTGTGGCGGTGCGCGACGGCCTGCCGCGTCCGGAGGTGTGGCTCGTCCTGCGGCGCAGCGAGGACAGCGCGTGTGTAGGCCGTACTGCGCAGTACGAGCCGTCCAGCCGAGGGGAGCATCCGCCGGCAAGCAGTGCTGGATGTCCGCCGGAGCGCCGCACCCCATGCAGGGGACGGTCCCGTGTAGCAGGGCAGCGGTATAGTAGCGATCGGCCCACTGCTCCAACCGTCGCGCGGCGGGGCCGCACGACCGCAGCCCGGCGAACACCCGTGGCAGCTCCGCCTGCGAAAGGTAGGTAGCGGGTTCGGGGCAGCAGACCTTGCAGCGAAGGAGGAGTTCGCCACGATCCGCCGCGAATTGACCGTCCAAAAGGTGGCGTCCGCAGTTCGGGCACCACAGGCGCGTCCGCTGCCACCCAGCCGCCTCCAACTTCACCTGGCCATAGCCGAGCGCCGCATCCCGCAGGTCGTTCGCCAGCACGCGGCGCATGGCCACGGCGCCGACGCTCAACCCCAGCCGCAGGGCCGTCTCCGCCTGCGGCGATTCCTTAACGTACCGCTCGATCAGCACCTGACGGGTGTCCGGCGGGAGGACGGCCAACGCCCGATCAAGCAGGCCCACCAGTTCGTGTCGCTCTAGGTCTCGCTCCAGATCGTAGGCATCGGGCAGATCGTCCGCGCTGCCTTCATCATCGTGATCGCCGGCGCTGGGGAACGGCGTGGTCACCTGCCCCCAGCGCCCCATCCAGCGACGACATTCGTTTCGCGCGATAGTGCGGAGCCAGCGCCAGCATTGCTCTGGATCATCCAAGGGGGGGCGGTGGTGGGCACGCCACACCCGAAGCAATACCTCCTGGGTGACATCATCAGAGTGAGACTCGTCGCTCAGCAGGCGGACGCAGAACTGCCGGACGCGAGGACGTGCCGCCACTAGGACGGCGTCCCAGCCCGCGGTCTCCTCGATCGACGCTGTCATACTTCATCCTCCTATTTCCCGTATAACCCGAGAAAGCGGCCCCACCTCACGCGCATTTTGTCCAAGTTGCCATCTATGGCGTCGGCGCATCGTCGCGACGGTCCCTCCACCGCGATCGCCGTTTCCGCACGCTGGTACCGTACTGCGCGCGGGAGAACAGGCGATGGCAAAGAGTTGGAGACGACGGTGGCACAGCATGCCGATTCGCATGATCTGTCGCTCCCCGAAGGCACCTCGACGCACCGGCTGCGCCATGACAGACTGCGCCCAACGCGCCAAGACAGCGTTGGGCCGATAGGCCCTATACTAACGAGCGTGTCACCAGGGGCAAAGTATGACTCCTCCCATGAAGGCGTTCCGCGGTCGCCTGATCCAAGGGCAGCCGCTGGTGCATGTCTAAGCCCGTTTTTCGCACAATGACTTTTATAATACTTTTGCCGTCACATTGTGCAGCGACACCTCAAGAGTCTTCACCCTGACCGAACTAGAGTTCAGAGTTTCCCCGAGAAAATTCCCATTTGCGAAATACAGACTTAGCAGGGCCTTCTTGCCGGAACTTCCCGTCGTAACAGTCATAAAGTATCGGGCAGGTCGGGCAGGTGTAAGAGACTCGCGTTGGTGGGCCTGAAGTCGCAGACCTCGAAGTAAAAGGCCTTGAGACGCTCGCTACCGCCTGTACCCACAACACCAGTGCTTCCCGCGTCCACGCCTGGTGTGCCGGCTAGGTCACCCATCCGCGTTCTTTCAGAACGGGAGAGCGGTCACGCGACACGACGAGAGCCATGGTGGAGGCCACCCAGGATCGGGAACGCGACGATGCGGCCCGTGCCCACGCTTGTCGTTCCGCAGCCGCGCATCGCGCGGGGATCGCCTGGCCGATCCCCTGGTGCGGCCGGGCGTCAGTGAAGGACGCGACATAGGCTCGCCGCAGCACGCGTGCGCCAGGTGGTGCTCGCCCAGGACGAGCCGGTGGTCCAAGCATTCCCGGCGCACGATGACCAGCGCCCCCGCCCAGGCGCGCAGTCGGCTGGCATCGCGCAAGGCCACCTCTTACCACGTTCCGGCCAGACTTCTAGGCGGGCTCGCGTAGCGACCGCGGCTGCTTGCCGTCGATGTCGACGATGCCGTACTCCAGCGCCAGTTCCGCCGCGACCAGCACCTGACCCGACTTGCGCATGAGCTCGGGGTCATTGGCCAGGGCGGCCACTGCCCGGCCGATGAACTGGGGCGACTCGGAGTTAGACAGGTCGAAGTGTGCCGCCGCTTGCAACACCCCCTCGGTGCGCACCAGGCCCGGATATAGCGAGACGGCGACGACGTTATGTGCCCGCAACTCGTACGCCATGCACGCGGCCATGCGATCGTCGGCGGCCTTGGCCGGCCCGTAGATCGCGCCGGCGTCGTCCTGCCGGGCTGCGATAAAGGAAATGTTGACGATCAATCCGGCCTGGCGCGCGATCATCAACGGCGCGCCGAAGACGCTCGCCACGTAGTGGGCGCGGACACCCGCCCGGAACATCGCGTCCCAGCGGGAGAGGGGCACGGACCAGAAGCCCCGCTCCTGCCAGAACGCCGTGCCGTCGTAGTAGTGCTCGTAGCCGCCCCACACATTGTTCACGAGGATGTCGAGCCGGCCCTGCTCGGCCTCGATTCGCCTGATGACGGCGGCGACCTGGTCGTCGTCGCGGTGGTCGCAGCGGACGGCAATTCCCCGCCCGCCCAGTGCTGAGACCTCAGCGGCGGTCTGCCCGATAGTCCCGGGCAGCGCGGTTGGCGCCTCGCCCGGCGTGGTCGTCCGCCCGGTGATGTACACCGTGGCGTGGGCCTCGCCAAGGCCGAGCGCTACGCCGCGTCCGACGCCGCGGCTCGCCCCAGTCACCAACGCCACCTTACCTCCCAAATCCGCCATGGTTCTCCTCCCCAGTGCCCCACCACCTCCGCCGCTGCCCCCGGCGAACCCGCCCAGAGCTGGGGAGGTCCAGGAGCGACGGCGCGATGCCGCGCGTACAGGTAGGCAGGGACATTCGCCCACAGTCGCACCAGATCATAGTGGCGCAAGGCCGGCATGGATACCCCGGCCTGCTCTGAGAGGGTGTAGACCTTGAACACGGGTCCCGTGCCCGAACAGGTATCATTCATTCTTGACCTACCGGCAGCCTGAACGTCAAGGCGACGGGCGCATAAGCGGATGCAGACCCGCGCCTCCGTTCAGCTGGCCATCGAGGAAGCGCTCGCGGGGCTGCCGGCAGTCTACTCGGTTGAGCAGTACCACGAGAAGTGTGCAGGCGTCTTACTCCACGTCTACGAGACGTATTATGGCCAAGGGCGAAGCCGATATGATGGTGTAGCGTGAGTTTAGTAGCCCGCTACTCGTCGATTGAGGGGTAGAGGCGCTTCAGCTTGATGCTGGCGTCGTCGGTGGTGAACCGCCACGTGATGGTGCCTCCAGCGGCGTTGCGGTGCTCCTGCCAGGCGGCGACCTCGGCTTGGCAGGCGGCGAGATCGGGGATGCGGCGGGCGAGGCACGGTCGGCTGAGGACCCTGAGTTCGATTGCTGCCATAGTGAGCCAACTGCCGTGTGTGGGCGTGTCGTGGATCTCGAGTTTGTCGGTGAGGCGTTTGGCCTCCTCGGGGGGGAAGGCGTCGTACAGGGACGCGGGTGAGTGGGTAGTGAGGTGATCCAAGACGAGCACGATGCGCTCGGCGTCCGGATCGTGCCCATCGACCACCTCCCGGATCTGGTGCGCCCAATCACCCTTGGTCCGGTGCTCGGTGACGGCGACCCACCGCTTGCCTTGGAGCGGCTCACAGGTCAGGAAGCCGTTTACCACCCCACCCCGTTCGTACTCGTGATCGACGCGGACGGGCTGGCCGGGTGTGGCGGGCAGGGGAACTCGCGTGTCGCGCAGCAATTGCTTGCTGACGTCATCCAGACAGACCTGCGGGAAGCGCGGGTCGTACGGACGCGTGGAGACATCGAGCACCTCCTCCATTCGCCAGACGAACGCCCCCCTCGCCTCAGGCGGGATGCACCATTGCCGCTTCAGCCACGGCGTGCGGTCGTTTTTTTTAACACCCGTCGCACCGTCTGGTAGGAAATGTCCTCCACCATCTCCAACTCGACGAGATTGTCGGCCAAGAGGCGTAACGTCCAGTGCGCCTGTCCCGCAGGCGGCTCGCCGCAGGCCAGCGCGACCAAATGGGCCTCCTGCTCGCCGTCCAGCTTGCGACGATATTCACGGGTCGGCGCTCGCCGCTGCAACGCCGCATCCAGTCCCTCCTGGACGTACTGTTTGCGGATCCGGGACACCGTGGGCTGGCTCGTCTCTACTGCCTCCGCGATCCGCTCGTCCGTCCATCCCGGCCCGCTCGGTCCCTGGTCTGCTTTAAGCAAGATCCGCGCATGCGTCAACAGACGGGCTGAGGCCGTACCTGCGGCAATGAGTCCATGCAGTTGCCCCCGCTCGGGGTCGGTCAGTTCAACCACAAAGTGCTTTTTCATGCCGATCAGCGTACTGCTCAGCGCCACCAACAATCAAATCACGAGTAACCGTCTACTAGCCTGGATTATTCACGGAGATGCGAAGCGAGCGGCGAGGAGGGACCACAGGTATTGACTGGGATGTCCTGAAGCGAGATGCAGGCGGACATGGGAGAGCAGTTGGCGGACGCGACCACCGACCTTGAGCAGTTGCAGGCGCAGGGTATCGAGTTGGCGGCGGGCAGCTCCGGCAGCTTGGAGCCAGCGCCGCAGGGTGTCGAGGAGCCAATAGGCCGCCACGTGCAGGAACAGTCGGAACTGGTTGGGCCAGAAGCGGCAGTCGCTCAGACGATCCGCCTTACAGGCGCGTTTGAGGTCTTTGATCCACAGTTCCGCTTCGCCTCGATCGACGTAGGTATCGTAGGAGGCGGTGGCGTCCTCAGCGGGATCGGTGCCGTTGGTGACGATGAAGCGGGTATTGGGGCCTTCTGCGAGCGTCTCCGCCTTGTAGACCACGCGCCGCTCCTTGGACCAGGTGGCCGCCCGATAGACGGTCTCCTCCACCAGGCGCACCTTCTCCTCCCCAGTCTGCGCCTGCTGTGCCTTCGCCCGGGCGAGCAACGGTGCGGCGATGGCTTCCAGGCGGCGGTTGGGGATGAGGCCGATGCGGTAGGTGACGTCCTGCGCCTCGCAATAGTCGTAGAGGGCTGGCACCGCGAAGCCACCGTCGGCGCGCACCTCGATTGGGATGCCCGGCCAGCGCCGCCGGAGCAGGGGAATGAGGCGTTTGAGCACCAGGAGCACGCCGCGACTGGCGTGGACGTTGCCCGGACGCAAGATGGCGGTGATGAGTTGGTCAGTGTCGCCGTCGAAGATCACGAGCGGGTGGTACATGTGCTGGCCGTAGTAAGCGTGGTAGGCCTCACCCTCCTGGTGGCCATGCACCGGATCATCCGTGCTGTCCAGGTCCAGCAGGATGCGCTGCGGCCGACCGCTCTGCCCCCGCTGCTGGAGGTACACCGCGAACAGCGCGTGGGCGAGATCGGCGCAAGCATGGCGATGCACCGCGTTCTCCAGGCGGGACATCGTCGGTTGGCTGGCCAGATCGATCCCCGTCTCCGGCAGGCGGCCGCAGACCAGCTTGAGCAGGGGATCAACGCGCAGCGTATCAGCGTCGTCCTGGTCCTCGTAACCACACGCGATCTGGAAGACGCGCTGGCGGACCAGCGTCTCCAAGGAGTGCGTCACCGGTCCCCGTCGCCACTCCGGCACGCAAGCGGCGAACGCTCGGCAGATTCCCAACTGGGCTTCCGCTTCCGCCAGCCAGGGCAAGCCACCATCGGAGGTCACACGCCCTCCATCAAAGCTCGCCACGAACGGTAACTCGGTCTGGGTGGCATACCGGTACGTCGGCATGGCAGAATCTCTTGGCACGGATGGCTCCTTTGCTCTGGTCAATCGTTCACAACGTGACCATAACCGAGGAGCCTCCCCGTTGCCAACTTACCCCCGTGAATAATCCAGGCTAGCCCGACTAAACCTCACCGCACAGGATATCCGCTTGGCGATCTGTAGCCATTTTGATCCTAATCATGCGGGGAACCTGGCGCTCTTTCAACAGGCAGAGATTGTCATTCAGCGGCGCTTATATACCGCTGCGATCAAGGGCGAGGTTCCCCGTTTTGAGAGGACACGAGACCAATGGGACGCACCGGGTCTGCGCTTCTTACTCGTTGATGGTGATATTACGCTCGTTCCGGGGGTGACGCTGCTGCAAAGTGAGGGGCATACACCGGGGCATCAATCGGTCCTGGTATCTCTTCCCAGGACCGGCCCCGTTCTGCTGGCTATTGATGCGCTCCCGTCTCAGGCCCATCGTGATCCCACGACACGGGCTATCGAACCATTCGATCTAAATGAACAGCAAGTGCGGGCCAGTACAAGCAAGCTACGCGCCATCGAACAACAAGAGGATGTCGCTTTCACGGTCTATGGTCACGATCCTCGCCAATGGCAAACCTTGAAACGTTTCCCTGATTTTTATGAGTAACAGGCGACAGACTTCTCCCTCTTCAAAGAAAGGACAACACAGATGACTTCTTTTCCTTCAGAACAAACAGGCATTCTTATCGTGGGTGCGGGACCGGTTGGTATGGTGCTTGGCATGGAACTGCTGCGCAGAGGTGTTCCCTGTCGGCTAATTGACCAGGCCGAAGCTCCGGCGACGACCTCGCGCGCGTTCGGGATTCATCCGCGTACCATGGAACTGTTCGCTCGCTTGGGGATCGCTGATACGATCGAGGAACGGGCGCAGAAACTCTACGATATGCGCGCCTATGCCGATGGACGCGAATTGACCCACGTGATTATGGACGCGGAAGATCTTTTCACCCGCTATACCTGCTCCTATTCGCTTCCACAGGTCTATACTGAAGAGATTATGCGTCAGCGTCTGGGCGAATTGGGTGGTCAGATCGAGTACGCAACCCGTCTGGAACGTCTGGAGCAAGATGAGCATGAGGTCATCGCCGTTGTGCGTGATCCCGCGGGCCAGTCCCGGCAGATTCGTGCCTCCTGGTTGATCGGGTGCGATGGCGCCCATAGTACAGTTCGCAAGCAACTGGGCATTCCATTCGAGGGAAGTCCCTCCGAGACCTGGCTGATTGCCGATACGTACCTGGATTGGGAGCTTGGGCGTGAGCAACAACACGATACGCTCTATATTCTTCTGTCCGAGCAAGGGGCCCTCGTGACGTTTCCCTTTCCCGAAGCGAATCACTGGCGCATGCTCGATACCAGCCCGGATCTCTCTGAGGGCGATGATGCGAAGGTCATTATCCCGCAGTTAACCCGCAAGCTCCGGGCCGCGATCGGCTCGATGACTGCTCAGGTACGCGATGTCTCGTGGATCTCTGCCTTTACAATTCAGCAACGCCGAGTCTCGTGTGCCCGCGTGCAACGGGCCTTTGTCGCTGGAGATGCAGCCCACTGCCACAGTCCAGCAAGCGCACAAGGGATGAATACCGGGGTCCAGGATGCGTTCAATATAGGGTGGAAACTGGCGCAGGTCTATCATCAGCAAGCACCAGTGTCGCTCTTAGAAAGCTATTCGGCGGAGCGAGAACCAGTGGCCGCCACCGTTCTGGCAAGCACGCAAGCCGTGACACGCGCCTTGAGTATGCGTGAGTCATCCGGTCGCTGGATGCGCAATAGTCTGATCTCGATGGTAACAACTTCCCCTGAAATGCGTGAGTCCGTCCTCAAACGGATCGTCCCGGAGTTTTTTGAACTGGGTGTCTCCTATGAACACAGCGCCCTTGTCTCGCAACACTGGCACCCGGCGTTCGCGAGCTTTGATCGTCAGCCAACCGGACTCAAGCCAGGAACGCGCGTGCCTGATTATCCGTTCGCCGTTGTGAAAGGGCTGCCGAGCCAGCGTTTGCATGAGGTGCTCAATTCCACAGAATATGCCTTGCTCTTGTTCACAACGGGCGCCAGCGGCGAAGACTATCATCGCCTGGAGCACTTCGCACAGGAAATCCAACGCACGTATGGGACACTGGTGACGCCCATTTTGATCGCGCCTGTATCCCATCAACAACAACCGGCTCAATGGCAGGGGCAGGAGTTGGCCGACAGCGGACATCCCTATCATACCCTGCACTACTTCTTCGGGGTGAGTCAGCCGAGCGCCTATGTGATACGCCCCGATGGCTATGTTGCTTACCGTGATCAACCATTGGATGAGAGCCGTATCCGGGCGTTCTTCCAAACCGTCTTAGCGCGGTGAGACGAGAGAGGAACAGAAACATGAGCGAAAGTGCAGATGTCACTCCTTTTCCACTTGTGCTCACGGCTTAAAGCCAAAAGCCGTCAGGAGGGGTGAACAAAGAAAATTGCGGCGTGAGAAGAGGGATGGATGCCTCTTTTCACGCCGCAAATACGGCCGTTTCTGCGATACGGCCGTATTTGCGACGGGCACGTGGGCGGGCCTCATACGGACTTGCCCTGGCGATCCGCGATCCTACAGCGTCAATATCGCAGGTTTTCAGCACCAGTCGGTATCAGCCACTGGGCATATCTTGATCGTGCCGCACTCGCCGCGGAGGCGCACCACGCCGGCACCCTCGCCCCCGCACTGTTGCCTCTGGTGTCACGAACGTTTGTAAAGGGCCCACATGTGTTCACCTATGGTATAGTAATCACATTAATAAAAGAGCGTGCGCAAGGGGTGCCTCACGGCTGAGACAGTGGCAAACGTGCCACTGACCCTTTGGACCTGATCTGGGTAATACCGGCGTAGGGATGCGTTCGCGGATGGTCGGACTAGGACTGCCGCCGCCTCCAACTACCTCAGTGTGGATGGACCGGCGGCATTTTTGTGCCT
>JAABUZ0100005561.1_pt1 | contig 16438 bp, 18 predicted proteins | sample 5562091 | NCBI WGS metagenome assembly JAABUZ01 (sample SAMN12813069, study PRJNA571459) | rock metagenome | isolation source: Antarctica rocks | place: Antarctica: Victoria Land, Linnaeus Terrace sud | collected 2015-12-21
ACCGCGACGGCCCCTACCTCCTCCTCGCTGGCATCCGCGCCGTCTTCGTCACTGCGGCCACCCTCGCTTATGCCGCTCACCATCCATTCCCCAGAGACGCCACATAGTTGTGGGTAATCACCAGGGTGTGAGTGGGTGGATCTTACGGGCACGCCAATGTGACCTGCATCTGAGCACTTCGGCGCGGCGCAAAACTTTGGTGGGCACCGCGATCTTACTGCCTGATTGTCATGCTACATGCTAATGCATATACTATGCATATGGATCCAGTTGGTACCATACTCCTTTATCAAGCACGCCTTTTGGATCGGGCAGTCCTGACAAACCGATGGTGCCGTCGGGACGGAGATACTGATGTACAAGGGCTATCCGTTTACCAGTCTTAGAGATGTACTCAAGCAACTGGCTCCGAGTACAAAAAGGTTCAGCGGCCAATGGAGGTGAAGGGTGGTGTTCCTCTACCGGTTCTGGTCCTAGTGCCAATTCCCCCCGGTGTAAGCGATCCAGATACCCACCATCATTAAAGATGCGGCGCAATTCCCTCTTATTCACGATGCGATAAGGAGAACTTTCCATGATTCATCCCACCGGAGCAGATGTACGGCAGCAACTTATCGGGTTCATCGACCATGTCATTGACGTCCGCACGCTGTGGCATTGGCTTATGAAAGAAGTTGTTGCGCCAGAAGTCGATCGGGCAGATTCAGAAGTACGGGCGGTCAGTGGCCCAGCCCTTCTATACATGTCTGAACACCAGGCAGGCCATCGTACCGATGAAGAACTGCGTAGGCTGCTACGGACCCTAGCCACAACATATGTACGACCCATCGACCTTGGTGGAGCTAACAATGTTCCGACCCTTATCCTTACGTCCTCATCCAGTACTCTGAGTTCGCAAATGATGCTCCGAGGAGTGCAATCCATCAAGCCTGCGTCACCACTCGCTGAAATACCAACCGCAATGGTATTCGCGTAAGCAACTGATCTTCGATCAGGACATCTAGCCAATACACCCCCTCCTCGTCAACGAGTAGAGTGACCGGGTTGAGGATAATATTGACGCCTCGGTCATTGCCTTCGAATAGCACCGTGAACATCTGATCCGGCAACCTCATCCCAGAAGGTTTCTCAAGTCTCAATCGCATCATATGACTGCCAAGGGTGCTTCCCGACTTCAAGGTAATGACAAGTGGGAGCGCGAGCGAAGTCGGCACTATCGGGTCTGACATGGATGTGACATGCATGTTCTGAATGATGCGGTCAATCACTCGGACCAAAGTCACGACGCCATCTGGTTCCTGTAACACCTTTTCACAAAAGGTAGCCGTAACGACCCACGGCCCAGAACGATCAGTTTCCATTTGCTCACTCCCTCTGTCCTCTCTCCTATTGCCCCCACAGGCCGACAACAGGTAACCTGCCACAAACTTGTCCATATCCCCCATGCTACCGCTCGAAGGTCATGGTATTGGCGCGTCTCAAATCGGCAGGTACTTCCCACTGCTCTTGCCTGTTGTGTAGGTCATCCTACATGGCTCACAATGGCAAGTCTGGCACCGCTGCCCGCAACTCGCTAAGGGCCAGGTGATCGACATACCGCTGTGTGGTAGTAATCGAGGCGTGTCCCAGCAGCTTGCTCACTGCCACCACATTGCCGCCACTGCGGAGGGATCGCAGGGCGAACGTGTGACGTACCGCATGCGGGCTGACGTGCTTGGCATCGATGCCAGCGGCGATGGTGCAGCGGTTCACCACGTCACCAACGGCCCGGGTACTGAGACGGCCACGCGCCAGTTTTCTGGCTGCACGATCATGAGCGCGGAACAATGGGCCGTCCCCACCAAGTCGGCGCTTTGTCGTTACCAGATAGGTGCGGACATACCGGGCGACATCTGCTTGCACGGGTACTGTGCGGCCCTTCCTTCCCTTGCCCTGTCGCACGAAGAGTGCGGTTTCGCCGTCCTGGTCGGTGAGAATATCGGCAACATCGAGGGCGCACACTTCCGCCACGCGCAGGCCTGCCCCTAGCATGACGGCAAGCAGTGCCTTGTCTCGTGTATCCATCGCGGCCGCGATGATCGCCGAAACCTCTGGATCTGCCAACACGCTGTAGTGTCGTCGTACCGTTGACCGTGGGGTCCGAAGCGCCGTGGTGATCACTTCAGCGGGAAGCTGGTGTGCGCCCATCGAGCGGGACCACGCGAGGAACGCACGCAAGGCGGTGAGAGCCTGGCCGTGTGATGCTGACGACAGTGGTGAACTCGTCAACCGGGCCCGGTAGTCTGCCAGCTCCGCGCCGCTCACCTCGGCGACGGCAGACACACCCAACGCGGTAAAGGCGGTGTAGAGATGCCGATGGTAGGCGCGGCGCGTATGGTCGCTATCAATGGCGGCTGCGAGGTAGGCGTCAACCACCACGGGCCACACGGTCGCGTGGGCAAGAGGCACGGGCAGGTCCAGCTGCCTCAGCATCACGTGAGATCTCCTTGATTGACGGTTGACCTATGGGGGCGGCGGCGCTAACGCTGCGAGCTGAATGAACCCCCCACCGTTGAAATCACGATCATTGCAGAACTCAACGAGGCTCAGACCCGAGGCTTCCAACTCTTCTCGTAACTGGCATGCCGTGAACCAATGGACGTAGGCCTCCTAATCGATAGTGAAAGTATCACCGGGCTCGAGCGAGGAGTACGCTGCCGCCACACGTTTGTGTTGGTCGTCTCTGTAGGACAGGAAATGTTCATCGGGTACGACATATTGGGTCAAAAGGAGTGATGCTCCGGGACGTAGGAAGCTGCCAACAGTTGCCAGATACTGGAGTCGCGCCGCTCGCGTCGGGATATAGCAGTAGATCTTGAACGCTAGAATGGCATCAAAGCTGGCGTGGCCAAAAGGGAGCCGAAGAGGATCGATCAGGACGAAGTGTGCGTTGAACGACTGCCCTTGACAGCGCATATGAGCGTACTGGAGCAGTCGTGGGCTGATATCCGCACCAACTATGTCGTACCCTTGGCGAGCCAGCGTTATGGTCACTCGGCCTGCGCCACAACCAAGATCCAGCACGCGCCCTCGTCCAGGCAGCATCGCCAAGAGCCAGCGTTCCGCGTTCGTCGGCCCCTCAGTCGCCCCATGCTCGTAATGGCGTACCTGCTGCTGCGCATCAAACATGCTACGCACACTTCGGAGTAGTCGTTCCCGCTCATCCGGCGAAGTCACTGCATCCATCCTTTGCGACTCTTCCCATACGATAACGGTCCTCTGCAAGCTCTTATCCACAGCGACTCAGAGAGACCAGTCCTGTGGGACTATGTTCGTGGGTGTTCCGCTGACAACTGGACTTATCAGAAGCTTAGCAAATCACCATGCCGACCCCCAATTCCAACGGGAGGCACGCAAGTAACGCAAGGCGCTGCTCCTGCAGCGTTACTTCAGCGTTACTTGGCCGGCGCCCATGAGCCACGCTTGAACGGGTGTGCGTCCGGTGTGTGACGGGCGAGCGCGGTGCCTGCATAGTCGCTTTCGGCGAACGCTCGCCGACCGGCGCCGATAGGATGGACACACCATCCGCGTCACAAGGGGGAAGTCAAAAGGATCAGCGGTCGACGAACTCATAGATGCCTCCTCGCTCATTCGTCTTGTGCAGGACGCAGCCCAGGACCTGGACATATTCGTGAGCGGGCCCGGTCGAGCGTAGACGAACGGGAAGATGCGGTTGGACAAAAAAAGGCCCGACGCAACACGCGTCGGGCCCTGTGGGTAGGTGTAAGTTATGAGGCGATGGGCAGGCCATCGGGATTGGCTTCCCAGGTGAAGCGCTCGGTGTTGAGGCGCTTGGCCAGACCGTTCGGGCCATTGATCCACGTCCAGTAGCCGTTGGTGAAGGCGGTCCAGTTGTCGGCCTTGCGCCAGGCCATCAGGCCAGCAGTCGTGTGTTGCTGGGCATCGCCATTGGCGGCGAATGCCTGGTTCTCAGTGCAATCTCCCGTGTCGGAGACATCCAGGTCGTGCAGCGACTTGAAGCCCAGGATGTACTGGCAGGCGCCGACCGCAGCGGGTGCGGGAGCGACCGGTGCCGGGATGGCCGAGGCAGGAGCGGCCGTTAACGAGATGCCCGAGGAAGAAGCGACTGAGGCAGGGGCGACCGTTACCGAGATGGTCGAGGCGGGATCGGCAGTGCCAGTGAGGCTGGCGAGCATCTCTGAGCTGTACTGAGCGAAGATCTGGGTGTACAGACGCACGTTGTTGACCGTCTGGCCGTTGCTGTTCTTGACGCTGGTGCAGCAGATGACGCCAAGTCCGGTGACGTTGTAGGTAGCGTTCACGATCTGAGGGCGGTGGTGCGGGCTGGCCATCCACTGGTCGTTGGTGGATGACGCGGCGGCATCGGCGCTCTTGTTGTTGATGGCCAGGTTCTCACCGGCGTTCAGCTGGCGGAAGCCCGCCTGTGCCAGCAGGATGCCGAAGTGCAGTTGATCTGACGAGCAAGATTCGCCGCCGTTGACGCAGTGGGAGAACTTGGAGAGGTCGGTGGATACACCCTGATCGATGATGTACTGGCCACGGTTGCGTGCGATCTCGGTGAGGCGGGGATCGACTATGAGCCTGGCGAGGCCAAGTTGAGCGCGGTCGGTGTTCACGGCGTCGACCAGTTGCTGCTCAACGCCGGTATCGGGTGCGGTGGCAGCCAGTTGCGCGGCGGGAGCGGTGGTCACCGTGGCGGCCAGGATGCTGGCGGCGGTGGCTGCAGCAGTAAAGAACCGGGCGAACCGTAACATTGGTGTCCCTTTTAACAGTTGATCATTACGACCTGCGCCGTATCTCTACTATATATTACGGTACCGTCACATAGGAGGCCAAATATTACACAGATGAATGAGAAAAAAGTACCATTCCCCGGATATATTGCCGTGATGCGACGGACGGTTACGCGCCGCAAGGAGTTGAGCGACGCCGAAGCGAGGATGCGGGCCTTTCGTTCCTTGCACCGGGAGCGTCTGTAACGGCACGCGTAACATCAGCGCCTGCACGGGGGCGCCAGCACTCTCGTTCAGCAGGCGACGGGGTGAAAGCCTTACCTATATGCGAGAAAACGAATGTCGCCTACGCGTGACGGAGGATGGATTGCCTACTCGACCGCCGTGTCCTGCTCGATCAATTCGGTCGGCTGGGTACGGGGCAACAGGATGGAGAAGGTGCTGCCTCTGCCAGGCTCGCTATCGGCCCAGATACGGCCGTGGTGGCGTGCGACGATCTCCTTGCTGATGTAGAGCCCGACCCCCATACCACCCACACGGCGTGCCGTGGCGTCATTCGAGCGGTAGACGAGTTGAAAGATGCTGTCAAGTTCATCCCGCGCAATGCCGAGTCCCCGATCTTGCACGCTCACCAGCACGGCCTCTACCTCGGGCACAACCCGTACGTGGATCGGCCCCCCTTCCGGCGAAAACTTGATGGCGTTGTCAAGAATGCAGGTGAACAACTGCGTCAGATGGTCATGGTCCCCCATGACCGTCGTGTCAGCGCCCGCCACGGTCTCCACGGAGATCTCGTGGGCCGTGGTCGTGAGACGGTAACTCCCCGCAATGTCTTGGAGGATCGACTGCACGTCGACCGCCGCGAAATGGAACTCCGCGCGCCCCGATTCCATGCGTGACGCATCGAGCAGATTGTTGATCAACGCTGCCAGTCGTGTTGCCTGGCTGTTGATGATTTCCAGACTCTCAAGATCCGACTGCTGTTCTTGCTGCCAGTCGTCCAGCGTGGGGGGCATGCCGCGGTGGAGCCGACGGCGAAAACGACGGGAGGTAATCTGCACGAAGCCTGAAACGGCGGTGAGCGGAGTCTTGAGCTCGTGCGACGCAAGGGAAAGGAACCGTGACTTCATCCTGTCCTGTTCCTGAAGCCGCTGTGTTTCGCGTCGCAGATCGTCGCACACCCGTATCAATTCGACGTTTGCGGTCTCGAGTTCCTCAATCTGGCGCTTCAATGCGCCCTGTTCGAGTGCTCTCGACACCGCCAGGCGGAGATCGTGGGGCGCTGAGAGAGCGGTGATCGAAAGATAGGCTGCACCGTAGGCTTCGGGTGCCGCGTCTACGTCATGAACCAGGATGAGTGCTACACCGGAGTGAGCGTGATGGAAGGTGCGCAGATCGGGGTGAGTGGCGAGAGATCCATACCACAGGATGGCATCAATCGGCAGATCTCGGGGGATGGCGGCTACTGAGTCGGCAGTGATCACCTGGTATGGCGTGTCTGTGAACCCGGCGATGGTAGTCGCACGTCGCAACGGATCAGCGTCAAGGATGACGAGAGTTCCGCCAGCTATCCTCGACACGAGGCCTCCGACGCCGGGCACCAGATCGGCCACTGGCACGTCTTTTGCTAGGTTCAGCCGCTCACAACGAATAGGAGACCATGCCTCACTCGCGTATACTACCATACGCATGCAGAGGTGTCCCCGAACTGTGGAGGGGCTATGCACCTGGACGATACCGCAAGCCAGCCTGGCTTCGCATGACACTGCTGAAATCGGACGGTTGAGAGTGATGCCCGCACGACGCCCCGCCTACTATATCTGGACCGTTGGCTGCCAGATGAATAAAGCCGACTCTGAACGCATTGAGGACTACCTCGATAGCCGTGGATGTGCCGCGACCGACGACCCCCGCGCCGCTGACGTGGTGATCCTTAATACGTGCGCAGTTCGCCGGAGTGCTGAAACCAAGGCCGAGGGTGAACTGGGCCTGATCTCCGGCATGAAGAAGCGCCGCCCTGGCTTGAAGATCGCTATGACCGGGTGTATGGTAACGGCGGATCCGGACTTTATGCACCGCCGCTACCCCACCGTGGACCTGTTCTTTTCGTCGCTCACGCCTGACCGGCTTGATCCGCTTATTGAGGAGCGTGTGTACGCCGACATGCCCGACCTGACCCCGGTAGGGGTGGAGCCAGTTCCTATTGAAGTGGGTCCGGAGGTGACCCCGGCGCTGGCGATGATCGACCGGAAGGCGAAGCACCGTGAGGTCGCACGGTGGATCCCTATCATCTACGGATGCAACGAGCACTGCACGTACTGTATTGTTCCATCGCGCCGTGGGGCGGAACGCAGCCGGCCTGCCGAGGAGATCGTAGGGCATATCCGCCAGGTGGTCGATGAGGGTGCGAAGGAAGTCACCCTCCTGGGGCAGATTGTCGACGCGTGGGGGGGAGACCTCCCTGGCGAGCCTGATCTCGCTGACCTCCTCGTTCAGGTTGACCGTATCGACGGTCTTGAGCGTGTTCGGTTTTTGACGAGCCATCCCAAATATATGAATGAAAAACTGATCAAGACCGTCGCGGCGCTGCCCAAGGTCTGCGAATACATCCACCTGCCCATTCAGCACGGCGACGATGCCCTGTTACGCCGCATGGGGCGAATCTACAAGGTCGCTGACTACGAACGCCGCATCGAGATGATCCGCCGGGTGATGCCACACGTAGCCATCTCGACGGATATTATTGTGGGCTTTTGCGGGGAGACCGATGCACAGTTCCGCAACCTGATGGGTCTGCTGGAACGCATTCGGTACGACGTTGTCTACGTAGCGGCCTACTCTCCACGTCCTGGTACCGCGGCAACCCGATTCGAGGATGATGTGCCCACGCAACTGAAGAAGGAACGACTCTGGCAGGTCGAAGCGCTGCAAGCACAGATCGCCTCCACGATCAATGCGCCGCTGGTAGGCACAACACAGGATGTGCTCGTGGAAGAGCGGGATGAGCGCGATGGCGGCGTCCGCTGGAAAGGCCGTACACGGACCAATAAGTTGACGTTTTTTCACGTCGAAAATCCCTATCGTGCCGGAAGCGACGTCGACTATCGCGGCGTCACCTTCCCTGTGAACATTGAGAAGGCCACTGCCTATTCGCTACAGGGAAGTGCGCACATAGGCACCGTGGCCGAGAGGAGGAGCTATGCTCAACCAACCAGCGGTACATGACGAGAGTCCCAATAGACGGCGGCTCACCGAGCAAGCGATTAATCTGGCGTTGCAAAGCCGCTGGGAACAGGCGGTGGAGATTAACCGTCTGCTCGTCACGCATTTTCGCGATGATGCCGAGGCGTGCAATCGCCTTGGTAAAGCCCTGACGGAACTTGGGAACTATACCGAGGCACGGGACGCGTACCAGCGGGCGATCGAAATTGATAAAGGGAATAATATCGCGCGCCGCAATCTCGAACGTCTGACCATTCTCGCGAAGAATGCCCCCAGAGGAGGCGAGCGCAAAGCCGTCCAGGAGAGAATCAATCCGCAACTCTTTATCGAGGAGACGGGGAAGACCGGCACGACGACACTGACGCAGATCGCACCGCTGGCTGAGATCGCGAAGATGACCACTGGCGATGTGGTGTACCTGAAGCCGGTGGGACGCACCATGACGGTGGAAAATGCCAGCGGCACGAAAATCGGTCAGGTAGAGCCCCGCCTGGGCCAGCGACTGATCAACCTGATGCAAGGCGGGAATCGGTACGCCTCAGCGCTCACGAGTGTTGACGAACATGGAAATGTAAAGATCATCATTCGTGAGACGTTCCAGGATCCGTCCCAGGCGGATAAGGTCTCCTTCCCCGTCCGCTCTGACACGGGCACCTTCCGTGGCTATACGAAGGACACCCTCTTCAAGTATGACGATGACGACGATGATGACGACGGCGATGGTGACAACGATCACGAACTGGGTACCGAGCGCGAGCGGGACCGGGACCACGATCACGACGAAAACGACGCCGACTTCTTCGATGACCGCGACACCGTCTAACCTCGTGCCAGAGAGTACTCTGCGGGGCTGAGATGACGGTGCCTTGTGCCGTTGAGCACCGCTGTGCAACGATTTTGCGGTTGTCGAACGAGCGCCCATCGGAGCAGATAGATGCGTAACCTTTCGCAGTCGATTATGTCGTTGAAACAGTCGGGCATCCGACGCATGCAGGCACTTGCCCTGTCCATTCCCGATGCGATACACCTTGAAATAGGCGAACCAGACTTCCCGACGCCAGCCCACATTGTTGAAGCGGCACATGCGGCGGCGCTGGACGGTTTCACAAAGTACACGGTGGGGGCTGGTCTGCCATCCGTGCGCGAGGCTGTGAGCGAAAAACTTGCCCGCCGTAACGGACTTGCCGTACCACCCGAGCAGGTGGTGGTAACCACTGGTTCGGCGGGTGCGCTCGCCACCGTGTTTCGCGTGCTCCTCGACCCCGGCGACGAGGTGCTGTTGCCCGTTCCGGGCTGGGCCAATTATGTCTCCGTCGTCAACTGCGCCTACGGTACGCCACGCTTTTACCGCTTGGATCCCGCGAACGACTTTGAACCTGACCTCGCTTCCCTGGATCAGCTTGTGTCGCCTCGAACGAAGGCCATCCTGATCAACAGTCCATCCAATCCCACAGGTGCCGTGCTCTCCCGCGCCGCGATCGAAGGTCTCGTCGCGTTTGCCTCGCGTCACGATCTCTATGTCGTGTCGGACGAAGTGTATGAGGACTGTGTGTTTGACGGCGACCTGGTCAGCCCGATGGGCCTGATCGACGAGCCACGGTTCATCGGGATCTACAGCGTTTCCAAAAGCTATGCCATGACGGGCTGGCGCGTGGGCTATGTCGCCGCACCCGCACACGTGGCTCCTCCCCTGGCCAAGTTGCAGGAGCCGTACGTGGCTTCGACCTGTGCGGTGTCGCAAAAAGCGGCCGAAGCGGCGTTACGCGGGCCACAGGCGTGCATTGAGGAGATGCGGCGGGCGTACCATCGCAGGCGCGACCTTGCGGTTGCCCTACTCGCGGAGTATGGGGTGCCACACTTCGTGCCACGCGGCGCATTTTACGTCATGGTCGATACCACCGGAGCACACCCCGACTCGGATGCCTTCTGCGAGGCGCTCTTGCTTGAGCGGCACGTTGCCCTCTGCCCCGGGACCGCATTCGGCGAGGTGGCGGCAGGATGGGTCCGGGTGTCGCTGGCAACGGCTGAACCGTTGCTGATGGAGGGGCTAGGAAGGATGGCCGCCTTCACCCGCGAGCGTTCTGCTCAGACGGTGCTGGTTTCGTAACCCGATCTATCGGCCACATGGTGACCCGAGCCGAATGGTCACGTACGAGGCTCGTTGTGCCTGTCTCGTACCGTGTGCCTCAACAGCGGCGGTACCCGAGGCCGGGATAGTAGCGAAAGCCGCGCAGGTGAACCGAGGGAAAGGGGGGCATCGTCGCCAACTGGGTGGTATCCATACAGCGCTGGCACTGGTATTCGTCTTCCCAATCGTCCACCATATGGCGCCACGCTACAACCTCGGCGGCATAGTGCTGCTGACGCATCGCCGATGTGAGCGTATGCAGGAGCACCACCACGCCTGCGACGGCGGTAATGGCAAAGGTCCACAGGGCGATCCGTCCGGGGGTGAGGGTGCCTGCGGGGTGTGGCCAGATACCAAGATCGGCGATCGTTGCGGCGGTGAGCGCACACGTGACCACCAGCACCGACGGGATGCTCCAGGGCGCGTTAGGCGCCGCGGGAGGGGACAGCGGTTCAACGCTGACCAGTCCCGTCCGTCCTGCTGTACTGACGCTGCCACGTGCGGATTGGAGAGGGCGGTCGCGCATCCACACACGATCGCGTTGCAGACAGCGTGGGCAGACGGGGGAGGCCATCTCTTCACCCCCAACGGCCGCTTGCAACACTCACACCTCCCGCTACGCGCGCTTTCGTGCCGCTACCGCTGCCACCACGGAACCCACCTGCCACGACAACGTTGGTCGTGTGGATCACGTCGTGGCTTGCCTGTAGTGTACCAACGTGGAGCCGTGCTGATGCTTACAGTGCCAGGGGCGGGAGGCACGCAGGTCCATCGTATGCTCCACATCTCCCGCTGTGCTCACGCATCCGGCAGGCACGTGAGGTACGCATCGCTGTACCGCGTCGTGCGTCACATGGTCACGCCACCGCATAGGTGACGTCTAACTCCGGGGTCTCAATCACGATATCGCCTCGGTAGCGCGACTCCATCACCGCGGCAAGGACGCCAGTGGTGAGCAACGTCCGTTGGATGGGGTATGGGACATTGCCCGTCGTCATGAACCGCTCAATCTGATGAACCAGACGACCGAAGTGGGGAAACGGCTCACCGTTATGGAGATAGAACGTAGAACCTACCAGTGCATGCCGACCGCGAATACGCGCGGCAAATGAAAACGAACGGGCACAGCCCGGAAGCAGGAGTGCGGTCGCACGCGTGCCGTCTCGATACGTGACCAGGAAGGCGGTGGGCTCCGGTACGGCATCGGGCACCCCCACTGGAGGGGGATCCGCAGTGGCCAGAGCGCGGTCGAGCAGCGCTCGGTCCCAGCGTCCTTCACGTGCGGCTGCCCAGACCGCGCCACCACGGAGCGCCTGCACACGGGTCACGCCGGTCTCACCACCAGCGCGTCGTTCAAGCATGCATTGCAGTGTCTCCAACGCATGGAAGCCATAGCCTTCAACGGGACCATGGAAGACGACGAATGCCTCCGAGATGGGCGTGTCGTGCGGCAACTCAAGAGGCGGGCGGCGCTGTGTCAGTGGGAGTGATGACCCCGCCATGAATGGGAAGCCCATACGGGCGGCGGTGTCCACCATCCATCGGGCATCGTCCCAGTTCCACGAGAGGTGTTTGTCGCAGAAGACGGGCACCGATCGCCCGGTGTCGCGGAACGTCTGCACCACCTGTTCGAAGAAGAGACGGCGAGGGTAGAGGGTCTGGCCGCGCTCGTTGACGGGGTACGTTCCGTGCTCGCCAACGATGATGACGCCATCGACAGCGAGGCTATCGGTGTCGAGAGTCAGGGCGCTGTGGATCGAGGACAAGATCGGCACATCGAAAAAAGCGCCAAATGGGCGGCTGAGGTCGCCGGGAGGGAACTGGTCGACATACATCGAGGCGACATCGGTTGAGGGTCGGGTGGTGACGCCGTCGAGGTCATAGCCATCAAGGAGCTTGGTGACGATGACCTCGGCGTGCGAACGGCGCCGATACTCGGTGATGATAGCCGCCAGTTTCGGGCGTCGGTCGATGGGACGCATCATCGTACCTCCTGTATGGCCATCAGGCCATCAACATGACACGGGCTGTTCCTGCTGTTTGAGCACAATGAGGGTAATGTCGTCGTAGATCTCGTGGCTGTCGATAAACGTCAACAGGTCGTTCAGGATCGCGTTTTTAATCTCAGCGGCGGTACGGCACCGGTTCACGTCGATGGAGGCACGAAGGCGATCCATCCCGTACTGTTCACCCTTCACATCCTCTGCTTCGACGATGCCATCGCTGTACAACACCACCACGTCGTCAACGCCCAGGATCAGGTCGGTGTGCGACACGAAATCGCTGATGTCCTCGACGAGTCCCACGGGAAACCCCAGGTCGATGGTGTCGATCGTCTCGACCGGCTGGCCGGGACGCGTCATGAGCAACGTCTCATGCTGCCCGCTTAAACGCAGGCGACCATCCTGATAGTCGATCAAGGCGAGCGAAAGATTCTTGTCGGATCCCATGCGCTGGACGTTTTGAAACACCGCGCGGTTCAGGACGTCCAGAAAGCGCTGGGGATCGTGCTCGCCTGCCTCCATCAGGGTTCGCACGCGCCGCAGTACTTCCTATCTCCGTGCCCTGCTTGTCCAGGCCGCCCACGCGGCCGCTCGCACCAACAACACCTACCTCGCCACCCAGTTCCGTCGCCTCAAGGGACACCTGGGGGTCAAGAAAGCAGCTATTGCTGTCGCTCACTCCATCCTCGTCGCCATCTACCACCTGCTCACCCGCCAAACACCCTATCAGGAACTGGGAGCTACCTACTTCGACCAGCGCAATCACGACGTGATGCAACAACGCCTCGTCCGTCGACTCGAAGGGCTCGGACTCAAGGTGACCGTCGAGCGCACATCTCCGGTTGCCTGACCCACCGGCTCCGGCAGCCCCTCGCGCCAGCCGACGACATGTCCTCACCCCCTCCACCGTGCCGCCGTCTCCTCCACGCGCCTCCTGCTGCCCTGCTTTACCCCTGCGCATCCCGTTTTCCCGTCCATGATCCCCTGCCAGCGACCGGCCCGTCGCCACAACAGCCACTGCACCTACCATGCTCGGTACTATCCTGCTCTCAGTTCCACCTTCGCTGATCCCATCACCGCACCCCACCACCTTACCAACTAAACGGTGAGTCCTATTTCCAGTGCAATCGGGGTTACGTTGGTGCCGGGCACCCTGTAAGCATACAGTCCGCACCTTACAATCTACGTATCGGTCAAGACCTTTTTCAGCGTAGTGCTCACCCATCAATCAACCAGGTGAAGCATCGCCTAGAGTTAGCTCGTAGCGTCCGATGATGGGACTGTTTCACGGAGATGTTGTGCCACCTACGAAGTTCTGTGGTGCCGATGATGAAAGGATCAAGGTAGGCACGAACGACGCGTACCCTATGGCGGTTGTGGGGGCTGTCGCTCAGTACCCGCAGGAAATGCTCGCTAACCACTGGCAATGTATCGACTCCGCCAGCAGCAGCATGCCCTGGCGCTCGTTACCAGAGCAAGCCAGGAACCACAGCTTCTCCAACAGATATTGACGGCCACCGAGCCACTGAACCTTGCGGGGATGGCAGACATTGGCAAGGTTACCAGCGATCAGTATACGGCAGCGGCAGCCATTGGACGGCAAGAAGGCTACGACATTGATCCGGCCGATCTAGAACGGGCGCTGAACGAGTTCACATCAGCCCATCCTGACCAGCTCGTCAACCGCGAGTTGTCGGATGTGGAACTCGATCTTGTGGCACGTGGGAACGGCAACAATAAGCAGAATCCGCTCTAGAAATCCTGCCGGACATGCCCGTGGATGTGGCGTATGACGCGCTGGCGAGCTAACGCAATTGACCGGCCATCGTGTATGTGGGACAATGCACAGTACGGCGAGGCAGCGAGAGCTTCCATGTCGTTGAGGGTATAGCTCAGTCGGTAGAGCACCTGACTTTTAATCAGGTTGTCCTGGGTTCGAGCCCCAGTGCCCTCACACCATATATGGCCTTTCTCAGTCATTCTACCACTATATATAGCGTAGCGAGCGGTTCGAAAACCGTCCGCTCACGATAGGTCGGGGAACCAGCTTTTTCCACCCCTGAGGATCCAGTCTTGACGTCACGAGCTACCACAACATAGTCTCTGCAGACGTCCATACGCGGGCGACCTTCCACCGCGTCAGCGTATCCCTTGCGCCGCCCACTCTCGTCTTGAGAGTCCTCAGTTCTGTGGACGAGCAGACGGGCACGGATACGCAGGCTGATCGAGCCGAGGCGTTGCATCGGCGCCATCGAAGTCTCAGATGGGGATAGCAATGTCTGCCAGACGGGCTGCCACGAGGCGTATGATTGGTGTTCCCCTGTCAGGCTGACCGCTGGCTGCTGTCACGAGCGCAACGCATCACCGCATCCCACTGGTGATCACGGTGCTCCTCGGTCTGGTATCGAGGATACAGCCAACCTCACCCTGCTCGCTATCGTAACGAGCCCTCGACGGGGACGATCACTATCGGGCTGGCTGCGCAACATTGAGCACGATCGCATCCGTAAGAGACGAGGATTAGCGTCCGACTTCGCGTACCTCTCCGTTGGACACGGTACGAATCAGCTCCAGGATGACGTGTTGTGACCGTGCAAAGGTTGGTTGCCGGTCGACTTCTGACACCCAGAGCGTGACCTCCTCCCGTGCTTCGCCCTGCTGAACGGCGATCACAGCCTCTGGATCATCGTCTCCCGGGATGCTCTGGACGTGTCGCACGTTCCAGAGCTCTGTGTCGAGGAATGCCTGTACAAGCACGCGGACCATGCCGCGCCATGGCGGCTGGCGGGGCTCGCTACGTCGCTGGCGGTTCAGGGGCGGATGGACTCCCACCGCCGCAGCGCCCCAGCGATGCCTAGTGAGGCGGGCTGCCAGTGCTCCCACTTCGGGTCGATGGTGGCTCGCGCTCTAACCAGCACTCGATCATAGGCGGCGTGCTTGATGGGGACCAGGCGCATAGCGAGGTCGAAGGCCCGCTCTCGCGCCGCCGACGTGTTCCAGGGGATGCCCTCGGTGTAGGCGTCACGGAGCGCGAGCTCACCCGGGGTGAAGGGCAACGCGTCCCGCTGTGGGGCCGGCCGTGGCGGAACGCACGGCGCGAAACTGCGGGTATCTCTCGCGAGGCGGTCCAGGGAGAAGAAGGGGCAACTGATGATCGACTCGTCCCAGTCGTAGATGAGCGTTTGGCCATCCGGCCGGACGACGGCGTTGCTCCCCTGCAGGTCGTCGTGATCGATGCTGTCCGGCCAGCCTCCGGCGAGCAGCTCGACGGTCCAGGCGCGCACGCGACGGCGGAACGGGACGAGGTGGCGGAGGAAGTCGGCGGGGGTGGCGAAGCGCGGTACCAGGGCGTTGCCAGGCGCGGCCCAGTTGGCGGCATGCTGGTCGAGCGCCTCCTCAATCAGCGTGTCGAACAGGGCGGGCAGGCCCGCGACTGCCAGATGGGGAATGCGGGCCTTATCCAGATCGGCCGTGGCGGCGATGGCGACCTGAATGCGGGCGAAGGTGCGGACCAACTCCAGCAGCGGCGCTAGAGCCTGTTATGAACTTTTGGAGCGGGTAAGCTGGTGAGATGGAAAGAAAAGCGTATCCCAGTGATGTGAGCGATGACGAATGGGCGTTTCTGGCGCCGTATCTGACGTTGATGAAGGATGAGGCACCGCAGCGGGAGCATCCGTTGCGGGAGGTGTTCAATGGGTTGCGGTGGGTGGTGCGGACGGGAGCACCGTGGCGGCTGTTGCCGCACGACCTGCCGCCGTGGTACACGGTGTACCAGCAGACACAGCGGTGGCTGCGAGCGGGGGTGTTCGAGGCGCTGGTGCACGATCTGCGGATGCTGCTGCGCGAACTGGGAGGACGAGCACCACATCCTCGGGCAACGGTCATCGACAGTCGGACGCTGCAATCGAGCCCAGAAAGTGGCGCGCGTGCAGGGTTTGATGGAGCCAAGAAGCGCAAGGGGAGCAAGGTGCATCTGGCGGTAGACACCTTGGGGCACCTCCTGGCCCTGACCGTCACCCCTGCCAACGAACAGGATCGCGCCCAGGTCGGCGAACTCGCGCAGGCCGTGCAGGATGCGACCGGGGAGAGTGTCGAGGTTGCCTTTGTCGATCAAGGGTACACCGGCACGTCCTCCGCTGCCGCTGCCGCTGCTGAGGGCATCCGCCTGCACGTCGTCAAACTTCCCCAGGCCAAGCGCGGCTTCATCCTGCTGCCAAAACGCTGGGTCGTCGAGATGACCCTGCCACACTGCTCCCCAACCGCTGTTCCCGTACGGATGGCGATTCGTTTGGCATAGCGTGGTTCCTCTCTTCCTATACCTATATCCTATA
>JAABUZ0100005563.1_pt1 | contig 16432 bp, 14 predicted proteins | sample 5562091 | NCBI WGS metagenome assembly JAABUZ01 (sample SAMN12813069, study PRJNA571459) | rock metagenome | isolation source: Antarctica rocks | place: Antarctica: Victoria Land, Linnaeus Terrace sud | collected 2015-12-21
GGATGACATTCCGCGCCACCGCGCTCACGTTCGGCCTTTCGGCGCTCCCCCTCGCCGCGTCCACCGCCCACGCCCAACGCCGCCCCGTCTCCCCCGCGCGCGCCGACCGCATCGCCGACTCGGTGCTCGCGCTGCTGACGCTCGACGAGAAGGTCGGCCAGCTCGTCCAGGCGCCGGGCGGACGCGACCAGACCGGCCCGCTTGCGCCCCCCGGAGGCGAGGCGGGCGTGCGCGCGGGGCGGATCGGGTCGTTCCTCAGCTACTACGGCGCCGCGGCGACCAACCGCATCCAACACATCGCCGTCGATCAATCGCCGCGGCACATCCCGCTGCTCTTCGCCCAGGACGTCATCCACGGCTTCCGCACCGTCTTCCCCGTGCCGCTCGCCGCGGCCGGGAGCTTCGACCCCGCGCTCGTCGAGCGCGCCGCGCGCGTGGCCTCCGTGGAAGCGACCGCGTTCGGCATCCACTGGACCTTCGCCCCGATGGTCGACATCGCGCGCGACCCGCGCTGGGGACGCGTCGTCGAAGGCGCGGGCGAGGACCCCTACCTCGGCAGCGCGATGGCCGCCGCACAGGTGCGCGGCTTTCAGGGCGACAGCGGCCTCTCCGCCCCCACGGCGATGCTCGCCTCGACCAAACACTTCGTCGGCTACGGCCTAACGGAAGGTGGCCGCGACTACAACACCGGCGAGGTCGGGGAGCGGACGCTGTGGGACGTGTACCTGCCGCCGTTCGAGGCCGCGGCGCGCGCCGGCTCCGCGACCTTCATGGCCGGCTTCAGCGCCGTCGACGGCACGCCGCCGCACGCGAGCCGCTGGCTGCTCACCGACGTGCTGCGCCGCCGCTGGGGCTGGAACGGGCTCGTCGTGAGCGACTGGCAGGGGATCGGGGAGCTGATCCCGCACGGCGTCGCGGCCGACACGACCGAGGCCGCGCGGCGCGCGATCACCGCGGGCGTCGACGTCGACATGAGCGACAACGCGTACGGCGGCTACCTCGCCGGACTCGTGCGCGCCGGGCGCGTGCCGCAGGCGGACGTCGATTCCGCGGCGCGGCGCGTGCTCCGCGCGAAGGCGCTGTTAGGCCTCTTCGACGACCCGTACCGCGCCGCCAGCCCGGAGCGCGAGCGGCGCGACGTGCTCACCCCCGCGGACCGCGCGCTCGCCCGGCAGCTCGCGCGCGAGTCGGTCGTGCTGCTGGAGAACCGCACGTTCCGGGATAGTGCGGCCACGCTGCCGCTGTCGAAGGCGGTCCGCACGCTCGCCGTGATCGGCCCCCTCGCCGACGACCGGCACGCCACGCTCGGCAGCTGGAACGGCGCGGGGCAGGACGAGGACGCGGTGACGGTGCTCGCGGGGGTACGCGCGGCGGCGCCGAACGCGCGCGTCACCTACCTGCGCGTCATGTCGGCCGACACGGTGGATGCGCGCGTCGCGCCCGCGATCGACAGCGCCGCGCGCCTCGCGCGCGCCGCCGACGCGACCGTGCTGGTGTTGGGCGAGCGGGACAACATGAGCGGGGAGGCGTCGAGCCGCTCCACGCTCGACCTGCCCGGCGCGCAGCTCGCGCTCGCGCAGGCGGTGGTGCGCGCCGCGCGCACCGCTGGGAAGCCGGCGGTCGTCGTGCTGATGAACGGGCGCCCGCTCTCCACGCCCTGGCTCGCCGACAGCGCCGGCGCGCTCGTCGAGTCGTGGTTCCTTGGGGTCGAGCACGGCCACGCGGTGGCCGACGTGCTCTTCGGCGACTACGACCCGGCGGGGCGGCTGCCGATCACCGTGCCGCGCGCCGTGGGGCAGGTGCCGATCTACTACAACCACGCCAACACCGGCCGCCCCGAGAACCTCGCCGACCACTACACGAGCCGGTACCTCGACGTGCGGTCGACGCCGCTCTACCCGTTCGGCCACGGGCGGAGTTACACGACCTTCACCTACCGCGCGCTCGCGCCGTCGGCCGCCTCGGTGCGCTTCGCGGGGCCGCGGGATTCGTTAGGCGTGTCGGTCGAGGTGACCAACACTGGCGCGCGCGCCGGGGACGAGGTCGTGCAGCTCTACGTGCGTGACGACGCGGCGAGCGTGGTGCGGCCGGTGCGCGAGCTGAAGGGGTTCCGCCGCGTGTCGCTGCGGCCGGGGGAGACGCGGGTCGTGCGCTTCGCGCTCCGGGCGGAGGACCTCGCGTTCTACGGGCTCGACATGCGGCGCGTGGTGGAGCCCGGGACGTTCACGCTCTGGGCGGGGGGGAGCTCGGCGGCGGCGCTCCAGGCGAAGTTCGCGGTCACGGGCGACACGCTGGTCGTCGCGCCGGCGCCGCCGCCGTACCGGTGAGGCGCGTGAGACGGCGGCGCGTCGTCGCCCTCCGCGTGCGCACCGTCCTCGCCAGCCTCCTCCTCGCGTCCTGCGCCCGCCCCCCCGCCCCCCCCGAGCTCCGCTTCTGGGCGTTAGGCACCGAAGGCGAGACCGTCGCGCCCCTCGTTCGGGAGTTCGAGCGCGCCCACCCGGGCGTCCGCGTCCGCCTGCAGCAGATCCCGTTCTCCGCGGCGCACGAGAAACTCCTCACCGCCGTCGTCGGGGACGCCACGCCCGACGTGGCGCAGCTCGGCAACACGTGGCTCGCCGAGTTCGCCGCGCTCCGCGCCCTCGAGCCGCTCGACGCGCGCCTCGCGCGCTCGGCCGCGGTCGACCGCGCCGACTACTTCCCGGGCGCCTGGGCGACGAACGTCGTCGACGGCCGCACGGTCGGCGTGCCGTGGTACGTCGACACGCGCCTCCTCTTCTACCGGTCGGACCTGCTCGCGCGCGCCGGCGTGCCCCGCGCGCCCGAGAGTTGGGCCGAGTGGGCGGACGCGATGCGGCGCGTGCGCCGCGTGCAGCCCCCGGGGGGCGCGCCCGCGCTGCTGCCGGTCAACGAGTTCGAGCCGCCGCTCATCGTCATGCTGCAGAGCGGCGCGCCGCTCCTGCGCGACGGCGACACGCGCGGCAACTTCCGCGACCCCAGGGTGCGCGCGGCGTTCGCCTGGTACGTCGGCCTGTACCGCGAGGGGCTCGCGCCGGCGATCGCGACCACGCAGGTGAGCAACATCGCGCAGGAGGTCGGCGCGGGGCGGTACGCGATGTACGTCACCGGGCCGTGGAACGTGGCCGACTTCCGGCTCTGGATGCCCGACACCGGGCGGGTCGATCCGTTAGGCCCCACGCGCCCCCGGTGGGCGACGGCGCCGATGCCGGGGCCCACGGGCGCGGCGAGCGGGACGTCGCTGGCCGGCGGGTCCAGCCTCGTACTCTTCCGCGGGCGCGGGCATGACGACCCCGCGCGCCGCGCGCTCGCCTGGCAGCTCGTCGAGTTCCTCAGCACGCCCGCGGCGCAGGCCCGCTTCGCCCGGCTCAGCGGCGACCTGCCCGCGCGCGAGAGCGCGTGGGCGGCCGCGGGACTGCTGGCCGACCCCAAGGTCGTGCCGTTCCTCGCCCAGCTCCGGCGCCTCACGCCGCTGCCGCGCGTGCCCGAGTGGGAGCTGATCGCGACGCGCGTGACCGAGGCGGTGGACCGCGCGGCGCGCGGCACGGCGACGATCGACGTGGCGTTAGGCGCGCTCGACGCGGAGGTGGACGCGGTGCTCGAGAAGCGGCGGTGGCTGCTCGCGCGCCGGTGAGCGCGCCGGTGAGCGCGCCGGTGCGCCCGCCGGTGCGCGCCGAGGCGGCCGGGTGGTGGTTCGTCGCGCCGGCGCTCGTGCTCCTCACCGTGTTCTTTGCGCTGCCGGTGCTCGCCGGGTTCGGCCTCAGCCTGACCGACTTCGACCTGTACGCGGTGGCCGATCCGTCCGCCGCGCGCGTCGTCGGGTTCGGCAACTACGCGCGCCTGCTCGCCGACCCGCTCTTCCGCACGGCGGTCGGCAACACGCTCTACTTCGCGGCCGTCGGCGGCCCGCTCACCGTCGCCACGTCGCTCGGCGCCGCGCTGCTCGTCAACGCGCGCCTCGTGCGGTGGAAGGGGTTCTGGCGCACGGTGTTCTTTACGCCGTTCGTGACCACGCTCGTCGCCGTCGCCGTCGTGTGGCGCTACCTCTACCACCCGCGCTACGGCCTGATCGACCGGCTGTTGGGCGCGTTCGGCGTGCCGCCGGTCGACTGGCTCGGCGACCCGCGCTGGGCGATGCCGGCGATCATCCTGCTCGCGGTCTGGAAGAACTTCGGCTACAACATGCTGATCTTCGTCGCCGGGCTGCAGGCGGTCCCGGCCGAGCTGTACGAGGCGGCCGCGCTCGACGGGGCGAGCGCGTGGCAGCGGTTCCGGCACGTCACGCTGCCGGAGCTCGCGCCGACGACGCTGTTCGTCGGCGTGGTGACGATGATCGGCTACTTCCAGCTGTTCGCCGAGCCGTACGTGATGACGCAGGGCGGCCCGCTCCGGAGCACGACCAGCGTCGTGCTGCTGATGTACGAGGAGGGGTTCCGCTGGTGGCGGATGGGGAACGCGGCCGCGATCGCCTTCGTGCTCTTCGCGCTCGTCGTCGCGCTCGTGGCCGCGCAGCGCGTGCTGCAGCGCCGCCTCGCGCGGGGCCCGGCCGCGTGACGGCGTCCCGCCCCGCCGGGTTCCGCGCCGCGCGGCTGCTGCTGACGGCCGGGCTCGTCGCCGGCAGCGCGGCCGCGCTGTTCCCGATGCTCTGGATGGTGGCGGCGTCGTTCATGCGCGCGGGCGAGGCGAGCAGCTACCCGCCGCACCTGCTGCCGCGCGCGCCGACGCTCGAACACTACCGCGCGCTGTTCACGCGCCTCGCGTTAGGCCGCTACGCGCTCAACAGCCTGCTCGTCGCGGGCCTCGTCACGGCGCTCTCGCTGTTCGTCAACGCCGCGGCCGGCTACGCGTTCGCGAAGCTGCGCTTCCGCGGCCGCGACCGCCTCTTCCGGCTGCTCGCCACCGCGCTCGTCGTCCCGACGCAGGTGGCCATGCTGCCGCTCTTCCTGCTGCTCAAGGGGCTGCACCTCGTGAACACGTACGCCGGCGTCGTCCTCCCGGCGCTCGCGAGCATCTTCGGCATCTTCCTCGTCCGGCAGTCCGCGCTCGGGATCCCCGACGACCTGCTCGACGCGGCGCGCGTGGACGGCGCGGGGGAGTGGCGCGTGTTCCGCAGCATCGTGCTCCCGGCGCTCCGCCCGGCGCTCGCCACGCTGAGCCTCTGGACCTTCCTCGCGACGTGGAACGACTTCATGTGGCCGCTGATCGTGCTCTCCGACGACCGGCGCTACACGCTCCCCGTCGCCCTCGCCGGCCTCCTCGGCGAGCACGCGCAGGACGCGGAGTTGATGATGGCCGGGAGCGTGCTCACCGTGTTGCCGGTGCTGGTGCTCTTTCTCGCACTGCAGCGGTATTACATCGAGGGGGTCACCGCGGGGAGCGTGAAGTAGCGCGCGACCGCCGGACCCCGGCCTTCGCCCGTTCACCCCGACGTCTTTGCCCCGGAGCCGTTCCGTGTCGACGCATCGTTCCCCCCTCGTCACCGCCGCTCTCGTCACCGCCGCCGTCGCGGCGGGTCTCGCCGCGTGCGGCAGTCCCACGGTCCCCGTGACGACGCAGACGCAAACGGGCAGCACGTACGTGCTCAAGACCGTGAACGGGCAGGCCGCGCCGGCGGTCCTGAACGCGTCGCAGGTCGACACGACCTTCATCCTCGCCGACACCGTACGGCTCGACGGCCGCGGCGGGGCGACCGACGTCCGGCAGACACGGCACGTCCTCGTCGCCGGGGGCACGCCGCAGGACGCGCGCACCGTCACGCTCTACGGATACAAGATCGCCGCGGACAGCATCGTGCTCTCGATCTCGTGCGCCGCGAGTTCCGTGGGTGCCGTGAGTTCCGCGACGACGGTGTGCGGCCACGGAGCGGTCGGCGCGTTCTCGGCAACGGCGATGACGCTCACCGACGACATCTCCCCGCGCACCGGCCCCGTGCTCGGCTACGCGCGGCTGGCGAGCGAATTAACGGCCTTCCGCGGCGCGCCGTAGGTTCAGCCGGTCCCACGTCCGCGAGGGAGAGGATGACGACAGCGATCGCGCCGGTCACCGAAGAGGAGTACGCCTCCCGCTACGGCCCGAAGGACCGGGTCGAACTGGTCGACGGGGAAGTCGTACCCAAGTACGGAGTCGAAGGACCTTTGTCACCCACCAGCGGCGGGCATGGTGCGATCGTTTCCGATCTTCTATTCGCGCTCGAGACTCACGTCCGCCCACGTCGGCTCAGGCGCGTGTTCACCGATCCCTCGACGTTCGTGATCTCGGAGGTGCCGAAGCGCATCCGCTGTCCGGACGTCGCATTCGTCCGCGCGGACCGGCTGCCGGCGTTGTTCCGCATGGATGGCTTCATCCGCCTCGCGCCCGACCTGGCGGGGGAGGTCCTCTCGCCGTCCGAGCCGAAGAAGAACGTCGAGCGCAAGATCGCGCACTACCTCGAAGCGGGTGTACGCCTGGTGTGGCGGATCGACCCCCGCCCTCGCGACGTGACCGTGTACACGCCCGACGGCGCCGTGGTGCGCCTCCTGGAGTCCGACGTGCTCGACGGCGGCGACGTGCTCCCCGGCTTCACACTCCCCGTCGCCGAGCTGTTCACCGCCGTCGCGGCGGAGTAGCGCCTAACGCGCGCCCGCGACGCTGTCGCGGGCGCGCGGCCCCGGTCAGCAGCCCGTCAGAGACCGGCCTTGTACAGCAGCCGGTTCGGCGTCCCACTCACGTTGCCCGTGATCACGTTCGCCGTCGCGTTCGTCGTGAGCCAGGAGCGGATGGTCGAGAACGTCGCGTCGCCGCGCGCGGCCTTGTAGAGCGCCGCGGCGCCGGTCACGTGCGGCGTGGCCATCGACGTGCCGCTGATCGTGTTCGTGCCGCCGTTGAGCCAGGTGGAGGTGATGTTCAGCCCCGGCGCGTAGAGGTCCACGCACCCGCCGTAGTTGGAGAACGACGCCTTCGCGTCCGAGATCGTGCTCGCCGCGACGGTCGTCGCGTTCGCCGCCCGCGCGGGCGACGTGCCGCACGCGTCCGCGTTCGAGTTCCCCGCAGCGACCGCGATGAACACGCCCGAGTTGGCGAGCGCGTTCACCGCGTCGTCCACCGCCTGCGACGCGCCGCCGCCGAGCGACATGTTGGCGACCGCGGGCGCGATGTGGTTCTGCGCGACCCAGTTGATGCCGGCGATCACGTTCGAGTTGCTCCCCGAGCCCGAGCAGTCGAGCACGCGCACCGCGCGCAGGTAGGCGCCCTTGGCCACCCCGTACGTGCTCGAGCCCACCGTGCCGGCCACGTGCGTGCCGTGCCCGTTGCAGTCGATGCCGTTCTGCCCGTCGCCGACCGCGTCGAACACCGCGCTCGCGCGCCCGCCGAACTGCGGGTGGCTCGTCTCGATGCCGGTGTCGATGATGTACGCGCGCACCCCGCTGCCGGTGCTCGCGTACGTGTACGTCCCCGAGAGCGGCAGCGGGTGCTGGTCGATGCGGTCGAGGCCCCACGGCGCGTTCGACTCGGTCGCGCTGGTCCGCGCGACGCGGTCGGGCTCGACGTAGGCGACCTCGGGGTCGGCGCGGAGGCTGCGCACGGCGTCGTCGCCCAGCTCCGCGGCGAAGCCTTTGATCGCGTACTGATACGAATGCCGCAGCCGGCCGTTGTGCCGCGCGACCTTCGCCCGGATGCGCGACAGCACGTCGGCCGCCTCGGCCGCGCTGCTCACCCCCGACCGGCCGTCGCGGAAGACGACGATGTAGCGGCCCGGGATCACCTCGTCCGCCGAGGCGAGCGCGGCGAGCGCGGTCGACGCGGCGGCCACGGGGGCCGTGGTCTGCGACGGGTCGGCGCAGGCCGCCAGGGCGGCGGCGATCGTCGCGGCTGCGGTGAGGGTGGTCGTGCGGAGGGAGGGCGAGAACGGGGACGTCCGCATGTGGTGCGCACTCCGGCATGGGAGGGTGGCGCCGCCCGCGTGCACGACCCCCGCCGTGCACCCGGCTTCCGACACCGCGTTCGGGCGGCGACGCAACGTGCGCGCGGGAACACCGGGCCTCCAGTCGCCACCACAAAGTTTCTTTGTGCCGCGGTGACGTGGCGCACACGGCCCCGCCGCGCTCACGCGTCGCCTAACGCGCCCCCGTGCGTCCGGATGACCTCGCGGTAGAAGCGCGCGCTCGCCTTCGGCGTGCGCCGCTGCGTGGCGTAGTCCACGTGCACGAGCCCGAAGCGCTTCGCGTAGCCGAGGCTCCACTCGAAGTTGTCGAGCAGGCTCCACGCGTAGTAACCGCGCAGGTCCGCGCCGGCGGCGATCGCGTCGTGCGCCGCCTTGAGGTGCTCGCGGTAGTACCACGTGCGGAGCGGGTCGTCGACGCGCGGCCCGTCGGGCCCGTCGACCGCGTGCGGCGGGTCGTAGAACGCGGCGCCGTTCTCGGTCACGTAGAGCGGGACGCGGCCGTAGCGCTCGGTCACCCAGCGCAGCGTGCGCGCGAGCGCCTCCGGGTAGACCTCCCACCCGGTCTCGGTGTACGCGTGCCCCGGCTGGCGGACCGTCGCGGCCCGCGCGGGGAGCACGCGCGGCCCGTGCTCGGTCACCGCGCGCGTGTAGTAGTTGATTCCCAAGAAGTCGATCGAGGCGCGGATCGCGTCGAAATCCGCGTCGGGCCACGCGGGCCACGCCTCGCCGAACACCTCGCGCATTTCGTCCGGATACCGCCCAAAGAACACGGGATCGAGGTACTGCCGATTCATGTACGCGTCCGCGCGCCGGGCGGCGGCCACGTCCTCCTCCCGCTCGCTCGCGGGATACTTGGGCTCGAGGTTCACGACGAGCCCGATCTGCCCCGCCCCCGACGGCGCCCCCGCCCGGTACGCCTGCACCCCGAGCCCGTGCGCGCGCAAGAGGTTGTGACTCGCGATGGGCGCCTCGAACAGGTTCCGGTGCCCCGGCGCGAGCACGCCGTGCAGGTAGCCGCCGTCGGTGACCACCCACGGCTCGTTGAGCGTGGCCCACAGCGGCACGCGGTCGCCGAGCGCACGGACCATCACCCCCGCGTAGTCCGCGAACCACTCGGCCGAGTCGCGGTTGAGCCACCCGCCGCGGTCGTCGAGCGCCGCGGGGAGGTCCCAGTGGAAGAGCGTGAGGTTGGGGCGGATCCCGCGCGCGAGCAGCGCGTCGACGAGCCGCTCGTAGAAGCCGAGCCCGGCCGGGTTGACGCGCCCCGTCCCGTCGGGCAGGATACGGCTCCAGCTCACCGAAAAGCGGTACGACTGCAACCCCAGCTCGGCCATGAGCGCGACGTCGTCGGCCCAACGGTGGTAGTGGTCGCAGGCGACGTCGCCGGTGTCGCCGCCCGCCGTGAGGCCGGGCGAGTGCGTGAAGCGTTGCCAGATGCTCGGGCCGGCGCCGTCGGCCAGCGGCGAGCCCTCGATCTGGTACGCCGAGGTCGCGGCGCCCCACAAGAACCCGTCGGGGAAACGATACGAATGGCTCACGGCGAGAGGGGCGCGGCGCGGGTCAAGTTAGACGGTCTGCGGAAGGTCTACGACGGCGGCCACGTGGCCGTGCACGGGGTGGACCTCGACGTCGCCCCGGGCGAGTTCGTCGTGCTCGTCGGCCCGTCCGGGTGCGGCAAGAGCACGACGCTCCGCATGATCGCCGGGCTCGAGGCGGCGAGCGGCGGGCGCGTTGAGATCGACGGCCGCGACGTCACCGACGAGCCGCCCGCGCGGCGCGACATCGGCATGGTCTTCCAGACCTACGCCCTCTACCCGCACATGACGGTGCGCGAGAACCTGGGCTTCGCGCTCCGCCTGCGCAAACGCCCCCGCGCGGAGGTCGAGGCGCGCGTGCAGGCGGTGGCCGCGTCGCTCGAACTCACGCCGCTCCTCGACCGCTTGCCGAAGGCGCTGTCGGGCGGGCAGCGGCAGCGGGTCGCGATCGGACGCGCGATCATCCGCGAGCCGCGCGTGTTCCTGTTCGACGAGCCGCTCTCGAACCTCGACGCGAAGCTGCGCGCGCAGACGCGCCGCGAGATCGCCGCGCTCCACCGCCGCGTCGGCGCGACGACGGTCTACGTCACGCACGACCAGGTCGAGGCGATGACGCTCGGCGACCGCATCGTCGTGATGCGCGCGGGGCGGGTCGAGCAGATCGACGCCCCGGCCGCGCTCTACGCGCGCCCGCGCTCGGCGTTTGTGGCCGCGTTCGTCGGCTCGCCGCCGATGAACCTGCTGCGCGGCGTCGTCGATGCCGCGGCGGGGACGTTCGTCGTCGCCGCGGCGGACGGCCTTGCCGTCGCGGTGCCCCCCGCGCTGCTCGCGGCCGCCGCACGCGCGGGCGCGGGACGCGAACTCCTGCTCGGCGTGCGGCCCGAGCACGTCGCGGTCGCCGCGGGCGCGGCGGCGCCCGGGCGCCCGACGCTCGGCCCGACGCTCGCGATGCCGGTCGAGCTGGCCGAACCGTTAGGCCACGAACTGCTCGCCCACGCGCGGCGGGGCGCGGCGGAGCTCACGGCGCGCCTCGCGCCCGACGCGCCGCTGCCGGCCCCGGGCGAGCTCGCCCCGTTCGTGCTCGATCCGGACGCGCTGCATCTGTTCGACGCCGAGTCGGGCGCGGTGGTTGGCCGGAGTGCGGGACAGAACGGCCGTACCGCTTCCGGATGGATCGGCCGCCCCGCTACCCCCGCCCCGCAAACACCCGCGGCAGCTCCACCACGAACTCACTCCCTTCCCCCACCACACTCGTCACCCGTACCTCCCCGCCCAACAACCGCGCCAGCTGCCGCACGATGCTGAGCCCGAGCCCCGTCCCCCCCCGACCGACGGCGCCCCGGTCGAGCCGGGCACCGTGTACGTCGCACCGCCCAACGCCCACCTGCTGCTCGAGCCCGGGCGCATGCGCCTCGTGCCCGGCCCGCGCGAGAACGGCCACCGCCCCGCCGTCGACCCACTCTTCCGCTCCGCCGCCGCGGCCTACGGCGCCCGCGTGGTCGGCGTGGTGCTCACCGGCAACCTCGACGACGGCACGCGCGGCCTGCTCGCCATCGAGCGCAGCGGCGGCGTGGCCGTCGTGCAGGACCCGGACGAGGCCGACTTCGCCGGCATGCCGCAGAGCGCCCTCGCCAACGCCGCTCGGCCGCACGTGCTCCTGGCCGGGGCGATCGGACCGCTGCTCGCGACCCTCGCCCGTCGGTCCGCCCTCACCGCCCCGCCGGAGCGGGCATCCGAGCTGTCCCCCATGGCCCACTCTCCGCACGACGGCACGGCCCCGAACGGCACCGCCCCGAACGGCACCGCCCCAACTGGCGCCGCTGCCGACGGCACCCGCCCGCACGGCAGCGCCGCGCAGGCCGCCGACCTCGCGACCGACATCGGCGTCGTGAATGGCGGGGCCCGCGTCAACGAAGCCCTCGGTGGGGTGCTCTCCGCCTTCACCTGTCCCCACTGCCACGGCACTGCCACGGCGCGCTCTGGGAGCTGCGCGACGGCGCGCTCGTGCGCTACCGCTGCCGCGTCGGCCACGCGTACACCGACCACGGCCTCGTCGACAACAAGGCGCGCGCGGTCGAGGACGCACTCTGGACCGCGCTCACCGCGCTCGAAGAGAGTGCCGCGATCGCGGCCCGCGTCGCCCAACGCGCGACCGAGCAGGGCCGCCCGCGGAGCGCGGAGACCTTCCGCGAGCGCGCCGAGTTCCTGGAGCGCCGCGGCGCCGTGCTGCGCGACGTGCTCAACGAGCTCCCCGGCCACGTCGACGCGATCTAGGCGACGCGCGACGTGCCCCTCCCGCCCGACCCCGGCCCGGAGTTCGACGCACTGCTCGCCGAGTACCAGGCGTACCTCGACGCCCACGCGGGCGAGTTCGCCGAGCTGTTCGACGCGCTGCTCATCAACGTGACCGCCTTCTTCCGCAACGGAGCGTTGTGGGAGCACCTGCGCACGGAGGTCGTCCCGCAGCTGCTCGCGACGCGCGCGGCGAGCCCGTCCGCGTGTGGTGCGCGGGCTGCGCGACGGGGCAGGAGGCCTACACGCTCGCGATCCTCCTCGCCGAGGTGATGGGCGAGGCACAATTCCGCGACCGCGTGAAGCTCTACGCCACGGACCTCGACGACGACGCGCTCGCCGTGGCGCGGCAGGGCGCCTACGGCGAGCGCGACGTGGCCGCGATGCCCCCGAACTCGTCGAGCGCTACTTCGAGCGCGACGCGCAGCGCTACGTGTTCCGCAAGGATCTGCGCCGGCTGCTCATCTTCGGACGCAACGATTTGATGCAGGACGCGCCGATTTCGCGCGTCGACCTGCTGACGTGCCGCAACACGCTGATGTACTTCGACGCGCCGACGCGAGCCTGTTCGTGCCCGTGGACCTCAAGCGGCGCATTTTCGTCAAGGCGCCGCGCTACGGCGCGACCGCCGGCGGCGTCGCCGCGACGCTACGCGGCTGGCGCGACCGCGGCCCCGACGGCGAGCTGTGCGACGCGGCCTTCGACGCGGCCCCCGTCGCGCAGCTCGCCGTCGACCGCGCGGGGCGCGTGGTCGCCATCAACGAGCGCGCCCGCGCCCTCTTCCAGTTCGGCGTCGCCGACCTCGGCCGCCCGCTGCAGGACCTCGAGGTCTCGTACCGCCCCTTCGAGCTGCGCTCGCTCATCGACCAGGCGCTGAGCGAGGGGCGGCCGGCGGTCCAGGGCGAGGTGCCGTGGCGCGCCCCGGGGGGCGATCTCCGCTGGTTAGACATCCGCGTCGCGCCCCTGCTCGCCATGCAGGAGCTCGGCGCCACCGCGCCGCCGGCCGGGCTCGGCGTCAACGCCACGTTCGCCGAGGTCACGCGCCACAAGCAGCTATCGCACCAGGTGCAGGAGGCGCAGGCGGAACTGGAGGCCGCCTACCAGGAGCTGCAGAGCACCAACGAGGAACTCGAGACCACGAACGAGGAGCTGCACTCCACGGTCGAAGAGCTGGAGACGATGAACGAGGAGCTCCAGAGCACGAACGAGGAGCTGCAGACCATCAACGACGAGCTGCGCCAGCGCGGCGAGGAGCTGAACCGGCTCAACGCCTTCCTCGAGTCGGTGTTCGCGAGCCTGCGCGCCGGCGTCGTCATGCTCGACCGCGACCTCCGCGTGCTGTACTGGAGCAACCGCGCCGAGGACCAGTGGGGGCTGCGGACGGACGAGGTGATCGGGACGAGCTTCTTCGACATCGGCCTGCCGGTGGATCGCCTCATGAACGCGGTCCGCGCCTGCCTCGCCGGCCTCGCGGTCCGGCGCGACGTCGTCGTCCTGGCCACGAACCGACGCGGGCGGACGGTCGAATGCCGCGTGGCCGTGCGGACGCTCGTCGCGCAGGGCGGGGGGCGCCCGCACGGCGTGCTCGTGCTGATCGAGGAGTCGGTCGGCGACGCCCCGCCCGTCGGCGAGATCGCGGGAGCGGAGGGGCGGGACGAGGAAGCGGGCGCGGCGGAGGCGCCCGGCGCGGCCGCGCCAGAAGGGAAAGGCCTAACGCCCGCCTAACAACTGCCTAACGCAGCCCGCTCACGCCGCCGCGAAGTAGGCGGCGATCCCCCAGCGGACCGCGTCGCCCATGACGTCCCGCACCGCGAGCGCCTCGCCGCCCGCCGGCGCGGCGGCGCGCACCGCGTCCTTGACGACGACCAGCATGCGCTGCGGCGGCAGCCCGTCGCGGCGCAGGCGCGCGGCCAGCACCCCGACCGCGTCGTGCAGGTGCCCGCGGGCCGTGGTCAGCTCGGCGTGCGTCGCGTCGCCCGCGTCGGACGCGGGGTGCCCGCGGGTGAGCGCGTGCGCCTGTTCCGCCACCGTCGCGACCCGCGCCGCGGCGTCGCGCACGCGCGAGGTGAGCGGCGCGAGGTCGTCGGCGGCCGTCGGACGCGCGACGAGGTCGGGGATGGCGACGGCAGGCGGGACGTGCTGGACGTCGCTCATGGCCGGAGGGCCTGGCGGTGGGAAGGCGCGGCAGAATGCAAGCGACGGCGGCCGGAAACACTTGTCCCCAAACCATCGAGCGATCGTACGTCTGCGGCGGGGACGCGTCAAGTGCGCAACATCACGGAGGCGCGTCGGGTTCCCACGGCGTTACACCCCGACGTGACCGCCTGGGTCGTGACCGCCGGCGGTGACCGCCGCGGTCGCGAGCACGCCGCCGACGCCCGTCGGCGCCGCCGGGTCGAGGATCGGGATGCGCGACGAGGTGGCGGACGCCGCCCCGGCCACCCCCGCGCGTGCCGGCGCGAAGGCGTGGTCCTCGGACAGCTCGGCTTCGCCGGTGCGCACCACGCGTTCCAGCGACGCGCCGACGACGGGCCACCCGCCGGCCTCGCGCGCCGACCGGCCGAGCCCCGCGCCGGGCCCGCCGTCGTCGAGCATGGCGAGGACGGCGTCGTTGTACAGCCAGACGAACGCGGGGCCCAGTACACCGACATCGCGCCGTGTGAGGAGAGCGCGATCCGCACCGCGGTGCGCAGCGCCGGCGGCCAGCCCGCGACGGGGCCTAACGGCGTGGCCGCCCAGTCGACGTCGGCCAGCAGCGGCCCGACGCGCGCGGCGCCGTGGCCCGCGAACAGGGCGCCCCGCGCGGCGACCTCCGCCCGCGATCTGGGGAGCCGGCCGCCCGCGGCCACGTGCGCGAGCGTCGGGCCGATCTCGTCGAGCCCGAGCACGAGGTCGACCAGCCCCGTCGCGGCCGCGGCCCGCGGCATCGCGGGAAACCGGGCCGAGTCCTCGGACTGCGCGAACACCGTCGCGCCGGCGCGGTCGAGGGCCCCCACGCCGTCCGCCCCGTCGCCGCCCAAGCCGGTGCCGGTGAGCACGACGCCGATCGCGCGCGCCGACGCCCTCCGCGAGCGTGCGGAAGAGCGCGTCGATGGGCCGGTCCGGCGCCCGTTGCACGCCGGGGCGCACGGTGCACGTCCCGTCGGAATGGACGTCGACCACGCGCTGCGGCGGACACACGAGCACCCGGCCCGGCGTGAGGTGCGCGCCGTCGGCGACCCACTCGACCGGCAGCGCGCAGCGGACTCGGAGGATCTCGACGAGGGCGCTGCCGTAGCGGCCGAGGTGTTGGATCACGAGCACGGCCGCGGGGAAGTCCACGGGGAGCGCGCCCAGCACCGCGGTCAGCGCCTCCAGCCCCCCGCCGACGTCGCGAGCGCGACGACGTCGAACCGGGACGGGGCGGTGGGCGATGTCGGCATGTGTGCCAGTTTAGTGGGAGGGCGTTTTAGTGGGAGGGCGTTCGGTCGGCTCTTCTCGCGGGGCCGTGACCGTCCGGGGATACAAGTGCAGGGGATACGACGGCAGGGGTGATACTGCAGGGGCGTTAAGGACAATACGGTTCACTTAGCGATGCACGGGGTGTAATCTGGGCGTGTGGTGGGCTGCGGGGTGCGAGGTCGCAGGTGGTAGGGCGTCATCTTTCGTTTGACGCCGCGCGGCACGACGCGCCCGCGACTCGGGCTCACCGGCTCGGCGCGCAACTCGGCGAGGACCGTCGTGTGCAGCCGCGGCCGGTCCTGAGGGGGGAAGGGCTGCCATCTGGGGCAGCAGGCCGGGCCTGCCCGTGCGGCGGATGACCCGGACGGCGTGCACGAACGAGAGCGTGTCCGGATCGCACGCGTGGTCCGGCGCGCTCAGGGCCGCCTCGTGGATCAGGCCGCGTACCGCGTAATGCGCCAGCAGCAGCCCGTACACCTCCTGTCGTACCAGGGCAGGCGTCTTGCTGCGCAGGACGACCTGCGCGCCCTTGAGGTGCGTTTTCAGCTCGTCAAACGCGCCCTCGATTTCCCACCGTTCCTGGTACAGCGCGGCCAGTTCCGCCGCCGGTGCGCGTGTGGGGTCCAGCACCGTCGTGACCAGCCGGTAGATCGGGTCCGCCTCGGGGACACCGGGCAGCGTGTACTCGATGACGCGCACGCGCTGCGGCTGCCGGTCCGCCGCGCGACAATTCCAGTTTGCCTGCAGTACGCTCAGGTAGGAGCCGTCGGCCAAGCGCTCGAGGACGGGGAGGCGCGCGTGCTTCCGGATGCGCCAGAGGAGGTCCGCCCCGGTGGCGGCGGCCCGCTGCCACAGATCGAACCCCGGGAAGAACCGGTCGGCCACGCACAGCATGCCCGGCGTGAGCGCGGGCACCACGTCGTGCGCGAGCGTCACTTCACTGGTTGCGTAGGGCGCCAGCCGCGCCCCGAAGAGCACGTGCGTGCCCGTCTCGGCGAGCGTCACGAGCCGCACCTGCGGGAACGCGCTCGCGCCACGCGAGGCGGCTGGGCGGCCGAACGCCTCGACGTTGGCCGCCGTATCGGCCACGTCGAGCGTCGTGCCGTCGAGGCTCACCGTGCGCCACTGCCGGTAATACGCGCCCGGCGTGGCGGGCGTGGCCATCGGCGTCACCACGGTCTCGTAGAGCCGGCGCAGCGGGGCCTCGCCCAGGCGCGTGCGGGCCTGC
>JAABUZ0100005564.1_pt1 | contig 16430 bp, 17 predicted proteins | sample 5562091 | NCBI WGS metagenome assembly JAABUZ01 (sample SAMN12813069, study PRJNA571459) | rock metagenome | isolation source: Antarctica rocks | place: Antarctica: Victoria Land, Linnaeus Terrace sud | collected 2015-12-21
GGTCCGCGGGGAAGGCCGGGACCAGCACCAAGAGCCCGGGGACGGCGGCGCGGCCTTGGAGCGGCTCTCCGCAAGGCGGGGAGAGCGCACGGGAGCAGCGGCGCCGCCTGCGACGCAGGCGCAGCGGCGAAGCGGCCTACCTGTCACAGGTGTGGGGCAGCCAGTCACTGGGCGTGGGGAACGTGGGGCTCAGAGGTGTTATAGGAGACGAGGGGAGAGGGGGCGAGCTCAGCTCTGCGCGCAGCTCCCTGCCTCTTTGCGCTTTCCGGCGCACTTGGGGCGAAGGACAGCTGGCAGCGCCGCACCGAGCACCACGCGAGCTGCGCTGCTTGGCGTGCTGCACACCGCCCGCCCGCTCTGCTCCACCAGCGGCAAGCTCACAGCCGCCGGCTCGCTGGCGGGGCTGGCCGCGAAGTAGGCGCAGCGCGCGCGGGGCCCTGCCCGCAGGCGCCCTCGCCACTCGCCCGCTCTCCTGGCCCTATCAGGGCTGGCTGCACGGCTCGCCTGTGATGCGTACGGTGCCTGCATGTGGGTGGCCGCAGAGCCGGCCGCGGCCTGGGAGCGGACGGGCGACCGGCGCCTGACGCCCCGCCCTCAGCTCGCACCTGGTGCAAGCGACGGCGGACCGTAGAGGCTGGGGGCTGCCTCGCTGCTGCGACCGGACAGCGCTTGAGCGGCAGCAGCGCCGGCGCAGGTGCTGGCGCTGGCGCGGCTGCGCAGACAGCGCAGCGGACGCGCGCCTATACAGGCGCGGCGGGGCGGTTAGGGTTAGGGTTGACTTGCGTGGCGCCGGCGCAGGTGCTGGCGCTGGCGCGGCAGGCGGCGGCCTGGGCGCGGCGGCACAGCTGGGGCCTGCTGCTGCTCGCCGCGCTGCTGGTGAGCGGCGGCATGTACGCCGGCGGCGTCGCGCTGCTGCGCCGGCGCGCCGGCGGCGAGGCCGGCCGCGCGGCGCACGCCGCCATCGCGCGGTCCTCGCTGCCCGCCGCTGCGCCCGGCAGCGTGCAGGCGCGCCGCAGCACGGCTCCAGCAGAGCTTGGGCCTGCCGTTTCGCGCCAGCCGGCTCCGCCGTCGCGTTCTGCCTACCTACGGCTCCGCCCACCTGCCGTGCAGGGGCGTGTGCGCAGGGGCGTGCACGCAGGGCGCTGCAGCGCTGCAGCTTGTGGCCAGCTCCCTGCACATTATTGCAGCGCATCAGGTCTATTGTGGGCGTGTGCTGGGACCGTTGACATCTGTCAGATCGATAGGCTGTGTCTGCCTCCTGTTTTGCCGGGTGGGCTGCCGGCGCTCGCTTGTCAAGCACCGCGCTCGCTGCCGCTGGCGGGCGGGGCCCAGCGCGACCAGGGAGAGTGCATCCGGCGGCGGCGCCCGGCATGCGGGAGCACAGCGGTAACGCTCGCCCCCGCCGCGCCGCAGGCGCGCTGCGCGGCGGCCACGGGCGTGCCCAAGGTCGCGCTGCTGCTGCTGACGCGCGGCTCGATGCCGCACGAGGCCGCGTGGGCGCTGTGGTTTGAGGCGGCGGGCGGGGAGGTGCCCCTGAGCGCGCTGCGCGCGGGCGGCTGCTCCGCGCGCGCGTATGCGGACGTTGCATCGGCCTGCCGCGCGGACCCCGCGGCGCCCAGCGCGATCGGCAACCAGCACATGTTCTCCATTTACGTGCACACGCCGCCAGACTTTGCAGGCACGGCCGGGCTCCCTGGATGCTGGGGGCATGCGCATCTACAGTGTCAGAGCTGCAGTGTGCCTGCCCGTGCAGCCCTGCCTCAACACTGCGGCCAAGCGGACACCCAGGCTGCTGCCGAACATGCTGCAGGGAGGGCTGTATTCGCCGTGGCATCCGCCGGGCGACCTGATCGCTCGCTGTCATGGGCGCGAGTCGGCGCCAGCATACACCGACATGACCGGGGGGCCCTGCACTGGCAGGCACCGCGGGCACAGCGCTGCCTGAGGCTGCGCGTGCGCGGCCGGAACACGCGAGGGCAGGCAGTGGCTGAAGAGCGGCGCCCTCGCTGGCCGCGCCGGCCCGCGCCGCCCGAGGCTTCGCGCCGCGTGCGCGCAGGCTTCCCGCGCGGCTCGCTTTTCCACGGGCGCGAGGTGCCCGCGCACCTGAACGCGACCTGGGGCGGCCACGCGCTGGTGGACGCGTCCAAGGCGCTGCTGCGCGCCGCGCTGGGCGACCCGGCCAACGCGAAGCTGGCGCTGCTGAGCGAGGCCGACATCCCGCTCTACCCGCCCGCGCTCGTGTACCAGCAGCTCATCTCGGAGCCGCGCTCGCGCGTGGACGCGTGCCTGCACACGGTGCGCCCCGGCGCGGGCGCGGCGCCTGGCGCCCCGGCTGCCCCGCGGGCTGCAGCGTGTCGCTTGTCGGTGTTGTGGCGGGAGGAGGCCCGGCTCTAAGCGAGAGCGGCACTGCGCTTCACCTGCGACGCCGGGCGCGCCCGCAGCTCGGCCGCCGATCCGCGCCAGACGCATGCATGCGCTTTTTGTTGGGTCGGGCGCAGTGCATTTTGCAGGGCTGCCCACACAGCTTGTGTGGCTTTCTCTCAGGGACATGCGTTGTTGAAGAGGTCACACGAGCTGGTCGGGCCCGCCCGCCCAGACAGCTCTGCGCGTCCCTTGACGTGCTTGCTGGGCAACGCGGGGTGCCTGCTCGGGATATGGCAACTGCATCGAGGCCAGCAGGCGGCGCTTGCTTTGGCTCAAGTACGCACAATGATGTCCTGCAGCACCCGTGCATGACGACGCGCCGCGCGCGTGCAGCCGAAGCGGGACATGAGCGAATGGCGGCGGCACCCGGCCATGGCGCGCGGCTGGCCTAGCTTCTCGCCGCGCGCGTGGCGCAAGTCCAGCCAGTGGTTTGCGGTCACGCGCCAGCACGCGCGCCTGTTCTTAGAGGACACGGTCGTTGATGCGGTGTTCCGCCGCGTCTGCTACGACCGCGGCTGGGACGACGAGCTGAAGGGGTGCGGCGCGGCGCCGGCCCCGCCATGCATCGCTGGGTACTGGCACAGAGCGCGGTCTTCGCTGGCTGGGCTTGCGTAAGGGAGCCGCTCTGCTGCCTGCGCGGGTGAAGCTTGTCGTCACTGTGGTGCCTCTGCTCCAGCGCTCGCTTCGCACCCATCCTGTGCTAAGCTGTGCTCTCATGGGCTGATGTGCACTTGGATAGTGAGTAGGTCACAGAAAACATGTACAGGCGGGCAGTGCCCTGCTTCATACAGCGACTGCGCCAGCCGGCCAGCGTGCTCGCGTTGGCGGTGCGCCACTTGAGGCACGACCGCGCCGCACGCGAGCCGCCCGGCCCTCTTGAGGCTGGCCTGCTGTGGCCAGCGCTGGCAACGCTGGCCTGCGTGCCGCCGGAAAGCACAGAGCTGGCGTGCGCGCGCAGGCCGTGCAGCTGCGCTCCGATGAGACTAGCTGGCGATCACACTGGGGCTGGCTGGGGCTGGCTTATCTTTGCACACTGGTCCGTGCGCGCCGCCGAGGCGCGCGGCGCTGGCGCGCGCGCGCAGGCCGTACAGCTGCTACTCCGACGAGCACCAGCTGGCGATTGTGCTGGCGCTGGCGGGGCGGTCGGAGGAGACCGACTGCGCCGGGCGCCTGTGCCACGTGGAGTTCCCGCCCAAGGGCGGCCCGCACCCGCGCGAGTTCCTGCCGCACGAGGTCACGCCCGCGCGCCTGCGCGCGCTGCGCCGGCCGCGCCAGTGCGACGCGGCGGCCGCCATCATGTGCGCTGCGCCATGCCCACACGATTGTGGAAGCTTGGGGCGCGGCGTGTTAGAGTGGGATGTAGCGTGAGGTGTTTTTCACTCGCTGACCGTCAGAAGTGTTGCATGATCGCATGCCCCACCTGGCAGGCCTGCAGCACAGCACATGTTTAGGGTACCCCTGCGCGTGCCGCGCCAGCGCCGCCACCGCGATGCGGGCCGCTGCTGTCACGGGTGTACGTTGCCTGGCGGGTATCTGATTACCAGCCTGTACGCCGCACGTGTGCTAGTGGCGCCCACGCGACTATCACAGGCACTTACAGCTGCGTCATGCTGCTGCGCATTGTGTGTCACATGTAGGGCACACAAAGTCGTCACATGCTCGACTCCGCTAAAGTCACAGCCTGCACGGTGTGGGTCTCTACTGATTGGCAGCCGCTGGCACAGGTTGGCGGAGCGGCTGTTTGTGCGTGCGGGCGCGCCGGCGGACCGGCGGCCGTGCGACGCGGAGATGGCGTGGTCGCTGCGCCTGCTGCCGCCCGAGTGCCCGCTCTTCGCGCGCAAGTTCCCGGCGAACACGAGCGAGCGGGCGCGTGGCACCTTGTTGCGATGCGTTGGCATGTCCGGGGGGCCTCCGGGACATGCGTGCGGTGCTGCGCACCGCACGATTGGTTTGCTGCTAGTCTCTGCGCCGCCTGTAACAGGTCAGCCTGAGTGCGCGGGCATGCGCAGTCAAGCTGCGCCTGCCAGCTGTGGGGCAGGGCGTCAGCATGCCTGCTTGTGCCTGCAGCCGCTCCCTGGGGGGCCATGGCATGCGCATGCGTCTCAATCGCCAGGCCTGCCAGGATGCACGGCGCGCTCTGACACCTCGGATGATTTGCTGGCTTGTCAGCAGCCTGCCTTCAGCATGGGCGCCTCATATGTGACGACAACAGAGCGTGACAGGGCGTGCTTGCAAGGACATGTGCGATGCCGTGGCGCGCGCGCGGCAGGTGCTGGCCGCGCTGGGCGACTGCCGCTCCGGGCTGGGCGTCGTGAAGTGCGCCGATGCCGTGCCGCGCCCGCGCGCGCTGCGGGTGTCCGGGTGACGCGTGCGGGCGCCGCCCGCCCCTCCACGGCGCCAGTATCCTGATAAGCAGAGGGTCTGTGAGCTGCGCGCTGTGGGGGAAAAGTGCAGCGTGATCCACAGAGTGGCCGCCCATGCCTCTGCGCCAATGCGCATGTTGCTGTGCTGCATGTGGGCGTGCTTCTAGGGTGGCGGCGGGGGGTGGCCGACGGCGCACAGCATTCCGCCAGGAGCAGCACTGCTCTCGCAGCCCTGCACCGGCTGCGAGGCAGCCGCCGCTGCACGCCCGGCACATGTGTGGAGCGCTTGCACAGTCGCAGCGCCAGCAGAGCGCAGGCGCACCCTCGTTGAAAGCGAAAAAGGGGGAGCTGAGTGCGAGGCAGGGTGTGCAGGGTGATGCTTTCCAGTTGGTACTGCAGCGTTGAGCCCCGTCATTAGCTATGTCCTGCCCGAAACGAGCCCCATGTTATCCCACCACCCCAGTCTTTTCTTCTGTAGTCTGCTGCTTCAGCGCCCTCTGATCTGCGCCTGGGGCGAGTCACACACCCTAGGACGCCTCCTGCTTGGCATGCCGGCGAGCCTGTGTGAGGGCTAAAGTGGCAGCGTTGCTGTATGGGAGGCGCCCAGCGTGCATTTGTCGGGCTTGGTTTGGTCTGCACTACTGACACCAGACTGCCCTGCCTGTGCCTGCAGAGATGCAGATGGGCGTTTGCACATCAACGGTCCGCTTTGCATTTCTGTCACCTATCTGTGTAGGGTCCGTCCCGCGCCAGGACCAGGCTGGTTCTGGGAGGTTTGTCTCTATCAGAGACTTGTGCGCAGCGCTGTTGAGCGATGGGCCTGCGGGGTTCTGCATGAACATGCATGCACATTTTGCACAACTATACCGCATTATTGGTGGGCGTCTATGCCGAACAATAAAAATATTGGAAACACTTGAAGTACTTTGCTTACCTATTCTGGGCATGGAAGGGATTGGCCCGCCAAGTATGTGGGCCTGAAGTATGTGTCTGTCTTTATGAGTGTGTAACCTGTGTAACCGTCCCCTTGTGACTGTTGGAGTGCGCACCGAGTGCATGCCCGGCCGCTTGCATGTGTAAAGCTTATGCCCTGCTGCGACAAAACTCTAAGGTGAGCCGGATGTGAACACCGAAGAAGCCACAGACTTGCAACACGAATACATCGACAGTACAAACTTATTGACATGACAACCCAGGCATAATGCATGAACATGACAACCCGGGCATACGCCTGCACCTGCCTTGTTACAAGGAGTGCACAAGGCGCGCCTCCCTCAGGACCGCTCGCACTTTCTCGGCGGGCTCGTCGCGCAAGAGGTCTGCGTTGAAGCCGTCCACGGAGGCCTGCCGCAGCCGGGCACAGCGTGCCGTTGGGTACACCATGCATGGGGCTGTGCTGTAAAGGAAAAAAAAATCCAAAAAAAATCCCAGACCTAGACTGCATACATTGCATGGTGGCCCCAGCTCTGTGTGACGGCGCGTATGCAGTCCGGGCGGCCCGGCGCCGCCCTGCACTGCCTGCATGAGGCCCGGGCCCATGGGCTGCTCGGGTTCGGCGCGTCCGCGGTGAGCATGCGTTGCGCTCGCAAGACCAGACAGCATGCCCATGCTCTGCGCAGCGTGCGGCCCGGACCCTAAGGAAGGTCAGCGACGCGGAGGCGGCCCTCCCCCACACGCCTGGCCCAGCAGCCCGCAGAATATCTCCGCCCACACACTAAGCAGCGCGCGCCCCAGACCCAAGGAGGGTCAGCAGCGCGGAGGCGGCCCCCCACACACACCTGGCCCAGCAGCCCGCGGAACATCTCTGCCCATGCCCTAAGCAGCGCGCGGCCCAGACCCTAAGGAGGGTCAGCAGCGCGGAGGCGGCCCCCCCTCACACACCTGGCCCAGCAGCCCGCGGAACGTCTCCGCCACCGACTCGCCCAGCGCCTTCAGGTCGTACCCGCCCTCCAGCATGAAAACCAGCCGCCCGCCTGCGCGCCACACGTCCGGCGCCTGCGCATGGCCCGCACCGCGCCGGCCCCTGCTGTGCGCGGCAGCAGCACAGCTGTCGCAGCAACTGCGCGCACCGCACAGGCGCTCCGCGAGGGCCTTCAGCTGGCAGGCCAGGCGGTGGTAGGTGCTGTTGCGCATCTGCAGCCCCGCCAGCGGGTCGCGCCAGTGCGCGTCGTAGCCTGCGGAGACCTGCGCGCGCAGCGCCCACGGCGGACCGGCATGAGCTCAAAGGGTGCAAAGGGCTGTTCTCATGCATGGCATGCTACAGCAAGGCCCGGACGCGCGCGGGTGCTCCGCCGCCCTCGAGCCGCGCAGGCTGCGTGCCGGCGGCATGTCGCCCGGCTGCGTCGCAGCTCGGGCCTGTAACGGCCGTCGGCGGTTGCTGCGGGCTCGGTGCACGCGACAGGCGCGGCGCGGGCGGGCGCGCGGGCGGGCGGGGAGCGCGCCAGGATGATGTCGGGCTGGAAGCGCTCGGCGGCCGGGCCGACGACCTCATCAAAGGCGGCCGCCATCGCCGCGTCGCCCGAGTCCCCTGCGCGCGCGCGGCTGCCTGACACACGGTGCGCGGCAGAGCGCCGCCCGCACGCCCTTGCTATGCGTGCTGCCCGGCGCGCCGGCTCGGACAGACCCGACCCCGCCACCCGTGTGGCGGCGCGTCGAGCGGACGGGCCACATGCTGCACTGCAGGCGGCTGTGGGTGCGCGGCCGCGCGCGCCTGGCACGGGCAGGTTGATGGTGAAGCCTTCGCCGTCCGCGGCGCCCGCCTCGCGCACGGCGCCCGTGAACGGCCAGCTGCCGGCCTGGTGCACGCTGACAAACATGACCGACGGGTCGTCGAAGAAGAGGTCGTTGGTGCCCTGGCGCGCGCGCGCGCCGTGCTGTCTGCGCTCTGCGACGGGCGCGCTTGCTTGACGCTCACACATGGGTACGAGGCCCCGCGCTCAGAACCCATCTTTTTGTCGCAGATAGATACATTCAGATAGAGGGCTAAGAACGGCTAAGAGAGCAGATGGCCGGTGGCAACGGCAACTTGACAGGCATGGCAGGGGTGGCACAGCAAGGAAGCAGAAACCATGCACAAATGCATGTCGGCCGCAAGTGGGAGAGGCTTCATTACGGCAGCGTGAGGCGGCTCCGGCTTGTCGTGCCGTGAGCAGGGCGCACGTTGCCGTGGTGCACGTCATAGTCCAGGATGAAGACCTGCGCGTCGCCCGGCCCCACCGGAACCCCGTCAGCGCTGCGCAGTGACCATGGCCCAGCCCCCACCGCAGCAGAGCAGGGCTGGCGCAAAGCGGCTGAGCCTTGCACTTCCCTAGGCCTCGCATGTCAACAAGGCCGCCCGCGCGTGACACGCCACGTCTGCGTGTGTGTGGCAGCCCCTCCGCAGCTGACAGCGCTGCTCACCGGACGGGGCAGGCCCTGTCCGCGGGCTCAGCATCCGCGCACGCACCGGCCCTGCCCCGCACCTTCTTCAGGCCGTGGAAGCGCTGGGCGTGGCGCGCCGCGATCGCGACGGTGCCAAACACGCAGAAGCCCATGGGGCCGGCCGCCACTGCGTGGTGCCCTGCGCGCCCGCCGCAGACAGTGAGCAGCAGCTTTATGTCGCTTGCGATTGCACAAGGGCTCGCTGGTGCCTGCCCAGGGCGTGGAGTCTTGCTTGATTTGGAGGCGCGCGGGCGTCAGCGCAGCCCAGGCCCAGCATGCCGCTTGTGGCAACAGGCCAACGCAAACACGCCTCGAGCCCCTCCGTGCACGGCCGCCAGGCTGACAGCACAGCAGGCTCGTGCGACGTTCCTCATGAGCTCGCCCGCGGGCCCCCACGAATGCACACTGGCAGGGCATGCCCGGCTGCAACACAGCCTGCCACAGGCCAGGCGCCTCCTGTGTGAGCGCAGCTGACGGCGTTTAGAGCCATGGGCTTGGCCGTGCCGGGTGGCCCATGCTGGGCGGCCAGCAGACGGCCAGCCACAGCACAGCCTGTTAGAGCGGCTCCTGTGCCGCCATGGCTTGCAGCATCCAGCGCCGCGAGCGCGGGCGCGCACCGGGCGGCCGGCAGATGGCGAAGCCTGCCGGCGCCGGGCGCTGCGGGGAGGCGCCCGCCACGACGGCGTCCACCAGCGCCATCGCCGCGCCCGCGGCCTGCCGCAGGCCACGCAACGGGCGCCGCCTTCACACAGCGACATCAGATGCAGAACGTGGCGAGTCGCGAGCAGCGCAGCGCGACCAGGCCCGGAGCAGGAGCGGCATGCGTGGCGGCACACACGCCTGTCGGCCTTCAGGCAGAAGGCATCAAGGGGCGGGGACCGGGGCGCGGGGCGGCGGAGGCAGGCGCCAGGGCCATGCAGGTGCATCTGCAGAGATCATGCAAGGCTGCATGGCGAGTCGTGCGGTGCGCGAGACAGGGCGCACCCGCAGCGAGTCGTCGAACGTGGAGGGCGTCGCGTAGGTGTCCGCGTCGAGCTGCGACAGGCCGCCGCGGCGGCCCAGCTGCGCCTGCAGCGCCAGCACGTACTGGCGGCTGTGCACCAGGCAGACGTCCTCCAGGCGCGCCGCGGCAAAGCCCTCCAGGCGCGCCACCTGCGCGCTCCCAGGTTTATTAATTTGGCAAGCGCGGGCGCCGGCCTGCAGGCAGTTGAGTTGCAAGCGCTGCAGCGAGCCACCCGAGCACCAGGCAGACGTCCTCCAGGCGCGCCGCGGCAAAGCCCTCCAGGCGCGCCACCTGCGCGCTCCCAGGTTTATTAATTTGGCAAGCGCGGGCGCCGGCCTGCAGGCAGTTGAGATGCAAGCGCTGCAGCGAGCCACCCGAGCTATGCAGCATGTGTTCTGGACGACTGGGGTTGCTACTACAACACGTGTGCTTTAGAGTCGAGGGCGGTGCCGCTGACGAGGGGGCCATGGGCCCTGGTTGCCCTGCTCCATCGCCGGTCCAGGACACGTGCACCATACCGCAGGGCACGCGCCTGGGCCTGGGCCAGTCGTGTGATGGGTCGGCGCACCTGCCCGGGCAGGGCTTGCGCGTCTAGGCCCGCCGTGGAGAGCGCCTCCATGACCGCCCTCCCGCGCGCCGCACACTCCGGGTGGATGGGGTTGTCATGCTTTGGCGCCGCGCTCTCCGCATACAGCAGCTGCGGGGCTGCCGCGGCGATCGTCACAGACGAGCGCATGCGCCCGTGGCCGTGTCTGCACAGCCAAGGTCGCTGTGGTTGGGGCAGAGCTGCGCACGCGTGGCGGACTTTGAGGTGCCACAACGCCCTCATCATCACATACCACTTTGAGCTAAGCTCTTTGGCACCAAAGTGCAAGGCGCTGGAACTGCTTCGCCTCAACGCCGTGGGCGGCTCACGGTGAGCTGGTACAGTCCGGCATCCACAGCCAGGCTTGGTGTTGTTCTACTCAGGTGAGTAGTGTGAGATTACAGGAACGCCAGCACAGCAGCGCTTCGAAAGCAAAGCAGGTGTAGGTTGTCTCCTTGCCGAACAAGTGTGCTCGCGCCACAGAGGCAGGCGTTCACGTTTGCAGAGGCTGGAAAGACACTCGCAGCCACTGCTGTCCTCGTGTATAGCTTGGAGCTGTGTACGCGCGCGAGAGCGCTTGCAGGATCACTTGCCTGAGGGCCGGGCGCTCGAGGCGGTCTGGGTGCGCCCGAGGGCTGAAGCTTGGGCCAAGGCGCGGCAGATGCGCTGCAGGCGTTCATGAGCCGCGGCTACTCCACTCCGGCAGTCTTGTGCCTGTGCGCGCTCGCGTTCATATGCGGACGCTTCCTGGACGCAATCCCGGGCCTGCCGGAGGCGCCCTCGGGGGTGCGCCGGGCGCACGCTGAGCCGCCCTCTGGTGCTGCAAGCTTGGCAGCATGATCCCGCGTGTGCGCACGAGCTCGTGCACTCCTGCCAGCGTATATTTCGTGCCCCTGCGCCGTAGGATGGTGCGCCGGAGCAGGCGGCGCAGCTGCATGCTGAATGATCACGCGGCCGCACACACCCTGAGCGCTTCTGGTCGGTGGGTCGACCCTGGCGGCCTGATCCGCGGACGGGGGCGCGCAGTTCACGAGCACAGCCCGGAGGCAGGCCGGGCTGGTGCGGAGGCGAGCCATAGAGCAGCGCGCGCCCGCCACGCTGCGGGCGCCGGGCGCCAACGCGTCCGCGCTCAGCACGCAGGCACGGCCACACAGGCGCCGGTGACCCGCGCGGCGTCCTGCTGCCTTCGTGTGCGCTGGAATTTGCCAGTCGTCCCGCTCAGCCGGCTGTGCCGCAGCTGGGCGCATAGCAGCTTTGCGCGCAGCGCCGCTTTGAAGTGCCGGCTGCCCCGGCAGCCGGACCCGCCTGTCTGGCCTGCTTGTGTGGCGGGGCACACCGCAGACTCTGCGGCGCAGAGTGCGCACGCCGCCTGGCGAGCAGTGCTCGCGGCGGCGCGCAGGCGCGCTTCGCCACGTTCGACGAGGCCGCGCGGCAGACGGAGCAGTTCCTGCGCGCGCCGCCGGTGGAGCCGGCGCGGTCCGGGAATGACTTCTACACCGCGCAGCCCTTCCAGATCCTGTCCTGGTACCCTAGGTGCGTCCGGTCCTCGTCTGGGTGCATGCCTATGCAGTTTCCTGGTGCGGTCAGGGACAGGCAGCCGTATCACGATGTATAGAAATGCAGTGCGCGTCTCCTCGCAAGGAGCGTCTTGCCATGCGCTGGTGAGCGCGTGCCTGCGCTCAGCCTGTGTTAGATTGAAGGCGGCTGCCCCTCGCGCCAGCGCGGAGCTTGTGCTGCTGCAAGGCCAAGCCGGCGCTGCGAAATAGGGCAGGGCGCGCGACAGAGCGCCATATGCCTCTTGGCAACCTGGCCAGGGGCCACGGCACCAACTGCACCTGCGCGGGCCTCACCGCCGCGCGGCGCGGCCCGGGATGGTCTGTACCCGGCCCTAAACCTAACCGTGTGGTGCGGCCCCAGGATGGTGCTGTACCCGGGCTTCCTGGACCAGGCGCGCTGCGAGCACATCATCAAGATGGCCAAGGCGCGGCTGCGGCCGTCGTCGCTCGCGCTGCGCAAGTCCGACACGGCGGACAAAATCCGGCGCGCCCCACCTGCACGCCCCCTCTGCAGGGCTCACAGGCCCCCTGCACTCTGCGTATGCCTTCGCCAAGCTCGCATCCCGTCTCGGGAGTCGGTCACGGTCATGCTTGCACGGCAGCGTCTCCAGCGCTCCGCGCGGCGGCCACGCGCCTGCGGGCGCGGGAGCGCGCCGGCAGGCGGCCGCTGCCCTGCAGGCGCGGGCATGCGCAGCCGTGGAGGTGCCCAGTACCCGGGTGCCGCGCGCAGGGACGTGCGCACGAGCCAGGGCACGTTCATCTCGCGGTACGACGACCCGGCCGGCGTGCTCGCCTGGGTGGAGGAGAAGGCCGCGCAGCTGACGAGCACGCCCGTGTCGCACGGCGAGGCGCGCCTGCACGCTTTCTGCATGATAGGACCGTGTGCGCCTCATCAGTGCTCTGCCTGCAGGCATGAGCGTGTTCCGGTGGACAGTTATAGCCTTATCTGGCGCGCACCCCACACTGCTGGCGCGGGGACCTTGCTGACGTGGGCATGCGCCAGAGGCCTGCTGCAACCCACACCCTGAACAGCCATGACCATGGACCGGTGTCCGAGCAAAAGTTGCACACTTGGTGCAGCGCACGGCTGTGCGAGGCGCCTCCCTGTGTGGCATGTTGTCAAGCAAACGTGAACATGAGCGGCGTGTGCTCGGGGCGCAGCCCTTCAACGTGCTGCGGTACGAGTCCGGGCAGCACTACGACAGCCACTATGACATCTTTGAGCCGGAGTCGTACGGGCCGCAGCCCAGCCAGCGGGTGCGCCTGCCAGCCCTGCAGCAGGCTGCATAGCCAAGCCGTGCGGCGCCAGCCTCAGTCTCCAGCACGTCGAGTCGCACAGGGCGCAAGCGGGCGTGTTAGCTTGCTCTTTCATGTTGAGAAACTCTGAGGGAGACGGGTGGCAGTCAACAGCGCTCCCATGTGCATGACATGCAAGGTTTGGCACACCAGCTGTCCTGCGCAGTGGACGGTGAGCGGGACTGGTGAACCTTGCCAAACAGTGGGCGGCGAGTGCAGGACATGCTGAAGTTGGCCTGTACGCGAGACAGTTAAGTGGCCTGCGCACACAGGCTGAAGCAGGCGTGCGCACACAGGGCGTCGGAGCTCGCTCGGGAAGCAGGGCTGAGTCGGGGCGGCCGGCGCGCAGATGGCGACGGTGCTGTTCTACCTGTCGGACGTGGAGGAGGGCGGCGAGACCGTGTTCCTGCTGGAGGGCGAGGACGGCGTGGCGCGCAAGCCGTCCATCGACTACAAGTCGTGCGACGTGGGCTACAAGGCGCGCGGCCTCTGTCCCGGTTCCCTGTCGTCAGCGGGTCTCGTGCGCCGCTGTGCTCGAGCGAGGGCGCGCGCGTGGGAGCGGCTGCCGGGGCGTGGCAGGACGGAGCCCGGGCAGCGGGGTGCAGCCAAGCCGCGTGCCTGGCCGCGCGTGGCAGGGGCGCGCTTGTTTGCAGTTCGGGCTTTCCTGCACATACTTGCGTGGGCCTGCCCGTGGCGCCAGCCGACCGTGCGCACCGGCTGTCCCCTTCCTGTCCGCCGTGCTCTGCCGTTGACGTGATGCTGCACGGTGCTGCCGCGCAGTACAAACCGCGGCGCGGCGACGCGCTGCTGTTCTACTCGCTGCACCACAACGGCTCGGTGGACGCGCGCGCGCTGCACGGCGGCTGCCCCGTCATCAAGGGCGAGAAGTGGGTGGCCACCAAGTGGATCCGCGACAAGTGCTTCATGTGCTGACGCGCGCCCGACGCGGCTGGCAGCGCGGCGTGCGGGGCGCACGCAGCGCCTCGCCTCGCGCCATGCGCTGCATAGACACTGCACAGTTTGGCTCCAGTGAGCCGAAGTACGCCTTACTTCACTTTGTTTGCCTGCGTTGGTGCGCGGTCTGCCCGCGACTGAACACTACGCGCTGGGGCGGGTTAGAAATGCCGCAAGCTGGCTATTGCTGCTTGCGTAGTCGAGCACACTCTCTGTTGTAACCCGCGCCAGTACTGCTGCACTGCTGCAGCAGTAATTTACCGACTTCCCCCCTGTGACGCAATAGATCTTTCCCTCCGCAGCGTCATTCCTGATCTCAGGAGGCTGTCAAGAGCCAAGAGCCAAGCCTGCCCACGTTCGGTTGGCCCAGACCCGCGATCTGGGGCTGAGTCAAACGGGCCTGGCGCGCACAGCTGCAAGCGGGGGTTCTGGGTGGCTGCAGGCCGGGGTTGACGCATGCGCGCGGCGCGCACCCTTGCTGAGGCAGCCAAATCTGGGCAGAGCCGCGCGTGGCAGAGGCGTGCAGGCTGAGCTGGCGGCGGGCACGCGGCTGTGCCCTGCTGGTCGGGGTGCAGCATGACCGAACGAGCGCCGCGCGGCTGATGGCGGATATGCTGCTGCGCCTGCTGCTGGCGGCCCTCGCTCTGGGCGCTGGCGTGCGGCCAGCTCACGCGCAAGGTGCCACGCCTGCGCCGGGCCTCAACAGGCGGCCGCTGTTGTACTGGCGCCCGGCAAACTGCATGTCGCCTGGGCGGAGCTCGCCGCACGCAGCCCTGCTGACGCCAGCGCCAGCAACGAGCGATTGTGCTGGAGCCGCAGGTGGCGGGGGGCTGGCGGTCGTGTCAAACTCCTCGGACCTGGCCACCGCGCTGCGAAACCCGCAGATTGGCAATGTCATCCTCGACCCCAGCGGCCAGAACGTGAGTGACCCCTGCGCGCGTCTGCAGCGTGCACCCGCGCCCCGCGCCGGGCCGCCACTGACCAGGCGGCGGCGGGGTGCGCAGATCGGCGGCGGCAAGCTGCTGCTGAACGCCACGGACTGGGACACACCCGTGATACTGAAGAACCGCTATGTGACCGTACGCTCGGGTGAGGCCCAGGCCTGGCATGCTGAGGTGCTCTGCTGCCGCAGCCGCTGGCGCATGCGGGCGCCGCATCCTTGCTGCGCCTGCTTGCGCGTGTCTGGCAGGGACGGGCGGCGGCGCGCCGCGCTGCCGCTCAGCCCGGGTGCGCCGCCTGCCTTGCGCGCAGTGAACGGCAACCCCACCGCCGTCGACTTCCAGGGCCTGAAGTGGGCGATCATCATCGGCGCAAACGGCACGCTCGAGCTGCGCGACACGATCATCCACAACTATGCGCTGCGCGGCTCCGCCACCAACACCTCGCGCTACTACGTGGGCGGCCTGGTCAGCTGGCCGTCGATCAGCGCGCAGCCGGGCTCGGTCCTGAAAGCGTGCGCCCTTGCGCCGCCCCCACCCCCGGCCAAGCCCGTGCGGCCGCCGTGCGCGCTCCAGGCGCCGGCCCCGAGGCGTGTGCGGCCGACCCCTGCCACCCGCCCCGCCAGGCTGCCCGCGCCGGCCCGGCCTGCCTGATCAGGCTCCGCGCGCGCGCCGCGCAGGTACAATACCACGCAGTACTTCTGGTCGTCCACGCGCTACAGCCGCGCGGACTGCCAGTGGCAGCACGCGACCGCGCTGCCGGGGGAGGTCGACTCGGTGCGATGGGGCGCCGCCCCGGTGGTGCCTGACACGCTGGGCGTGCAGGCGCAGCCCTGCTGCGCACTGCAGGGTCCTGCCCAGCGCCCGGCGGCCTGCCTGGCACGACGCGCTGCAGGTCTGCGCGCAGCCGCGGGCGCGCAGCCTGCGGCGCACGCTGCCGCAGGGCGCTGGCGGGTAAGGGCGCCACCCGCGGCGGGCGCCTGGGCTGAGCGCGCTGTCGGCGCGCAGGTGGTGAACAAGCGCAGCCAGCAGGACAACATCACAAATGAGCACGGTGCGGGCTTGCGCCGACTCGTGCGCGGGCACCTGCTGTGTGTATGTTCTGCGCTCGCGTGCCACGCTCGCTCGAGGGGCTTTGTCGCGCGCACAGAAGGGTGGGGCGCGGAAACGATCGCGCGCGGTGCCGGGCTCGGTGGGGCATGGTGGGGCCGGGCCCGGTGGGGCTCGATAGGGCTCAGTGGGGCGCGGTGCTGGGCTCAATGGGGCTCGGGAGCGATCCTGCGCGGTGCCGGGCCGCGCCAGGCGTCACGCTCATCACGGAGACGGGCATCTTCCAGGCGTTCTTCGCGGTCAGCCACTTCCAGAACCAGAACGGCGTCGTGGCGCCCGTCCCGCCCACGCGTGCGGCGCCCGCAGCCTTGGCTTGCAGCGCGAGGCCGCGACCCAGCGGCGAGCAGGAGTGTCATGTGGTCCCTGCCCCTGTCTAGGCTCTGCCACGCTCCCCTGGCACTGTAGAGGCTCCTGTTCAGGGGACGACAACCCTACCCAATGCCTAACCCTAACCATAACCCTATCCTGTGCGCGCGCGCGCGGCAGTGGGCCGCCTGGACGCCAACTCGGAGAACAGCCAGAACATCTGCGTGCCCGACAACAGTAGCTACGACGCCATCTCGGCGCAGATGTATGCGGCGGAGCCGGCCGCGACGGCGCGCGGCGTCAACGTGGTCGGCCTCGCGGTCGGCGTGGCCGTCGGCGCGGCCGCGCTGCTGGCCGCGGCCGCGGCGGCGCTGCTGCTGTGCCGCTCGCGCAGGAAGCGCGCGCAGGCGCAGGCCGAGGAGAGCAAGCGGCAGTTCCGCGGCTCGCATGTGCGCGCGCGCCCCACGCAGCGGG
>JAABUZ0100005565.1_pt1 | contig 16426 bp, 14 predicted proteins | sample 5562091 | NCBI WGS metagenome assembly JAABUZ01 (sample SAMN12813069, study PRJNA571459) | rock metagenome | isolation source: Antarctica rocks | place: Antarctica: Victoria Land, Linnaeus Terrace sud | collected 2015-12-21
TGGGAGAGCGTCAGCGTGGCGCCGTCGGCATGGACGCCGCCGCCCGTACTTGCCGAGCCGTGTTGGATGGTGACGCCGGAGATAATGGCGGGCGTGAAGCTGACGCTTACCACGGAACCGTTATAGTCGCCGTCGATAATCGTCTGACCGACGCCCGCGCCGGCCAGGGTGAGCCGCGTCGAGATGGTAAGGTGTTCGTGGTACGTCCCCGCCGCGATGGCGATCGTGGCCCGGTCGGGCGCGTTACCGATAGCGTAGCCGATGGTCCGGCAGGGCGTGGTCCCCGCGGCGCCGCAGCCGCCTGTGTCCGTGCCCGAGGGATCGACGGAGATCGTCGTGGAGCTTGCCCAGCTCGTGGTCATGGTGGCGGCGCGCCTCACGCCGGCCAGTGGGCGCGGGGATGATGTGAGGCCCCGCGTGGGGGCGCGTGGTGGGGCCGCGGCGCGGATTACACCGGCCAGCGTGTGCGGGCGGATGCCCCACCCATGGCCGGCGCGCCGCGCCGCGGGACGCGCCAAGGGCCGTGGCGCGCGTGAAAGGGCGCCGCCGGTAGCGGCGGCGACGATAAGAGACGCGCTCACGCGCTCGCCGTCGTTACCCGTCACGACGAGCGTCGCCGCGCCCATCGCCAGCGTCGTCGGGAGGGGTAGGCGCAGGGGCAGCAGGCGTCCCGCGCTGTCGACGCCGCCGATGCCCAGCCGGTGGGTCGCGCCGCGCCGCGGGCGCACCGTCACCGCCATCACCTCGCCGGGAAGAAAGCCCGCGCCGGCGATCGCGACATCGCCGCCGCGCGCGGCCTGCCGCGAGACCGTGATGCCCGGTACGCGCACGGACGCGCGCGCCACGTCGCGCCGCGCCACCCCGTCCGCGCTGAGGGTATGGACGCCGCCGCCGGTGGCGCGCGGAATAGTGACGGAGACGCCCGTGGGCACGGCGCCATGGCCGTCCGCCCTCACGCGCGCCAGGACACGCCCGTCGAGGCGCGCCACGATCTCCTCGCGCGGCGCGAAGCCGGTGAGCGTCAGCGACAGAGGCGCGCCGGGGGCCGCGACGGAGGGCGCCGCCAGGCGGGGACGTAGGTCGGACGCGGGACGGCGCGACACCCCACGCGCCTGGGGAGAGAGTAGGCGGACGGGTCTGCCCGCCTTATAGGTGTGCTCGAGCCGGGTAAGCGTGGCCGCGTCGAGGCCGCCACGCAAGAGCTTGCGCCCCTCGGGGCTGGACAGGAGCGCCTGCAGTAGGGGCATGCCCCCATGTTGTCCCGTCACGACCGCGGGCGCCGCCGGCGGCGTCGCCGCCGTGGCTGCCGTGGCCGCCGTGGCCGCGCGCGGCGCCGCCGGCAGGCCCGACGCGAGCCCGCCAACCATGAGCGCCGCCAGCGCGACGCGCGACGCGCGACCCGCGACCCGCCATCCCTGTCCTCCCCATCCAACGCATCCGAAACCTCCCCATCCGTCCCTCTTACCGGCGGACCGCCGGCCATTATCGGGCGCGGGGGTAGCCACGCCATCGTACGGCGCGCCGCCCCAAACACACGGCAGGGTAGGGGGCAAGGGGTCCCGCGAACAATAGCCCGTTCGGGGGACACCGGCTACGGGCGCCCCGCGGGGCTCGCCGACGCCTTCGCCGACGTCGCGCGGGCCTGGTTCGACTGGACGGTCGACCCCGACCGGGTGGTCCTCGTATCGGATGTCTCTAGATTTTCCTGGAGCCGCCGATATCTGTACTAGGAGCGGCACGCGGCAGCATGTGCGATGGCGATCGGGAGGGACGCCGCCTGATGCCACGTGCGCCTATCACCCGAGGCGCGGTCCCTAGAAGGGAACCCCTAGAAGGGGATGCGCCGGGACATTCGTCGATTGGAGTCGTGCAGTATGAGTCGGTTTCTCGCTATCCTCGCCGTGGGACTCGGTCTCACGGCCGCCGCCGGGGGCGGCGCGCTCGTCTGGACGCGGGCGGCGGCGTCCGCCGCGCCCGTTACCATCGACGTCACATCGGCCGTGCCGGTGTTCACGCCCCGTGTCGCCCTGGCCCCTGGCGGCCGCGCCGTCGTCTTCCACAACGCGACCGATCAGGACATGCACGTGCGATCCACGCCGCACGATCCGGCCTCGTTCAACGTCACCGTCCCCGCCGGCGGCAGCGCCAATCTGACGCTCACGACGCCCGGCCTCTATCACTTCTACGACGCCGCGACGGCCCACATCGTCGACTATCAGGCGGGCAACGACGTGGTCAACGCCCTGCCCGGCGCCGCTAACCCGAACTTGCCTGACCAGGGGTGGCTGATCGTCCCCGGTCCCGGCGGCGTCCCCCAAGACGACGGCATCCACGTGCCCAGCGTACACGACCTCTTCCAGCGGATGGCGGTCGTCGTCCCCGTCGGCGGCAGCGTTGTCATCCATAACTCCGATACCGACGCCCACAACATCGTGACCGACCCCGCCGACCCCACCGGCGCCGCCTTCGAGATACTCGGCATGAGCGGTGAGCCGACTATCCGGGGCGCGGAGCGCCGCATGACGTTCACCCAGCCGGGGCTGTACCACATCTACTGCTCCATTCATAGCATGGTGATGGGCACGGTCGGCGGGTGGCAGGTCGTCATGCCGCGCGACGCGACCGCAAGCGGCTATCCCGACCGCGACCCGATGGAAGCATGGATCCTGGTGCTGTCATGACACTGAGAGCTAAACTCCTGGCCGGCTTTGCCGGCGTCTTCCTGCCCGCGGCTATTCTCTGCGCGGTCGCCATCGCCTCGCTCGGCACGACCAATGACACGGTGACGAACCTGTAAAACACCCGGCTTGCGCCCACCGTCACATTGAGCCAGTTGGTCGAGAACCTGGACCAGATGCGCCAGTTGATGGCGCAATACGCGCTCACGCCGCGGCCGCAGGACGCCCATATCCACACCGGTCAGAACGTCGGCGAGTCCCTCAAGGTGCTGCACGTGGGCGTGCGGATCGAGATCAACACGCTCGACGATGCCATCGCCCGCAGCCTGGCGCGGTATTAGGCGGTGACGCACGACCACGACCAGCAAGCGTTCCTGGCGCGGTGGCCCGCCGCCTGGCAGGACTTCGCCTCCGTGCGCGACACACTGCTCGGCGAGAGCACGACCTCGCGCGCGGGGCATCAGGCCGCCATCGACGGCCTGACCACCGTGTTCAACGACCGCCTCAACACGCTGCTCGACCTGGCCTATCGCCTGATGGGCGCGCAGCAGGCGCACGGCTATACCCTCTATCAGCAGAGCCAGCAGAACTACGCCCGTACCTTCGCCGGGCTCGCGGGCGTCCTCGCGCTGATCGCCCTCGCCAGCATCGTCGGCGGTCTCGCCCTGGCCGGGTCAATCGTGCGGCCCCTACGGCGCGTCACGGCGGCCGCGGGACGCCTGGCGGTGGGCGACACGGACGTGGACGCGCTGCTCCCGGCGGCCTCGCGCGACGAGGTCGGCACGCTGGCCCTCTCCTTCCGCGCTATGGTGGCGCATCAGCGTGACGTCGCCGCGGTAGCGGAGGCCGTCGCGCGCGGTGACCTGACCACCGTACTGGCCCCCAAGGGCAGCGCCGACACCCTCGGCCACGCCGTGGCCGCTATGATCGAGAAGCTGCGGGGGCTGGTGGGCCACGTGGCCCGCTCCGCCGAAGAGGTCGCGGTGGGCGCCGCGCAGCTTTCGCTCACCACTGAGGAGATGGGTCAGGCCAGCGTGCAGGTCGCGCGCGCCATCGAAGAGGTGGCGCAGGGCGCCGGCGCGCAGAGCGCCAGCGCGGCGGGCGCCCTTGGACAGATGGCGGAACTGGTGGCCGCCGTGACGCGCGTGGCGCGGGGCACGGGCGAGCAGACGTCCGCGCTCGAGCATGTGACGCACTCGGTGGCCGACCTGCGGGCCGCACTGGACCACGCCGCGGGCAGTGTGACAGCCGTCACCGCCGCGGCGCAGGACGCCGCGGCCACGGCGCACGAGGGCGGGGATGCCGTCGACCAGACCATCCGTAGCATCGACGGCGTGCGCGCCGCCGTGCTGGCCGGGGCCGAGCAGGCCGAGACACTCGGCCGACGCAGCGCCGAGATCGGCCAGATCGTGGCCGCCATCGACGACATCGCCGCGCAGACCAACCTGCTGGCGCTCAACGCGGCCATCGAAGCGGCGCGGGCCGGCGAGCACGGCAAGGGTTTCGCCGTCGTCGCCGCCGAGGTGCGTAAACTGGCCGAACGCGCTTCCGGCGAGACCAAGGAGATCACCACGCGCATCGCGGGCATTCAGCAGCAGGTGGACGCCGTGGTCGGCGCCATGCAGGCCGGCCGGGCCGAGGTGGAGCGCAGCGTCGGGCTTGGCGAGCGGGCGCGCGGCGCGCTGGAAGGCATCCTCGGCGTGGTCGAGGGCACACACACGCAGGCGAGCCAGATCGGCGAGGCCATGGGGCGGATGGCGGCGAGCGTCGCGGCCGTGGGCCAGGCAACCGGACATGTCGCGGACATCGCCGCGCAGACGGCGGAGGCGACCGACGGGATGCGCGCCGGGGCGGAGCACGCCGCCGGGGCGATCCAGGCCATGGCCGCCGTGAGCGAGGAGACGGCTGCTGGAGCCGAGGAGGTCACCGCCTCGACGGCCGAGCAGTCGGCCCGCGTCGGCGCGATCGCGCGCAATGCCCAGACGCTGACGGGGCTGGCGGGCGGGCTGCGCGAGTCCGTCGGCCAGTTCGCGCTGGCCGATTCCACGGCGTCGGGCGCACAGCGAGAGCCTACGGGTGCGGACGCCGCCGACACCCCGGCGCGCGCGGAGCGCCGCACGGCGTCCGCAACGTGGGGCAGGGACGCCGCCTAGCGCGGCCGCGGGGGGCTCCCTTCGCTGTGGCGCCCCCTGGGACCGCCGGCATCTTGCCGGCCCGTCGTCCCCCTGGGACCGCCGGCATCTTGCCGGCCCGTCGTCCCCCTGGGACCGCCGACTTCCAGCCGGCCCGTCGTCCCCCTGGGACCGCCGACTTCCAGCCGGCCTGTGCGCGCCTCAACCGCGTCCGCTACCACCAAACGTGCTCGAACGCGAACGTGTGCCGGCTGGAAGCCGGCGGTCCCAGTGGGTACGTCCGCCGCACAGCGAGCCCTTTGACGAACCACCAGCGGCGCCGTCCGTATGGTCCCCATTCAGCCGACCTGCGTCGCGATCCACCAGGTGTTGCCCGCTGGATCCCGCACGCCGCCGCGGCGGTCGGGGTCATCCTTTTGGGTCGGCTCCTGCACGGAGGCGCCACCCGCCTTGAGGGCCCGCTGATAGGTCGCGTCGACGTCGGGGACGTACACATGAAACCATATAGGGAAGGCCGGAACGTCATCGCTGCCGTCGGCGATCATGACGATCGAATCGTCGATCCGCACTTCGGCATGCATGATGGAGCCATCTGGCTTATCGAATCGGCGCGCTTCCTCGGCGTCGAAGGTCTGCCGCAAGAAGTCGATCACGCGCTGAGCGTGGCGCGCCACCACATACGCCGACACGCTCGCATAGGCTGGGGGCTTGTAGCCTTGGTTCACAGGTGTCTCCTTCTGGGGCGATGGCGTCCCACATTGATCGTCTCGTCGTCCTCTCACCAGACGCAGTATGGAACGGATATTCTACTTTGTCAAGCGGCGCGTCGGATTCGGGGGCGTATGCGTAAATGGAGTCGAGCCTAATAGGATCGATCCATCCGTGCCGCCACGTCGATGATCCTACGTAGCGAGAGGACAGGGCTGTAGCGCATACTGAAGCGGTGGGGGACCTCGACACGAGGCCGTACGCGTCTGGACGGAGGGAGGGATGGAGAGCGTGAGCGCGGAGCTTAACCCGTTCGATGACTGTTCTCTGGCCGCGTTGCGCACGCGGCGCAGCGAGAAGTGGGCCACCTACCCCGCCGACGTCCTGCCGGCCTTCGTGGCCGAGATGGACGTCACGCTCGCCGCGCCCATCAAGCGGGCGCTCATCGCGGCCATCGACCGCGGCGACACCGGCTACGCGCACCCCGCGGGGCTCGCCGACGCCTTCGCCGACTTCGCGCACGCCTGGTTCGACTGGACGGTCGACCCCGACCGGGTGGTCCTCGTCTCGGATGTGACGGTCGGCCTCGCCGAGGTCCTGCGCCTGACCACCCCGCCGGGCGCCGGCGTCGTCATCAACACGCCGGCCTACCCGCCGTTCGCTCCGACCATCGCCGAGTATGGACGGCGGGTCGTCGACGTCCCGCTGGTGCGTACCGCGCACGATTGGGAGCTGGACCTCGACGGGCTGGAGCGCGCGTTCCAGGCTGGGGCGCGCGCGTACCTTCTATGCAACCCGCATAACCCCACCGGCCGTGTCTTCGGCCGCGCCGACCTGGAGCGGATCGCCGTGCTGGCCCGGCGCTACGGCGTCGTGGTCGTCGCCGACGAAAACCACGCGCCGCTGACCCTGGCTGGGGCGGTCCACACGCCCTTCGTGTCGCTCGGCGAGGATGTCGCCCCCCAGGCGGCGACGGTGATCTCGGCCGCCAAGGCGTGGAACGTGGCGGGGTTGAAGTGTGCCGTGGTGGTGGCCGGATCGGAGGCCATGCGCGCGCGGCTGGCGACGCTGCCCGCCGAGGTCCAGACGCGGGCGGGCCACCTGGGCGTGCTGGCGGCGATCGCGGCCTTCCGCGACGGCCGGGCCTGGCTGACGGACCTCCTCGCCCATCTCGACCGCAACCGCCGGCTGCTCGCCGATCTGCTCGCCATCCACCTGCCGGCGGTGGGCTACGTCCCGCCGGAGGCCAGTTATCTGGCCTGGCTGGATTGCGCGGGGCTCGGCCTGGGGGACGACCCGGCGGCGCACTTCCTCGCTCACGGCCGGGTCGCGCTCAGCCGCGGCCTGGATTTCGGCCCGAACGGGGCGGGCTTCGTGCGTCTGAACATGGGGACGTCGCGCGCGCTCCTCGAGGAGGCTGTCCGGCGCATGGCCACGGCCATGGAGGTGGGGGGCCCGATCTCGCCGGACTCAACCCATGGGGCGGACTAATCCGCGACGATGCGGTTAATGAGACGGCCGAGCCCTGCTACCTCTACGGTTGTTTCGTCGCCGGGCTGCAGGAACACCGGTTCCGGCTTGCGCCATGCGCCAACGCCCGGCGGCGTGCCGGTGAAGATGAGGTCGCCAGGCTCCAGCGTCATACCCTCGGAGATAAACGCGATGAGATGGGGGACGTCGAAAATGAGGTTGGCGGTGTTGGAGTCCTGGCGCACCTCGCCGTTGGCCCACATCTTGATGTCGAGCGCTTGCGGGTCCGGTATCTGGTCACGCGTGACCAGATATGGTCCGAGCGGCGCGAAGGTGTCCTGTGATTTGGCGCGCACCCATTGTCCGTCGCCGCGCTGCAGGTCACGCGCCGTGACATCGTGGCCGGCCATATAGCCTGCCACGTACTCATAGGCCTGTTCGCGCGCGATATGCTTGCCCGTCTTGCCGATAACCACGACCAATTCGGCCTCATAGTCGAGTTCACGCGTCGTCGTCGGATGGACGATGTCATCGCCCGGGCCGATCACTGTGTTGGTGAACTTGGCGAAGATGATCGGCTTCTCGGGCATCTTAGCATTCTGCTCCAGCACGTGGTCGCGGTAATTCTGACCGATGCACAGGATCTTGTTCGGAGCGGGAACGGGCGCGCGCAGGCGGACAATCGCCAGATCGTAGGAGTAGCCGCTTGCGTCGGCGCCGGCGGCGTCTCCCACGGCGTCGAGGAGTGAGCGCACCGTCGCGAGGCCGTCGTCTCCGGCGCGCAGCAGGCCCAGCATATCGGCGGGGATCCCCGCCTCCGCGGTCCCGCGGCCCCGCGCGTTCAAGGCGGCGGCCGCCGCCTGTAGGTCGATCACATGCTCACCCACGACCGCGCCGAGCCGTTGCGCTGTCCCCGCCTCGAACGTCACCAGTCGCATCGCTTCTTCCCCTCTCGCCACCGTCATCCGATTTGACAAAAGCCGCCCGATTTTCAGGAACATATCGCGGGGATGCGCACGCGTCACACGTCACACGCGTCAGTCGTCGTGTTCCCGGCCGTCGCCCGGCGTTGTCGTAGTCCCAGCTGTCGCCCGGCGGCGTCGTGTTCCCGGCCGTCGCCCGGCAGATACGGGACGGGCGCGCCGGTTTGTCTTCGCGGCCCGTCTTATGATAGCATCTGCATACCGCGCGGTGACCGCTATAGAACGACCCGGACAGTTGGTATGGACAGTTGGCCTGAGCCTATTGGAGCGTCATGAACCTGCTTCTTCCAACCATTGGCTTCGGTATCGTCACGGCGTCGATTCTGGCGCTGGCCGCGGTCGGTTTCACCTTGCAGTTCAGCGTCACGGGCGTTGTGAACTTCGCCTTTGGCGACCTGATGACCCTGGCCGCCTATATGGCGTGGCTGGTCAACACCGGCCTGCACTGGAACGTGTGGATCGGCGCGATCGCGGGCATGGTCGTCCTGGCTATCGTCTCCGTGCTCATGAACCGCCTGCTGTTGCAGCCGTTCATCCGCAAACGCACCGACCTCTTCGGTCTGCTCATCGTCACCTTCGCCTTCGGGCTGATCGTGCAGAACGTCTTGCAGGCGATTTTCGGCCCCAACTTCCAGAGCTACGTCTATCCGCAGTCGTCCTCGGTCAAAACCCTGGGCATGATCTTTACGGTCAACCAACTCATCATCGTCGCGCTAGCCGTCGTCGCGATGCTGTTGGTGCATGTGCTGCTGCGCTATACCAAGCTGGGCAAGGCGATGCGGGCGATGGCCGACGACACGGCGCTGGCGCGCGCGTGCGGGATCAAGGTCGGGCGTATCACCGACCTGGCCTGGCTCATCAGCGGCGCCCTGGCGGGGCTGGCCGGCTTCGTCCTGGTGCTCAACACGGCGACATTCTCCCCCGCGACGGGGCAGGGGTTCCTGTTGGTCATCGTCGCCGCGACCATCCTCGGCGGCGTGGGGCGGCCGTACGGAGCGATGCTGGGGGCGCTGGTGGTCGGCCTCGTCACCGAGGTGTCGGCCACCGTGCTCCCGCCGGAGGACAAATCGGTGTCCGCTTTTGTGATTCTGGTGGTGGTGCTGCTGCTGCGTCCGCAGGGCATCATCGCCGCCGCGAGGGGATGAGTCGATGAGCACGGCCTTTACGTACTACATCATCACGTTACTGGTCTACATGGGCTGCAACGCCATGATGGTGCTGGGGCTGAACCTGCAGTTCGGGCAGGCGGCCATCATCAACTTCTCCTACTATATCCTGGTCGCCGTGGGCGGCTATGCGGCCGGGTTGAGCGTGTTGGGTCCGCCACAGCCGGTGGGGAGCGGGGGGACGCAGTACGTGTTCGGCCTGACGTTGCCGTGGCCGCTCCCCCTCCTGGTCGCGGGCGCCGCGGGCGCGCTCCTGGCGCTCCTTGTCGGTATCATCGCCGTGCGGCGCCTACGCAGCGACTACCTCGCGGTGGCCACGCTCGTCGTCGGCGAGGTGACGTGGCTGCTGACCGGCAACACCACGTCGGTGGTCAACGGCTGGAATGGCCTGACCGGCATCCCGCAACCCCTCGCCGACGTCTTGAACGTGCCGCAGGTGCAGTATCAGTGGACCTATCTCGGTATCGTGCTCATCTTTACCGTGCTGAGCTTCGTCGTCATGCAGCGGTTGACCCATTCCCCCTTCGGCCGTTCGCTGCGGGCGCTCCGTGAGAACGAATATACGGCGGCGGCCTGCGGGAAGGACGTTTTTCGGCTGCGCATGACGGCGATGGTCATTGGCGGTATCATCGCCGCCGTCGGCGGCGCGCTGTTCATCGAATTCATCGGCACCGTCCAGCCGAGCATGTGGAACGTCCCCGAAACGTTTGTGCTCTTCGCGGCCCTCATCGTGGGAGGGCGCGGTAACAATTGGGGCGCCGTCCTCGGCGCGATCCTGGTCCCGGTCGGGTTCCTCGAGGCCACGCGCCTGCTCCCACAGACGTTGATCGACCCGAACCTGGTCGACCCGCTACGCTGGATCATTATCGGCCTGGTGCTCATCCTGGTCTTGTACTTTCGGCCACAGGGCATCATCCCCGAGCGCAAGGCGCGGTTCCCGCGGGTGGCGCGGCCGGGCGACGGCGACGCGCGGGTTGGACGGCCAGCGGCTCGTCCCGTCGAGGCGGGCAAATGAGCGAGGCGCTCGCGCTGCGCGTGACCGGCGTCAGCCGCTCGTTCGGTGGCGTGCGCGCGGTCGACGACTGCGCGTTCGAGGTCCGGCAAGGCACGATCACCGGCTTGATCGGGCCAAATGGAGCCGGCAAGAGCACTATGCTCAACCTGTTGGCCGGCGCCCTGAAGGCGGACAACGGCTCGATCCACTTCCACGACCAGGAGATCGCTGGACTGCCCGCCTTCAAGATCGCGCGGATGGGCATCGCGCGCACGTTCCAACTCTCCTCGGAGTTCGCGCGCCTGACCGTGCTGGAGAACTTGATGGTCCCGCCGCTGCGCCAGCGCGGCGACTCCGTCTGGGCGGCCCTGGCGGGGCCGCGCGTCTGGATGCGCGAGGAGCGCGCGCATCTGGCGACGGCGTGGACCCTGCTGGAGCGCTTCAACCTGGCGCCCCTCGCGCGGGAGTACGCCGGCAACCTCAGCGGCGGCCAGAAACGGTTGCTCGAACTGGCGCGCGCGCTGCAACTGCAGCCGCGGTTGCTGCTGCTGGACGAGCCGATGGCCGGAGTCAACCCGGCGCTGATCAGCCAACTGGCCGACTATATCGCCGACTTGAAGCAGGACGGACTCACCGTCGTGATGGTCGAGCACGAGATGGGGACCGTGGAGCGGCTCTGCAACCCGATCATCGTAATGGCGCAGGGCCGTGTGCTGGCCGAGGGCTCCATGGCCGAGATACGGGCCAATCCCGCGGTGGTATCCGCCTATTTGAGTGGCCAACGAACGTAGGGGCGCGGTGGAGGGAGGGCGCGCCTTCCCGTGGATCGCGCACCCCTTTATTGCCAGGCAGGGGGCCGAGGGGGCCGAGGGGGCCGAGGGGGCCGAGGGGGCGGAGTGAGTACACAGCCGGAGGCCGTATTACGCGCGGAAGGGATCACGGCCGGCTACGGGCCGACGCCCATCGTGCAGGACGTGTCGCTGTGCGCCGAGGCGGGCCAGGTCGTGGCTATCCTGGGACCTAACGGGGCCGGCAAGAGCACGCTGCTCAAGGCGCTCTTCGGCTATCTGAAGCCGCGGAGCGGGCGCCTGCTCTTACGTGGGGCGGACGTCACCGGTCTGGCGCCGGAGGAGTTGGTCGGCCGGGGCATCGGGTACGTGCCGCAGGTCGGCAATGTCTTCCCAGGGCTGACGGTGCGCGAGAACCTGGAGATGGGCGCCTACTTGCGCCGCACGGGCGTGCGCGAACAGCTCGACGGCGTGCTGACCATGTTCCCGGATCTCGGCCGCGCGTTGGAGCGCCGCGCCGGCACGCTCAGCGGGGGACAGCGCAGCATGCTGGCGATGGGGCGTGGATTGATGCTGGACCCGGCGGCGCTCTTGCTCGACGAGCCGACGGCGGGGCTGGCGCCCGAGTATATAGGGGAGGTGTGGAGACAGGTGAAGCGCGTCGCCGCGTCGGGCACGACGATCGTCGTCGTGGAGCAAAACGCGACGGCGGCGCTACAGGCAGCCGATTGGGCCTACGTGCTGGTGGCCGGCCGCAACCGTCATGACGACAAGGCGGCCGCGTTGCTCGATAACCCAGACCTGGGCCGCATGTTTCTCGGTGGGTAGGGCGCCTCCGCGCGCATCGCGTGGGAGCGTCGTTCAGCTAGTTAGGAGGGCTATTATTATGACATCCAGTATCAAACGCGCCAGTACCAGACGTGTGAGAGCGGCAGGCCTGCCGGCGATCGTGTGTGCGTTGGCGATCCTCGGCGGCAACCAGGCGCACGCCGCCGTCCCGGCCCGCGTCCCGGCCCGCGTCCCGGCCGACAGCGCGCTCAACGTGGGTGTGAACGCGCCCTTCACGGGCGCCAGCGCCATCATCGGCACGCACTTCGTGCGCGGCGTCGAGGCGGCGGCCTGGGACATCAACCACAACGGCGGCGTGCTCGGGCACACCTTCAACGTCGTGCGCGCCGACGATCAGGACGACGCGGCCGACGGCGTGGCCGCCATCAACAAGCTCATCGCCATCGACCAGCCGGTGGCCGTCTTCGGCCCATCGTCGGACACGGCGACCGCCGTCGTGCCGATCATCAACCGCAACCAGATCGTGGATTGGTGTCTCTGCGGGACCACGCAGCTCGACCACATGACCTATAAGTATATCTATCGCCCGAGCCCCGGCGACTCGCTGCAAGGGTCGGCGCTGGCGGTGTGGGCGCACCGGAGAGGCTACACGCGCGCGGCGCTGGTCTTCGCCTCGGACACGGGCTCGCAAACGCTCGTCGGACCGGTCGGCTCGACGTTCGCCACGCTCGGCGGCCACGCGACGATCAACATCAAGCTGTTGCCGGATCAGAGCAGCTACCGCAGCGAGGTGCAGCGGGTGCTCAACAGCCATCCGCAGGTCATCTTCTCCGAGCTCGACCCGCCCACGGCCGCCACCTTCTTCTCGGAGGAGCTGCAGCTCGGTGGGAAGGTGCTGCCGTCGATTCAGTCCGACTCGGCGGCGGGGCTCGACTACTTCAACGCGGTCAAGAAGGTCATCGGCGCTTCCCGCACGGCCTCCTTCTTGACGGTGATGCAGGTCTACAGCCCGTCGTATCCGGGCAGCGCCGAGTTCGTCAATGCTTACCACCACGTGTACCCGGGCCAGGCGCCGCTCGAGTTCAACACCAACGGCTACGACGCGATGAATATCTCGGCGCTGGCGATGCTGGAGGCCAAGTCGACCACGCCGAGCGCGTGGGTCGACAAGATCGCCGCGATCACCGGCAATACATCACTGCCTCACGTCGACAGCTTTGCCCAGGGGAAGGCGGCGATCCAGGCCGGCAAGTCCGTCTACTACTACGGCGCGACCGGTCAGATCACCTTCAACAAGAACCACAACTCCTCGGGCAACTTCGCCGCGACGGCTTTCAATCCGGACGGCTCCTTCCGCCAATTGGGGACGCTCCCGGCGGCGGAGTTGCAGAAATTCGTGCGATAGCCGGGGATGGCGCTCCGCCTTCTCTATCTCCCCCTCCGCCCCCTTCGGGGGAACCTGGGGAGATGCCTCCCCCCAGACCCCCGCCACACACAGGCGTGTGGGGATCGACGGGCGCGGCCAGGGGCGCATGGGGATCGACGAGCGCGGCCAGACCCCGACGATCCACGGACTCTGGCTCACATAGCAAGGCCATGTCATTCCCGCCGCTGGCTACAGGGGAGTGCGGTCTTTTAGGGATACGTTTTTCACGAGAGAGGGAGGGTCGGAGGGCGAAGCCCTCCGTGTTGCCTCGCGTTTGGAGGGGTGAGCAGCGACGGATCTTTATGGACACCGCATGTGCCGCCGAGACCGTCAGCAGTGACAGCGCGAGACAACTGCGCTTGTGTGCGCAGGGACTCACGTGGCCTGCGGCGGACGCACGTCCCGCCGTAATCGTCGCCGCCCTCTGCGGCGTTCAAGCGCAGGACATGCCCGGCGCGAGGCTGTCCCTCTGGGCACGCGCTGAGGACCTGCGACCGCGGTCCGTCGACCAAGCGATCCGCGATCGCCAGGTGGTCCGGACGTGGGCCATGCGCGGCACCTTGCATCTCCTCGCCGCGCCGGACGTACGCTGGGTGCTCGCCGTCCTTGCTCCCGCCCTCACAAAACTCAGCGCGCGCCAGACGCAGTTGGGTCTGGATCAGCAGACCTTCGGGCGCGCGCTGGCGATCCTCCGTGAGGCGTTGCACGAAGGCCAGGAGCGCACGCGGGCGGAACTGGGCGCGGCGCTGCGGGCACACGGCGTCGCCCCGGACGGCCAGCGTCTGCCCCACATCCTGGGCTATATGTCGGTGCGGGGTGTGCTCTGTCAGGGGCCGCCGCGCGGGGCCGAGCCCACCTACGTGCTGCTGGACGACTGGCTCCCGCCGGACCCGCCGAGCCCATCGTTGGACCGGGTGGACGCCTTGGGCCAGGTTGCGCGCCGCTACCTCGCGGCCCATGGCCCCGCGGACCTGCACGACTTTGCCTGGTGGTCCGGTCTTCCCCTGTCCGACGCGCGCACGGCGTGGGATCTGGTCCAACCGGAGGTCGTCACCATCACCACCGCGGGCAAACACTACGCCCTGCTCGCCTCCGAGCGCGACAGATGGTCGACGACAAGTACACGCATGTCGCGCCCCAGCGCACACCTGCTGCCGGGCTTCGATAGCTATGTGCTCGGCTACAAGGATCGCCGTCTGACGCTAGACCCGGCCTATGTCAAGCGGGTGAACGCGGGGGGCGGGATGCTCAAACCGACGGTCGTCGTCGATGGCCGCGTCGTGGGCGTGTGGAACCGCGCCATCGGACGCCACCGCCTGGACGTGACTGTCACTCCTTTTGAACGCCTTGCGGCTGACGTCGAGACGGCCATCAAGACCGAGGCCGCGCGCCTGGGTGGTTTCTTGGAACGGGAGATAGAGCTGACGGTGACTGATCCAGAGTGAAGGAGGGGGGATTAGGCCACGGCCCCGTGGGTCCAGCGGGCGACGGTGGTGTAGAGGAGGTCGAGGTCGAAGGGCTTGGGGAGCCAGTCGACCCCGGGCAGAAGCGCCGAGCGCGCGCGTTGACTCGCCTGCGCCGACATCACGACGATGGGGATGTCGCGCGTCACCGGGTCGTCGCGCAGGCCACGGCTGATCGCGGCGCCGTCGAGGACGGGCATGTTCATGTCGAGCAACACCAGGTCCGGCCGCCGGTCGTGGGCCAGGCGCAACGCCTCCGCGCCGAGCGCGGAGAGGACGTGATAGCCCTGCTCCGTCAACGCCAGTTCGAGCATGTCGACGATGTTGGGGTCGTCGTCCACGACGAGCACGGTGGCCTGTTCTGGGGATGCGCTGGCGGCCGCGCTCACCGTGGGCGACGACCCCGCGTGGGCGGGGAGGCGCACCAGGCCGAGCCAGAAGCGTTCGACCTGCTCGATCACGTCGAAGAACTGTTCGAGGTCGGGCGACTTCGTGAGGTAGCAGTTGGCGTGCAGGTCGTACGCGCTCCGCACGTCACTCTCCGCGTGCGAGGTCGTGAGCATGATGACCGGGATGCGGCGCAACTCCGGGTCGCTCTTGACCTCGGCCAGCACCTCGCGGCCATTTTTGCGCGGCAGATTGAGGTCGAGCAGCACGAGGTCGGGCTGGGGGGCGGCGGCGTAGCGCCCCGCGCGGCGCAAGAAGTCCAGCGCCTCCACCCCGTCTGGCACGACTGAGACGTGCAACGGCCCCTGCTCGGCGGCGGGGTTCCACCCCTCGAGGAGCGCCTCCTCGGTCAACCGCACGTCGGCGGGATTGTCTTCAACCAGCAGGATCTCGACGGATGGCATAGTCACGCCGCGCTTTCTTTGCTCGATGATGGGATATGGGATATGAGCGGCGGGTTGCCGTCACGACGTACAACTTAATAACGGACGTAGGGAGTATAACGACGGAACGGACGGCGGCATGCATAGGAGCGGGCCGGCCTCTATTCTAATCATCGGCGCGTCGCGGCAAAACTTGAGCGCGGCGCCCGCGAGACGGTTGTTTTGCCGAGGTTTTCGTCGCGCTTTCGTCGCGCTTTCGTTGTCCCACCCTATGCTAAGGTGTTACGATAATGGGACCGATAGTATGCCCCTTGTGTCAGGCAGAGCGATGAAGGGAGACGGCGCCATGCCGCTATATAGGGCGTGTGAGACGACCGCCACGACGTTGGGACGCCTAAAGAACGGCGATGGCGCGCGGCGCGATAAGTCGGGCCGGCGAGGGCGGCAGTGATGCGGGGACCGCGGGGGCCGCGAGCATCCAGCCGCCGCCACGCGCGGACGCGCCCGTCCATGGCCGCTCTGGCCGCTCTGTCGCTCCTCCTCCTCCTCGCCGCGGGGGCACTCATCGCTTCGGCGGCCGCCGTGACGGCTGCGGGGGATCGACCCCCTCGCGCGGAGGGCCAGCAGGCCGACGCGCACGGCCCCATCTATCAGGGCATCCACAAGATCCAGCACGTCGTCGTGATCATGCAGGAGAACCGCTCGTTCGACAGCTACTTCGGGACCTACCCCGGCGCCGACGGCATCCCCATGACGAACGGCGCGCCCATCGTCTGCAATCCCGCCCCCAAGAATAAGCAGTGCGTCAAACCCTACCACGACCGCAACGATCGCAATGGCGGCGGCCCGCACTTCGGCGCCGACGCCCGCGTCGACATCGCCGGCGGGACGATGAGCGGGTTTATCGCACGGGCGGCGTCGGGCCGGCGGGGCTGCCTGGACGCGACCAACCCGGCCTGTAGCAACAGCGCGACGCCCGACGTGATGGGCTACCACGAC
>JAABUZ0100005566.1_pt1 | contig 16425 bp, 7 predicted proteins | sample 5562091 | NCBI WGS metagenome assembly JAABUZ01 (sample SAMN12813069, study PRJNA571459) | rock metagenome | isolation source: Antarctica rocks | place: Antarctica: Victoria Land, Linnaeus Terrace sud | collected 2015-12-21
TCGAACGACACGCCCAGCGTCGCGTCCTCCCACCGGCCCTGCGCGGTGGGCCGCCCCTGTACCCAGCGCCGGCCCGACAACCGCAGGGCGCGCACGTGCTGCGGGATGTAACGGGCCGCGTGATCCACGCTGAGGTAGGCCGCCACACCCGCGTCGGCGTCGCTCCAGGCCTTGCCCCGCCGCCTGTCCACGTCGCTGCGCCAGGTCGACGCGCTCAGGACCTCGATCACCAGCAATGGCACGCCCACCTCGGCGAAGGTCAGGTGCTCGCCGCCGTCAGGGTGCGGGTTGGGGTGGGGATGGACGAACACATCGGGCCGCATAGGGTAGGGCGTGCCGTTGCGGCGGCGGAAACCGGCCAGCGGGACCTGCGAGAGCACGCCAGGAGGCGCCGTTGGCGTCGGCGGCCATGCGCAGGCCGTCGCGCGCGGCGTCGATGACGTGCTGGTGGTACTCGGAGCCCACGACGCTCTCCTCCGTGTCATCGGGCGGCCATTGGGTCTCATCAGGTCGCTCTAACGGCTCGTCGAGAAATAGTACATCGTCCTGGGTCTGTTGCATGGGATCCTCGTCACCGCTACTCGCATTGGTTGCCCGGCCTGCTTGTCGCTCTATCGTACCACACCGCCTCTCGGTGCGCGGGTACGGTCAGCGTACCCAGCGGGCGCTGACCCACCCGCGCACGCCGCTGCTCAGGGCCACGTAGTCCCAGCCGTCGCGCGCGGCGAGCAAATGGAGGTGGTCGCCCGTGAAGACACGGCGCAGGATGCGGGCGTGCGTGCTGGGAGCGGAGCGGACGAACAGCACGTCGGCCGTGACGGTCAGCACGCGGTATCCGGGGCCGGCATGGGGATGCGCGACGCGCCGCTGGGGTGACGTGCGAGAGTGAGACGTGGAAGCGCGGTGGGACTGTCCAGTCGAGGAGGCGTGGCTGGCGTGGCGCGTCCGGGTCCGTCGCTGGACGCGGCTTGGGCGGGACGTATGGCGCGTCGCCGCGTGGCTCGGGCGGGACGTATGGCGCGTCACCGCGTGACGGGTCTGCCGCGCTGGGCGGCGCGTGGACGTGCGATGCCGCGTAGATGTCGTGGCAGAGCGCGGGTGACGCGTGACGTGGGAGGCGGGCGCCGTCCGATGGCGCGTGACGTGGGAGGCGGGCGTCGTCCGATGGCGTCCTAATCCTGCCGTATGCGCCGTATGCGCCGTGCTACTGGCGCCATGGCTATGGCCGTGGCTATGGACTGGCTGGGACCGCGCGCTATGGTGTTGCGTGTTCCCGCTGCTATGCCCGTGTCCCGTGCTATGGGCGCCATAGGCGTGGGTCGACGGGAGCGTCAGATCCGCGCCGCGCACCCATCCGAACGAGTTCCCATCGGCGTATGAGACGTTGACCCATTGCCCCTGCGTTTGCACGACGGTCAAGGACGTGCCTGGCGGCACGATATCGATGCTGTCGTAGCTGGCGCCGGGGCCACTGTAGAGCGTGGCCGTGCGCCGTGGCGACAGCCGCGTGCCCGCCTCGATCACGATGCTCGGGCCGCTGTCCGGCGTCGGCGTGGCGAAAGGATCGTCCGGGGCCGGCGTTGGCACGGCGGATAGCAGCGTGCCGCTGGGGTTAGATAGTGGGCGCGTGGCGCCCAGGTAGTGCTCCTGCCAGTAGGAGTCGCTCAACATATCCCACCGCACGCCTGTCTGGAATGAGTCGGCGGCGATCATACGGCCGTTGCCCACATAGAGGGCGACGTGCGATATGCCGCTCCAGCCCGTGTTCTGGAAGAAGACGATATCGCCCGGCTGCAGGTTGCGCTGGTCGACGCGCGGTGCGCTGGCGTAGGCCGTCTCCAGGTTGCCGGGAACGTAGAGGCCGTGGCGCGCGAAGACGTAGTGTACCAGACCAATACACGAGAAGCCGGTGCGCGGATCGTCTCCGATATTGGCGTAGGGGTATCCAAGGTACTGTTTGGCCGTGTCGATGATGGCGGCGGCGCTGACCGTCGTGGTTGTGGCGGCGGTGGCGGTTGTGGTGGCCGGAATGGTTGTGGCGTTCGTCGGTGTCGGCGTCGCGCTGACGACCACGGTCGTCTGAGTGGGAGAGGGTATGTGGGGGGTGGAGCTTGCGGGCGTCGTGCTCACGATGATGACCACGGATGTCGGAGTGGACGACGATGGCGCGGTTGGGGCCGCCGTCGGTTGAGCGGCGGCGGTTGTCGTGGCCGTGGGCGGGGCAAGGCCGGCGGTCAGAGACGTGGGGCTGGGAGTGGCGCCGGTGGGCGGAGTGGTGACAGTGACCACCGTCGTGGTAGGGGTGACGATCGTGGCTATCGCCGTGGTCGCGGTGGCGACCGCGGTCGCGGTCGTGGAACCCATGGCGATGGGCGTGGGCGAGGCCGTTGCGATGGGAGCGACGGCGCTCACAGTCGCGGCGACAATGGTGTGGTGCGACGCGAACAGGGCGACGGTTGCCGCCGACACCGTGACGTCGGGGGGAGTGACGGCGCGCAGCGTCGTCGAGCAGATAGCGATGGTACCGGCGGCTGTCGCGATGAGGAACAGTCGTCTCACATGTTCTACCTTGCCACTGCGTCTCGGATCATCGGTCGAGGGCCAGCTAGTTGCGCAGTGTACTACATCGCCCCCTTGGAGCACAACCCTCTCCCGCCCAACAGGGTCATTTGATTCGGGTGTGTTTCATCCGTGTTGGGGACACCCCCACCCCCCCGCCCCCTCTCCCTGTGCGCGGGAGAGGGGGAGGTGGCACTCCAACTCACATGAAACGCACCCATTTGATTCTCGCGCGTGGTCACGTTCGGGTAGGGGCGTATGCAAGACGCCCCTACCCATCCCGCGATCAAGGAGAATGACATATCCCTGCCCGCCCATAGCTGCCGGCGGCCCTTTGCCAGGGTCTTTCCCGCTGCCCTGTTCCTGGCACGGTAGCGGGACAAGTGCGCTGGCACATGGATGTAGAGCAGACTATACGTCACAACGACCGATCGCGACATAGCCCAAAAGTACTAGTCGCGGTCACGACAGGCCGTTCTGACGCTTGTGAAGCAGCGACGGGACACAACGATATCGTGTCCCGTCCCGTCGAACCTGATGGAGTCGCACGAGTCGCACGAGTCGCACGAGTCGCACGAGTCGCACGATCAACGCGCGGGAGGTCGGGCAGGCGCGCCTATGGCCGGGGCCGCGCTTGCTTGCGGCCGATGTGAGGCGGCTGGATCGTCACGGGCTGGCTCTGCGTGGCCGAGCCGGAGGGCAGGTGCGCCGTGATGGTCAACGTCGCGGATAGGGCATGCGCCGTCACATAGGCGATGCGTATCCCTTCCCGGGCCTGACCCCTGGCATCGGCCCTGGGATGCGTCAGGCTGTGGAAGAGCAACTGGGTCCGGGCGACACGCGTGCGGTGCGCGCCGTGCTTGACAAGGGCGTAGCTCGTGTGCGTGAGCCGCAGCGTGATGCCGACCAGGGCGTGTGGGGCCGTGCGCAGCCGCACCCCGACTGTCCCACCGGACGCGACGTTCCCGTGCGGCACGTCGACGAACACGATGGTCACGCCTCCGCCTCCATGCGCGGGCGACGAACGCGTGGGCGTGGATGAAGGGACGGGCGTGGCCGGCGACATCCGCGCCCGTGTGCCCGAGCCCGTCGATGTGCCGCCCGTGCCCCTGGCTGGCGGCGTGTTCGATGGGTTTGGGGCGCCGGCGGACGTGGGCGCGTTTGTTGGCGCCGTGGTGGCCGTGGCCGGGATATTCGTCGGCGGGATCGGTGTGCTCGTCGGTGTTGCCGCGAGCGGTGTGCTCATCGGTGTTGCCGCGAGCGGTGTGCTCATCGGTGTTGCCGCGAGCGGTGTGCTCATCGGTGTTGCCGCGGCCCGTGTGGGCGTCGACGTGTCTGATGGTGCCGCGGTGTTGGCCAGCACGGGCGTGTCTGTTGGCGCACGTGGGACGGACGTGGCCGTCGGCGGGACCGGCGTGTTCGTCGGTGTCGCTGTTGCGGTGAGGGCTGGCATCGGTGTTCCCGTGGCCGTCATGGAGGAGATCGGCCTCACCGTCGCTGTGGACGTCGCCGTCGCCGGGATCGGCGACGGCGACGGAGTGAATGCCGGCGCGGTCGTCGTCGTGCTCGTCCCAGTCACGCTCGCTACTGTTGCCACCGCCGTCGTCGAGCCCGGTGAGGGTGTCGCGCTGACAGGAATCGTGCCGCCGGACGGAGTTGCCGTTCCCGCTGGGGTCGTCGCGGTATCGTCCGTCCGCACGACGATGCTCGTGGTCACCGGATAGCCCGCGCCCACGTCCAGGGCCGTGACCGTGTGCGGGCCGTTGGTCGTGGTGAGGGGAATGGTCAGCGGCAGATTGATCGCTCCGCTGATGTCGGCGGTCCCCTTGACCAATCCGACACCGGACGAGTCCAGGGACAAGGCAACCGTGCCGTGGGGCGTGAAGCCCGTGCCCGACGCCGAGATCGTCGAACCGGGCATCACGGTCAGGGCATCGACGCTGATCGACGGGCCATAGATGGCGACCTGCGCCTCGACTCCGGGAACGCCATCGCCGTCGTAGGCGCCGATGGCGTAGAGTTGCCCGCCGACCGCCGTGACCGCGCCCATGTTGGAGACCGGGACGGGCAGCAGCGCGACCTCGGACCAGGTCGCCTTGCGCGGGTCGTAGACCTGCACGCGCGCGGTATAGTGGTTCGCGGCGATGTCGAACCCGCCGATGACGTACACGCGCCCGCCCGGTCCCGGCGTCGCCCCGGCGTCGTCCACGGGCTGCGGGAGACGAGGGCCGCTGCTCCAGGCCGTCCCGTCGAACAGGAACAAGGTGTCGTAGCTCGTGGAACCGCCGTCCATCCCCCCGGCCACGTCGAGCTTGCCCGCGCCGTCCACCAGCGCGACCGGCGCTTCTTCGGCCCGCGGCAGGGAAGCGGCGGGGCTCCAGGAGTCCGTCGCCGGATCGTAGGACTCGACGCTGGAGAGCACGCTACTGCCGTTGGAGCCTCCGATGGCATAGATACGGCCATGGTACAGCGCCGCGGCGAAGCGGTAGCGCGGACTGCGCATCGAGGCCAGCGACGACCATGCGTCGGCACCCGGATCGTAGACGTCGACGCGGTTGGTGACCGTCCCCGTGTTACAGAGGTCGCTGTTGCCCACGCAGTGCGTGCCGCCGCCCAGCACCGCGATGCGCCCGTCGGGCAGCGTGACCGCCCGCGCCCCCTCGCGCGCCACGGGCAGCGGCGCGCCCTGCGTCCAGGCGTTGGTGAGCGGGTGGTAGATGTAGGTCGTCGCGGTCTCGGCGCCGGTGTAGACGCCGTTGGGATGGCTGAAGGCGAGGCCGCCGAAGGCGTAGATATTGCCGTCGTGCCCCACGGCCACGGCCGCCCGCGCCCGCCCCTGCGGCAACGACGTGCGCGACGTATCCCAGGTCAGGCCGATGGCGGTCGTTGGCGCGGGATACCGCGCGAGACGACCAACGGCGACCTGCGCGGTCGGGGCGCCCGTGCCATCCGCTCCCCCCAGGGCGTAGAGGCGCTGGCCGACGCTGGCGGCGCCGGCGCAGCAGGTTGGGGCGGGCAACGACGTACCGAGGGACCAGCTGCCTTGCCGTGGATCATAGACCTGCACCGTCGTGACCCAGGTCCGGTCATAGCCGCCGATGACGTAGACGTTGCCATCGGGTCCGAGGGTTCCATTCATATCGGCGGTGGGCTCCGGCAGGCTCGCGCCGTTATGCCACGACGCGCCATCGAAGATGTAGAGGGTGTTCACGTTGGCGGTGTTGTCGGCGCCGCCGGCCACGTCGATGTGGCCGAGCGCGTCCGCCGCGCCGGCCGCCGCCTGTACGGGATGGGGGAGGCCGGGCGCGGGCGACCAAATGTTGGTGGACAGGTCGAGCGATTCGGCGCTGGCCACGACGGAGTGGCCGTCGGAGCCGCCGATGGCGTAGAGGCGCCCACCCAGGAGGGCGACGACGGGGCGATAGCGGGGCGTGGGCATGTGCGGCAAGGTGGCCCAGGAGTTGGCGGCGGGGTCATAGACCTCGACGCGGTCGTAGACGATGCCGCGGTCGCACAGGCCGGTCCCGCACAGGCTGCCGCCGCCGAGCACGGCGATGCGGCCATCGGGCAAGGTGACAGCGCGGGCGCCCTCGCGGGCGGTGGGCATGGACGCGCCGCTGCTCCAGGAGTTGGCGGTGGGGTCGTAGATGGAGGTGGCGTTGGACTCCGTGCCGTTGGCGGTACCACCGAACACATAGATGCGGCCGTCGACGCCGACCGCGGCGGCCGGGCGCGACAGCGGGCGCGGCAACGCTGTCGTCCCCGTATCCCACGACACGGCATCGGCGGCCGTGGGCACAGCGGCCGGCGTGCTCGTGGGCGTGGCAGGGGTGATGCCGTTCCGCAGCACACCCACGGCGTTGCTGTCCGGGTTGGTGACGATGAGGTCGAGCTTGCCGTCGCCGGTCAGGTCAGCCGCGGCCACGCTGTGCAGCCCCTCGCCGGCCGCGATCTCCTCCGCAGAGCCGAAGGTCCCGTCGCCATTGTTGGGATAGACGCCGATCGTGGAGCCCAGGGTGTTCGCGACGGCCAGATCGGGGTGGCCGTTGCCGGCGAGGTCGGCCACGATCACGTCCTGTGGGCGCGACCCGGTCGCGTAGCTCGTCGCCGCCCCGAACGTGCCGTCCCCCCGACCGTGCAGCACGCTGACGTGGTCGATCGTGGCGGAGTCCCCCGTGTCGTGGGTCACGGCGATATCGGGCCGGCCATCTCCGTCGAGGTCGCCCAGGGCCACGATGCTCGGCTGCGCGCCACCGCTGTCGTAGGCGACGGGCGGCGCGAAGGTCCCGTCGCCGCGCCCGCGCAGGACGGTGACGTCGCCACTCGTGTTGCTGGCCACCACCAGATCAGTCTTGCCGTTGCCGGTCAAATCCGCGGCCGCGACCGAGCGCGGCCCCGGCCCCGCGTCGTAGGAGACCGCGCCGCTAAAGGTCCCGTCGCAGCGATTGAGCAGCACGCTCACGGTGTGGCCGCCGGCAGGCCCAAAGTTGGCCACCGCCAGATCGGGCTTGCCGTCCCCGTTGACATCGGCCACCGCCAGGGCCTGTGGGTTCGCGCCGGCCGCGTAGCTCACGGTCGGCGCGAACGTCCCGTCCCCCCGGCCGTGCAACACGCTCACCGTGTCGTCTCCCGAATTGGCCACCACGAGATCCAGCTTGCCGTCACCATCGAGATCGGCCGCGACAAGGAACTCGGGGCTGGCCCCGACGGTGTAGGTGACCGCCCTCGCGAATGTACCATCGCCCCGGCCGCGGAGCACACTGACCGTGCCATCCCCTGAGTTGACCACCGCGAGGTCGGGCTTGCCGTCACCATCGAAGTCCCCGACGGCCACGTAGGCCGGCCTTGAGCCGACGCTATAGGTCACCGGAGTCCCAAACGTCAGGCCTGTTGGGGCGCCTGTGGGGAGGGCGGTCGGAGTCGGACGCGTTGTCGTCACCGTCGACGTTATCGTTGCGGGGATCGCCGTGAGCATGGCGGTCGGCGTCGCGGTCGGTGCGCTGCAGTTGCACACCACGAACCCGGTTGTCACGGGGTAGGACGCCTGGACGTCCAGGGCCGTGACCGTGTGGTAGCCGGTCGTGGCCGTGGCAGGGATGGTGACAACCACGCGAATCTGACCATAGACGTCGGCCGTTGCCTGGCTCAACAATGGATCGCTCGTGGCGCCCCAATACAGGTCGACGGTGTCGCCGGGCGCGAAGCCGTTGCCGATCACCGTCGTGGTGGACCCGGCAGTCCCGGCGGGGTCAGCGGTAGACACGTAAGGACCGTAGACCGCGACCTGCGGATTGGGACCCGGACCGTCGGCGCCGACAGCATACATCTGCCCATCGGGCGCGGTCACGGCGCCCGTGCAGCACGTGGGCACGGGCAAGGACGGCGCGTAGGACCACCGCCCGGCACGCGGGTCGTCGGCCTGCACCGTCGCCAGGAAGCCGTTGTCGAAGCCGCCGATGACGTAGATCCGCCCATCCGGTCCGAGCGCCGCGCCCGCGTCCGTCGCCGCCTGGAGCAACGGCGCCCCGGTCGTCCACGCGCCCCCGTCGTAACGATAGTGGGAGTCATAGATGGGGCCGCCATTGGCCTGCCCTGGAAAGCCGCCGAACACGTCGATGCGGTCGTTGGCGACCGCCGCCGCGGGCCCCTCCAGGGAGCGGGGCAGCGACGCCGCGTCCTGCCAGGCGTTGGATGCCGGGTCATAGGCCTCGACGCTGGCCACGACCCCCTTCCCGTCCGAGCCGCCCATGGCGTAGATCTGCTCGTGATAGAGCACGGCGGCAAAGCGGTAGCGCGGGCTGTGCATCGGGGCCAGCGCCGCCCACGAATCCGTGCCCGGCGTGTAGACATCGGCGCGGTTGTAGACCGTGCCGCCGTCGCAGATGTTGCCGTTGCTACTGCCGTCACAGGGCGTGGCGCCGCCGAGGACGGCGATACGCCCGTCAGGCAAGGTCACCGCGCGGGCGCCCTCGCGCGCGACGGGCATGGGCGCGCCCTGGCGCCAGCGGTTGCCACGCGGGTTGTAGATGTACGTGGTCGCATAGTCCCGGACGCCGTTGCCTCCACCGAACGCGTACAAGTCCCCGTTCAGGCCAACCGCGACCGCGGGACGAGTTAGCGCGGTTGGCAGACGTGTGATAGATGTATCCCAGGTCAAGGTTCCACTTGCCGCTGTGGTCGTGGTAGGGCTGACGGCAGGGGTCGGCGTGCCGCTGGCGCCCGGCGTCGCGGTTAGAACGTCGCTCGCGGTGATCGTCGTCGTTGGTACGGCGGTCACCGTTACCGTCGCCGTGGTCGTCGCCGTTACGACGTCCGTTACCACCAGCGGGCGGCTAGAAACGACGCTCTTACCCAACTGTGGTCGATAAACGCGCCCCGTTGCCGAGGATGCGTTCCAGGGCACGATCAACGCCGCAAGAGCTGCCACGACGGCCGCACGTAACGCCCACTGACGGCGACGCTGTCGCCTCATTGTCTCGGAAGGCTTCATCTGTCCTGCTTTCAGCTATGCGACTGGGGACGATTCGTCGGGCTGGAGAGGTCGTCCGGGGTACAACGCGCGACATGGGCGCCCTTAATATGGCGCCCTTAATATAATGGGCGAGAAGGAGAGATCGTCGTGCAAGCCTCTACTACATAAACAGCGCCCGCTCACTATGTTACTGTATTCCCCTGTCGAAGGCAACGGGTAGCTGTGCTTCTTCTGGCTGGATCGGACGCAACGAGCGTCTGTTGAGCTCAACAGGACGCACGACAACGCGGGAGCGGGGGACGTCACCCTGACGCCCCCCGCTCCCGCGTTGTCCTCGTGCGACCGTGCGGTCGTGCTGCCTGGGCGTCTGCGATACGCCCCTCTGGCCTCCTGCCTTAGAGGCTGTTGCCGACGTTGTTGAGGGTGTTGGAGATAGCCGGCTGCAGGAACTTGAGGGCCACGATGACCAGGATGGCGATGAAGGCCAGGATCAGGGCGTACTCCACCATGCCCTGCCCCTCCTCGGAGCGCTCCTTGAGGCGCGCCACCAGCATCTGGACCGCCACGATCTGCTTTGTTACGAACTCGCTCATCTGTTTTCTCTCCTCTTGGGATATTGCGTCGTGTTGTTCGGCACGCTGATCTCTTCCGTGCTGCACACATCATCGTCCATCGCGTTCCCCTGCACCACCCTCCAACCGGCTACTATTCGACCACCAACCGGCCAATGCCCTACCTGATTGTCGAGCGTGCGTGGCCAGAAAGGGCCAATGGCCGTCGTCAATCGTCGTCCGTCAGTAGCCTGAAGGAACCAATTGGGCCACGGGCCAGGGGCGAGGGCCATGGGTCGGAGGAGCGTATCGCATACACCCTGGCAACGGGCAGCCAGCAGCGGGCAGTAAGACTGCGATCCTAGCTTCTGGCACCTGGCACCTGGCACCTGGCACCTGGCACCTGGCACCTGGCACCTGGCACCTGGCACCTGGCAACCGCCTATCGCCCTTTCCGCTCTCGGGCGATATGCACGAACAGGCGCGTGAGCATCCGCGTCTCTTCGACGCGAGGCGCGGCGCGCGACAGGACGGCTCGGAGGCGGGCCAGCGTGTGGTGGACGCGGCCGGCGTCGTTGTTAGGGTGCAGGCCCCAGAGAACATCTTCGAGCGCGGCGAACATCTCCTCGCGCGCGGCGCCCCGCGCCAGCTGCATGGCCTCCGCCGTTTCTATAGGAGAGGCGGCGCCCGATGGCGCGGGCAAAGATGGCGCCGGTAAGGCAGCGGGGCCATCGAGCGCCGCCACGGCGTCCGGCACGCGCGCGGTAGACCCGTTCGCCGTGGCGACCAGCCACAGTTCGTAGGCGATCAGCAGGGCGGACTGCGCCAGATTCAGCGAGGGGTCGTCGGGAGCGGTCGGGATGGTGACGACGGCGTTGCAGCGGCCCAACGCCTCATTGTCCAGGCCGCGGTCCTCCGGTCCAAAGAGGATCGCGGCAAGGGCCGACGGGTCACGCTCCACGGCGCGCAGCAAGGCGGGCGCGGCTTGGCGCGGCGTCATGCGCTCGTGACGCACCTCGCGCGACCGCGCCGTCGTCCCCAAGACGAAGCCGCAGTCGGCCAGGGCCTCATCGAGGGTAGCGTGGCGCTCCAGGCGGCCCAACACGCTCGATCCGCGGTGGGCCATGGCGCGCACGCGTCCCTCATCGAAGGCGGCCGGCTCGACCAGGCGCAGGCGCCCCAGGCCAAAGTTGCCCATCGCCCGCACCACGCCGCCCACGTTGGCCACGTCGCGCGGCCGGTCGAGCACCAGCACGATCCTATCCAGCAGGTCGGGAATCTCGCTCACTCGCGGCGTCATACGCTCCATGGTAGCAAATTATGCGCCGCTTAGTCTAGATTTCGCGCGGCGACGATGATGCGACATGCAGACTAAGCCTTGCTCCTTTTATATCCTGGTTTTACACGTATCCTGGCTGTACTCCTACCTCGTCGCGCTATATCGGGCGGGCCAGCATACCACCGTCGAACTCTAGTCAACTGGCGATGGACGCTGGCACACCCGATGGTGATCGCGCGGGGCCGGGTTAGGGCAGGGCGGCCACGGAGAGGCTGCGCAGGCCGGTGGCGGTGACCACGAAGACGCGGCCGTGCGCCTCGTCCACTGCCACCGCCTGCGGCGTCGTCCCGCGCAGGATCGTCCCGCGCGCCTGCCCGCTCGCGGCGTCCAGCACCCGCACCCCGTTCCCCGTCACCACGAAGACGCGCCGGTACCGCTCGTCCACCGCCACCGCCTGCGGGAGGCCACCCACCGCGATGCTGCGCGGCGCCGCCCCGCTCGTCGCATCAAGCTCGTTCACGGTACTGCCCCCGCTGCTCGTCAGGATGAGACGATGCCTTTACTGGGCCAGGCCTTGCGTGCTGCGCAGCATGGTGTGATCGGAGTCGAACACGGTCTGCTCGGCCACGAACCCGATCCCGTTCGTCGACTGGAGCACGGTCCCGTGCAGCCCCGTTAGGCGCGGGAAGGCATGGCTCATGTCCAGTGTGTAGCGCACCGATGGCGGCACGACGATGCGCTTGCTCAGCGTGGTCCCGGTGATCTGGTAGACCGTCACGTCCACCGGCACGCGTGCCGCCGAGGGGTTGTAGAGCAGCAGCAGCTCGGTCTGCCGCCGCCGCGTGTCCCCGCCGGGGAAGCTCCAGCGCACCCCCGCCCCGGTGCGCCCGAACACGTCGCTGCCCGCGACGCGGTACGCGTTCGGTGAACCGAAGTACTCGGGGCGCTCGACCACCACGGGGCGGTCGCTGGTCACCGCGCTGGCCACGCCCCCAGCATGCACCACGTCGTTGAGCCGGATGTTGGCCCGGCGCAGTCCGGCCACGCCGATGGTCCTCTGTCCCAACAGGCGGCCGCTGCTGCCGTAGAAGCGGGCCGTGACCCGCGCCGCGCGGCCGCCCGGGTTGAGGATGGTCAGGAAGGTCTGGAAGCCGTTGGTCGTCTCGCCCTCGGCGAAGAGCCAGTTGGTCACGGCGATGTTCGTGCCCTCGCGCATCGTCAGGCCATAGCCCTGTCCGCGCGGGTCGTTGCTGAAAGTCAGCGTGCGCTCGACCACGACGGGACGGTCGGCGTCGGCGATGATGCTGAGCGAGCTGCTCCCCAGCAGCGCGTTGACGTCGACGACGCCATTGGTGTGCGCCGGGACGACGACCCTGACGGTGCGCCCGGGGCGGCCACCGAAGGGCAGCAGGCGCAGGCGCACGGAGGCCGGCGCGCTGTTGCTGGGGTTGAGGATGGAGACGGTCTCGTGGAAGGTGAGGCCGGTGTAGCCCTCGGCCAGGTACCAGTGCCTGCCCAGCCCCCCGTTGCCCAGCGCGGTGTCGCCGTCGCGCCCGTCGCGGTTGAGGACGAGTTGCGCCGCCACTACCTGGTTGGCGCTGACGCTCAGCCCGAACGTCCCGCGGTACGGGGTCAACCCGGCCAGCATGAGCACCCGCTCGCTTGTCGGCGGCATGACCACCGTGGCCGCGTTGGTGGCGCCGTTGGCGAAGTAGAAGATCAAGCGGACCAATGCCCGCTCGCCGGTCGGATTCAGGAGCGTCAGCAGGGAGTGCTCGCGCGCCGTGCTGAGGGCGCCGGCGAAGTAGTACTGGGCGGGAGGGTTGCGGATGCCGCGCAAGGGGGCCACCGCCGTGAGCCGGCTGCGGTTGCCCACGGCGCCGACCGTGTTGGGGCCGTTGAGCACCGCGTCCGGGGTCACGAAGGCGGCCGTGAAGGCGCCATGGGCGTCGGTCGTCACCACGCCGGGAGTCGTGCCCAGCGCCTCACCGTTGAGGGCCAGGGTGATCTGCTCGCGGGCGGCGAAGCCGTGGCCGGTCACGACGACAACGGTCCCGATACGTGCCGTGGTGGGCCGCAGGACGATGGTCGGGCCGCGCGCGGGCACAGAGATAGCGACCGGCGTGTTGGTTGGTCTGGGCCGCGGGGCTGACGCCATCGTGGCCGTGGGCGGAACAGGTCTGTTCGTCGCGGAGGGTAGGATCGCGGTCGCCGTTGGCGTGGGCGCAGCGGCTGTGTTGGTGGCCGTGAGCGTCGGGGGGACCGGAGTATTGGTGGCCGTGGGCATGTTGGTGCGCGTGCTCGTGGCCGTCGGGGGGATGGGCGTGTTGGTGGCCGTAGGCGCCGGGGAAACCGGCGTGTTGGTGGCCGTGGGCGGAGCGGGTGTGTTGGTCGGCCCCGGCGTATCCGTCGGCACAAAGCCGGGACCATTCGGGCTAAAGCTGACCGCGTCGCCGACGGTCCCGTTGCCGCTCGGTCCCGCCGATACGTTGTCCCACTCCAGGGCAGCCCCGTTATCCTCGCATATGGTGGCATTGACGGTATCGGGCAACGAGGCGCCCGATTTACTGGCGTTGATGTCCGACCAGACGGTGCTAAAGCCCTGTTCGTCATGATGCTGTGCTGGCGTGTTCGCGAAGGGGATCTCCAGTTCATAGAAGGGGCCGGCCATCGCCCCGCTGTCGCCGCAACTCGCCGGCATCCCGGCGGCGTTCACGACGTTGTGTCCCCCGATGGCGCCGGTGGCGGCATCGTAGACGCCGAAGCCGTTGTCACTCCCGAACAGGTAGATGTCGGTCCCCTGGTAGATGCGGGCGGTGACCGCGGCGGAGCTCACCAAGGTGACGGTTTGACGATAGAACTTATCGCCGACGGCGTAGGTGATCTTCTGGATGAGGGAGAGACCGCCACCGAGCCCGACCGTGGTGAGCACCGTGTACGGGTTGGCGCTGCTGCCGCTGCCGCTGCTCGTCTGTGAGGCCGGAGTGAAGGAGGTGTCCGGAGACACGGCGCCCGTCGCGGTACCGGAGCAGTGGATGGGGGTGCTGAAGTTGGGTCCATAGAGCAGGCCGGCGATGGTGACCCAGAGCCCGCTATCCGCGGCGCACGCGGCCGACGATCCCAGGCCCGCGCCGGGAGGGAAGATCTGGCCCTTGTCGGGGGACAGGCTGGCGTAGATCACCTGCACCGTGGTGTCGGCGCCGACGACGATATGGTTCAGCGGTCCGTTCGAATCGATGACGCAACTCAGGCCCGGCGTGCAGGTGATGCCCATGGGGCCCATCGTGGCCGTCGGTGTCGGCGTGTTCGTGGCCGTGTTCGTGTCCGTGGGCGTGTTCGTGTTCGTGTTCGTGGGCGTATTCGTGTCCGTGGGCGTGTTCGTGTCCGTGGGCGTATTCATCGGTGTCGTCGTGGCCGTGGCCGTGGCCATTGGTGTCGTCGTGGCCGCGGGACGGATGGCGGCGGTTGAGTGGGTCGGATTGGTGAGGAAGCTCACCGGCGCGAGGGTGAGCGCCATCGTGAGGACAACGAGTACCTGCAAGATGATGCCGCGTCTAGTCGAACGATTCATGTGCTGCCCCTTTCCCTTTTTTCCACTCCACCACAGGAGTACGACCTGAGACTCCAGCCGCGCGCCTTCGTCCCTGTGCGCCCCATGGCGTCCGTGTACAGCTGATGGTGGAGGCTTGTGTTCCAGTATATTTCAGACTCGGCCCCGTGTACACGAACATAACCCACGCAATACCCACGCAATCGACGCCACGACCGGAGTAATGCTTGGCGCGCCGGTGTTCAGGTCAAGGCAGGGGCGTGCAAGACCGTATCGTTCTCGATTATTCGGGTCATTAATAGATCGTCCGGCAGACGACTGGGCATGCTACGCCCGCTTGTTGGCGCGCGGACATCCAGGGATACCTGGGATCGCGGGTGGCTTGCCCGCTCGGCCCCGGCGGCAAGCCGCCCGCGATCCCAGCATGTCCGCGCCGGCGGGAATCCGCAGATGCACAGGTTACGGCAGGGCGGCCACGGCGAGGCTGCGCAGGCCGGTGGCGGTGACCACGAAGACGCGGCCATGGGCTTCATCGACCGCCACCGCTTGCGGCGTCGTCCCGCGCAGGATCGTCCCCCGCGCCTGCCCGCTCGCGGCGTCCAGCACCCGCACCCCGTTCCCCGTCACCACGAAGACGCGCCGGTACCGCTCGTCCACCGCCACCGCCTGCGTCTGCGCCCCCACCTGCACCTTGCGCAGCGTCCGGCCCGTCGCCGTGTCGAACTCGCTGACGTTGTTCACGCTGCTGGCGTTGACGGCCACGAAGACGTGCCCGGTCGAGCCGTCCACCGCCACCGCCTGCGGGAGGCCGCCCACCGCGATGCTGCGCAGCACCGCCCCGCTCGTCGCGTCCAACTCGCTGACGGCGCTGCCGGCGCTGCCGCCGCTGCTGGCCACGAAGAGGTGCCCGTTGGCCTGATCGACCGCCGCCGCGTAGGGCAGCCCGTCGATCACCAGCAGGCCGCGCACCGCTCCGCGGGCCGCGTCGAGCACCCAGAGGCCATGGTTGCCCTGGTCGGCCACGTAGACGCGGCGCGCGCGGGGGTCGAAGGCCAGGGCGATCAGGTTCGGCGACTGGCGGGCGTGGGACGCGTGCAGGGTGATCGAGGGGAGCGGGCGGCCGCGTTGCAGGTCGACCACGTGGACCTGCTCGCTGCCGTTGAGGATGGCGTAGGCGCGCGCGCCGACGCCGTCCACCACCAGGGCGGAGGGGACGCCGCCGAGGCTAATGGACCGCAGGACGCGGCCGGCGCAGGGGTCGACCACGCTGACGCCGGCGCCGCTGGCGACGTAGACGCGGCCGTCGGGGGCGAGGGCCACGGCCTGCGGGTTGCCGCCGATGGCCACGGCCGGCAGGCGGCAGGAGAGCGGCGCGAGCGTGGGCGGGATGAGGCGCACGGTGGCGGTCAGCACATGCCCGCCCGTGCGCAGCGTGAGCCGGGCCGGCACGGCGCCCTTGACGCGGTAGGTGACGTGCAGGCGGGCGGTGAAGCGGCCGCGCGCGTTGGCATGCCCCGAGGCCGCGACGCTGTAGAGCACGGTGGGCGGGCGGGCGTGGCCGGACCCCTTACCGCCGCGGGCGGGCGCGGGCGCGCCGAGCACCTGCAAGGTGAGGGTGAAGGCGGCGCGGGGCGCCGCGCAGACCAGCACGGTGAGGGTACCGCCCGTGGCCACCTGGCCGCCGCTCGGGCGCAGGCAGGGATGGGACGTCGAGCCGCCGGAGCCGCCGGAGCCGCCGGTTGTGGCGGTCGGCGTCGGGCTCCTGGTCGCTCCCCCGCCGCCGGTCCCTGCCGGGGTATTCGTGGCGGTGGGCAGGGTCGAGATCTTTGTCGGCGCGCTGGTCGGGGGTATGCTGGTCGGCGGCACACTAGTTGGCGCTGCAGCCACCGTTCGCGTCGCTGCGGTTTGGGCCGCGGCCGTCTGGGCCGCCGCCGTCTGGGCCGCCGCCGTCTGGGCCGCCGCCGTCTGGGCCGCCGCCGTCTGGGCCGCCGCCGTCTGGGCCGCCGCCGTCTGG
>JAABUZ0100005567.1_pt1 | contig 16422 bp, 19 predicted proteins | sample 5562091 | NCBI WGS metagenome assembly JAABUZ01 (sample SAMN12813069, study PRJNA571459) | rock metagenome | isolation source: Antarctica rocks | place: Antarctica: Victoria Land, Linnaeus Terrace sud | collected 2015-12-21
GAAAAATTGATAAACTAACGTTTTCAATCTTTATTCAGCTGAAAATGAAACATGACTATTTCAAGAGCTATTTGCATCGATTATCAGAGAATAATTCGAACAAATGCTATGAAATATGCAATGCAAGTCAAACGTCAGAGCATTTACTACTTAATTGCAAGCATTATAGATCAAAGCAGATAAAGCTTAAGAAAAAGACTCAGCTCAAAAACACAAACGTCATATTGATGCTGTTCATCATCAAAATCGAAAGAATTGCAACATTAGAGTATTTGAAAAATACTTGAATTACGACGAGAAAATGACTATTAGAAACAAAAGAGTAGAATGTGAAGAATGCGAAGAAACGAAGAAAAATGAAAGTACGATTGCAAGAGTTTGAGCGAGAGCGCTTATATGCACAAACTATCGATGTGATTGATCAACAAGAAGATATAAAGCAGCGACTTTGATCAGATTACATGTAACTTAGCATACATACAGCGTCTAGACAGTGTCATAGTCATAGACTACATGCACTTAATGAAGAAATAAAAAAATAAAAAAATAAAAAACTTCTCTGAAACAACGTTGTTTTCTGTGCAATCTTCAAACACAAAAGAGTTTGATTTCGATTTTTGCATCAGTACGCAGTCTTCTGTGCTGTTCTGAAGTCGATTGATGACTTGTTCTTTTCATGTGAGTTTGCTCTTCGATTTATCAATCAAATTACTGTCTGAATTGATGATTCTTTCTTCTGTGTTGATGAACTTTCGTTTCGCCGTCGATTTTGACCTGCGTGAGCGCGAAAAATCGAAATTTTCGATTTTTGACTTGTGACGCAGTTATCTGTGAAGTTATTGAGTCGAATAAGAGCTTGTTTTGATCGTACAATTGTGCTCTATAACTTGTTGATCGATTTGATATATCATATGCTTCGATAGGTTGCTGTTTACTCAGTTCACGAAAAAGATAAAGTTTTCGCGTACAAATAAGTTTCATCGCTGATTGAAAATAAGTATTGAATATAAATTAGAAATAGAATGAACGAAATAGATGAATCTTGCAATATTTCTGTGATTATTTTCTTTGATTTCTGACGTTTGTCATTAAATGCTAAGTCAATGACTCAATTTTGTAAGAAGCATTTTACTTAATTGATTAAATTGATCAATATTTTCAATTTAATCAATATTTTGACTAGCTGTTTCAACGTAACATGATCAAAAGCTTCTTTGACATCTAGAAGTAGATAAATAAGCGTGTTTTCGCGACTTTTTGTCATTTGCGCATCATGTACTAGATTTAGTACTGCGTTTATAGCTGATCTTTGTTTTCTGTCTTTCATTTGATCAAAATCTAGCAGCTTGTCGTTAATTTCAGCTGTGTAAGACAGTCATACTGCTATTATTTTTTCTGCTACTTTGTTTAAACAGTTTAGCAGCGTAATAATTCTGTATGTCTTCAAAATTGAATAATTCAACTTGTTTGATTTTTTCAGAATAATTTTTGTGTCTTCGCGTCATATTTTCGAATGATAATCATTTTTAATCAAATTTGAGTACACTAAATTAAAGATTTTCAATATGCTTTTGTACGCTCGTTGTATGATTGCAAATGACATATCATCTGATTCAAGTGCTTTTCTGAGTGCTGAGAAGTTAATAGCGTGCTTGATTTTCTCTTTGATAACTCTTGATCACTGTATGCTTTCGTTCAATAGTAATTCTTCATTGATTTAAATTTTCAAAGATGATAAGTACATTGCTTTCAGAAATGTCTTGCACTTTTCATTGAATTTGATTTTCAATTCTTTTTGCAAGTTTTGTATTGAGAATAACTTTTCAATTAAACATGATTTAGTGAACTTGTATGTTTGAAACACTTCTTTCTTCTAACGTTGTTCAAAAAATTGGTTCAGAATTGATTTTTGATCAGCTTTATTGCATTATGATACGAATTTCGCATTTGCACTATCTCTGCTCATGCGTCGTTCTTTCTGCATCTTTTTCAGATTCGCTTTTTTGATGACAACGTCTTTTGCATTTCAATGAGTTCATTGTTTCATCAGAGTTTTGATTTTGCACATATTCGCTGTTTAAATACGAATAATTTCACTGTATTCTTGATGCATTCAGTCAAATAAATAACTTTTGCTTCTAAACTCATGATTCTTTACATCTTGACAATCATTTTGTCTTTCGTCTTTTGCAAATGCTCATCAAAGTCTTTTCAGTCGACTTTTTGCAGATTGTATGACGCGTTCATTGAATTTTCGATCAACTTCATCTTTTTCATAACTATTGTAAATAGAATTACTTCATGATTAAATTCTGTGTTTACATTCTCGTCTATATGTCAATTCTTGATGTGATTATGCATATTCTTTGATGCAAATGCTAAATCAAGTATTAAGCTTGACTGATTCAAATAGCTGTAATATGTGTCTATATCAGAAGTGTTAATCAAATTGCATTTATGTAAATTTACTCAATTTATGAACGCTTTTTTTTTTAATTCTTACTTGATTCAACACTCATTAAAAATCTATGCAAGATTCTATATACTGTAGCGAGCGCTGCGCATCAAAAATCACTTCTTTCTGCGCTTTATACTATAACTGTTTTCAATGCAAGAACTTTATGAGTCTGTTTTCTTTATTTTCTTTCTCTTTCATCTGATTCTTTGATGATGTCACAGCTTGAAATTGATTTAATATGCTCATTGAGAGTATCATTTGAATAATCATCATCGCTGCGCTCATGATTTCTAAGAGCTTTCTTAAGTTCGTGATGTTCTCTTCTCATTGCATTGCTTTTCGTTCTACTTTTCATCTGAAACATGTTAATAGAATGTGCTTGATCAACATTTGATCTTTGTCACACTTGCACGTCGTCATAACAACATCAAATACTCATCTCTCATGTAGAAATTAATTGAAGTCAATTTTTCTTATGCATAGCTGCGTCAGTAATGCGCTGTGAGACTTTGCATGACTCTTGCGCAGTTGCAAATGTCGATGTGTCATCTCTGATATCAGATATTGAAAATGAGCTGTGTTGAATTTCTCTTGTCAGACTATTCTTCATGTTTATCTGATTTGTTTCTGTATAAGAATCAATCTCATCATCACTTCAGTGCATTGATGTTCAGTCAGTAATAAAGACAAATCATATGCATCATCAATCATCTTATTCATTGCTTTATTTTCAAGTACTTCTGCATGTCTTGTCACTCAATATAACTTCAACATGACTTCTTAAGATTAAATGCTTTCATATGCAATCTGAACTCGTTGCAGACGTGTCTGATCTTTTGTTGATATCATAACTTTCACTGTTTTCAGAGAAGTCTGACTATCACTGTATACTTTGTATATCTTTTCATGATACTTTCGATTCTCTGTTGCTATGTTTGCAAAATGTTTCACTTTCGCGATCAATTCTTTCAGTTCTTCATGATGAGTGATGACTAAAGTTGATTTTCTCAATCTCTTATTTAGCTCTCAGTTAATTCTCATTGCAGTCATTGTAACATTCTCTTTACTGTTGCTATCATTTAAGTAAACTCTTTGCTTCAACATGAATGTGTTGAGATGATGTTGACTTATTGACATTTTCTTGTTTGCAACTATAACTACTCTTAATGACTTTGATCAGAAAGTCATCATGTAAAGATGACTTCACTTCATCTTTATTTATTCAAGTATTTCTTTCATTCACTTTCACTTCAGCTGCAGAGATGTTTTACACAGCTTTGATTTTCAACTTCTTTTGAATATCAAGTCGTTGTGAATTTGACACATCATCATCTCAATAACTTCATCTAATTTTCAAGAGTTCATGTTTATTATTGACTTTTATATCAACATTTATAAATAAATATCTATCAATGCTGTATTTGTTTCTATCTGTAGAATCTCTGTTGATGTTGTATGATAAACATTAATAATTTGTCATAATGCTCTTTCTTGTACTGATTTCAGCTTGATGTTCAGATTTTTTTGATGATTCTTCATTCTCTGTAACATGTATCATATGATGACTTCGTGACTAAGCAAAGAGCGCGTCATCACGAAGTATATTTGCTTTCTTGTCGTCATTGATGAATCTTAAGTAGACTCAATGATTGTTTGCATGATCTTTTGTTTAATCACTAGTTTTGCTTCAACATGATGCATGTAAATCACTCATTTCAGCTTGAAGTTCAATTGAACTCTCAAAACTCTGATATTTGATTTTAAATCAATCTGATGTTTTATTAACTTTACATCAACGTTCATATTAAATCACTTAGAGATTTTCATAAAGTGAATCAGCTCATGCTTTGTTTTTAAAAACTTGATGTCGTGCATTTTTGATCACTGTTTGCATTTATCATAAATCTCGCTAAGAACTTTGCAATTACGTTTCATGAACCTCTTATATATTAAGATATTGATGTCATTTACAAAATTTGTGAAGCTTGTTCTCAATCTGATATCATTATATGCTTTTAACAAGTTCACGTTGTAGAACAGATATAATATTAATGATAGCAAAAAGTCTTGTAATATGTTGATATTTACGCTGCATTTCATCATCATGTAATCATTAATTGTGATCGTGATGCATCAATTTCTCAGAAAGTTCTTCACAAATTTAAGAAGCAGTCTGAGAACTCTTCTCTTTTTCATGTCATGCAAAAGTCTGCTATGTGTTACATTGTTAAACGCATTCTTCTTATTCAGACTCAGTAATGAGATTACTCTTCTTCTTGTGTCACTTCATACAATGTGTATCTTTTCTATAATCAGTTGCAAAGTTGTATTTATTGATCTGTGTTTGCAAGTCTTCATTTGAATGTTCAATATCAAGTTGCATGCTTTTATGATGTTTTGCAAACATTTAAATATGATGAACTTCAATATTTTGCTCAGCATGTTGAATAACACAATTGATTTATATATTTTTGCATTAAAGTAATTCTTCTTGTCTGACTTTCACATCACTATTGTGATCACGCTCTTGAACTGAGTTGACTGTATTTTCTTCTGCAGACATTTTTCAAAAAGAAAGTGTATTTATTCTGATGTATCATCAATGAGTTTGCACATTATTTTATTTATATATTTTGTATGTCTTGAAGTTTTGTTGAACATTATTTTGTAAATAACTCTCTTAATCTTGCAATGTGTCAGCAAGATATCATTCTCAACTGAGAGCGAATACTTGAAGTTTTTTGTGTTCAGCATAAAAATTTTTGAAGATGATGAAAAGTGAGTCTGAAACATCATCTTCATCTTATTCTGTGCTATCATAACAATGTCAAAGCACTCTGACTTGATCAGAGAGAAAATTGTTGCTTAAGTCAATATGTTTGCAACTGCATTTCTTACTCATTTCGCAGTTTTGAACAGTTCTTTTGAGAATTGTTCAACGTTCTGCATGATCTTTTAATATTCACTGCATTTCTGTTTTCTAATGATCTTGCTCTTCTTGTCACATGCTTGAATGTACTCTGTTCAGTCATCAATGATTCAACAGCTTCTTTTCATTCATTGCATGCTCTTGATGATTTTCATACACTTCTTCGTTTATTCTGCTTTGATCATTTCATGTGATCTTGCTCAAAGAATGAAAATCTCAATGATCTTCTTCAGTGCATTCAGCAATTACTTAGTGTACTTATTTATGCATCAACGTTTCATTTCATGATTCAACAGTAATTTCAACATTTGTTCTTTCAGAATATTAATGAACTTCTCTTCATTCATTATCTTTTAATTACAACGCGATTTTCGCGCTAACTCTTTGCAGACTTCGAAATTTATAATTGTCTGTATCAATAAATGATCTGAGAAGTTTTTCATTTCTTCATTGATTTCACATCATATTAATTGATTCATAATGTCATTTATCATGAAGATCAGATTTATTGTCATTTGAAATCTTTGATAATTTCTTGTAATTATGTCTTGAAATAACATCAACGATGCATTAACATTTGTGATCATTTCAATTAAATCATTTGACAATAAATGTTATCTTGAATAGAATGATTCTTTTCATGTGAAATGATGCAGATTAAAGTTTTTTACAAGAACGCATTCTTTTGACATGTGTAACATCTTTTCGATGTTTGAAAGACTTTTTTTTTCATGAATGATTTTATAATTTCTGAGTGATGAATTATATGCTTCGTGAATATGTATAGCTTTCTGAGTCATCTGTGTGTTGTCTGTTAATGTTTATAATGTAATCATGTTTACATTTTTGAAGTATCATGTTGAGTATCAGATGTTGTTGTCAATTCTCTTATTTATGTAGAAACAGATTCTATTTTCATTATTCTTCAGCGTGAAGTTGACAGTTGCTGAGCAGTACGCTCTGAAGTTCTCATCAAATCATCAGAGTTCTTAAAGAATCAAAATGTTATAATTCTTTATCTTTTTCTCATGTAGTAATGCTATCATCATCTTTTCTTTGAACTTGTGAACGTTGTACTGTAGTATTCAAAGCTTCTTTTGCTGAAACATTAAAGTTCACATTCAAAGCTGTTTGATGTTTTCTTGAGCATTTGCAATGTGCTTACTTTTCTTGTAAGATTTTCAAAAGAAGATGATACTGAAATTGATGTAATTGATGTTGATTTCAACTCATTTTTTTTGAATTCTTACTCGATTCAACACTCATTATGAGTCTATGCGAGATTTTATATAATGTATCGAACGCTGCGCTAGCGTAGTGTTCTTCTCGTATCTACTATCGCTTTTCTCTGCGCTCTATACTGTAACTGTTTTCAATGCGAGAACTTTATGAGCTTGTTTCTTCTCTACTTCTTCTCTCTTTCATCTGACTCTTTGATGACGTCACAGTCGTATATTGATTCAGTATGCTTGTTGAGAATATTATTTGAATGATCGCTGTCATTACGCTCATGATTTTTAGAAGCTTTCTCAAGTTCATGATGTTCTCTTTGCATTGCATCGTCTTTCGTTCTATCTTTCATTTAGAACATGTTAATAGAATGTGCTTGATCGACATTTGATCTCTGTTGCACTCACACGTCGTTGTAGTGATTTCAAGTACTCATCTTTCATATAGAAATTGATTGAAGTTAATTTTTCTTGTGCGTAACTGCGTCAATAATACGCTGTGAGACTTTGCATGATCTCTGTGTAGATGCAGATGCTGATGAGTCATCTTTGATGTCAAATATCAAAAATGAGTTGCATTGAATCTCTTTCTTCAGACTACTCTTCATGTTTATTTGATCTGTTTCTGTATGAGCGTCAATTACGTTGTCATCTCAGTGCGTTGATGCTCGATCAGCGATAGAGATAACTTATATGCATCGTCAGTCATCTTGTCTGCTGCTTTATTTTCAAGCACTTCTGCATATTTTGTCACTTAATGTAACTTCAGCGTGACTTCTTAAGATCAAATGTTCTTATGTGCAGTCTGAACTTGTCACAGACGTGTTTGATTTTTTGTTGATGTCATGACTTTTACTGTTTTCAGAAAGATCTGACTGTCACTGTATATCTTGTATATCTTTTCATGACACTCTTGATTCGCTGTCGCTACGTCTGCGAGATGTTTCATCTTCGCGACTAATTCTTTCAACTCATCATGATGAGTGATGACTAAAGTTGATTTTCTCAGTCTCTTATCTAGCTCTCAGTTCATTCTCATCGCGATCACTGTAACATCATCTTTGCTGTCGTTATCATTTGAATAAACTCTTTGCTTCAATGCAAATGTATCGAGATTGTGTTGTTTTATTGACATTTTCTTGTTTGCAACTATAACTATCTTTGATGATTCTGATCAGAGAGTTGCTGTGTAAAGATAACTTCAATTCATCTTCGTCTGTTTAAATGTTTCTTTCATTCACTTTCGCTTCAGCTGTAGAGATGTCTTACACAGCTTTGATTTTCAATCTCTTTTGAATGTCAAGTTGTTACAAATTCGACGCATTGTTGTCTTGATAACTTCGTCTGATTTTCAAGAGTTCATGTTTATTATCAATCTTTGTATCAGCTTTTGTAAGTGAATATCTATCAACATTATGTTTATTTTCATCTGTAAAGTCTCTGTTGATGTCACACGATAAACGTTGATGATCTGTCACAATGCTCTTTCTTGCACTGATTTCAGCTTGACGTTCAGACTCTTTTGATAATCTTTCACTCTCTGTGATGTATATCATATGATGATTTCGTGATCTATTGAAAATATGTTGCATACGTTGCATGCAACATACATAAGACACAATCTCTATGCTGATTTTCGCTTTAGTGAGAAATAGTTTCTTGCAGCAGATTCACAGTTCAAGATGAGCAAAATCTCTCACTGCTCAGATTTCGACAGTTTACTTCTTAAGCATGAATCGCAAATGTTTCGTCAGCGATACGCATGTGTATTGTAGTCAATTTCTTCTTTAATCACATCAATACATACTATTGTTCTCTTGAATTATACAGATGATGTTTTCGACTAAAGATTGATTCTATCATCAAGACATTCAAGAGTCAAAGCTCAGTGAAGAGATGAGATTCTTGAGATCAACAGTTGTCATCATTGTATATCATATCTTGCAGACGCTTGCTTCGCTTGTAAGATGTGCAACTCATCTGTTTCGTGTTATCTGTAAAGATCTCTCTCATACAGATCAATCATGTCTTGCAAAGATGTTCATATGCTACACTTCTAATCAAACAGCGTAGTTCAATCATTCTTTATTAACTCGTTTGTGTTTCTCTTCTTTTAACGAAGTTTTCTCGTCAGCGTATTACTCACATATAAAATGTCTGTATCTAAACATTTATTAAACGATATTAATAAGATTTTTGAGTTTACTCATGTTGAACTTAACAAGTCTTGTGAGTTGCTTATGTTGTAGTAACAGACACGCAGTCTTAACAAGATCTATACATAGTTAGCATGTAAATTTAAAGAATGTTTGTGATTCAAGTTCTTTCTGCTAATCATTCTCAACAGATCAAACGCGAGAGTGTTCTGTTTCAGTTCTTGTCATCACGATGACAAGATACTGAATCGAATGATTTTCATAAGTAATTTTTCTTGTAGTTCTGCATTTTATTTGACTTTCTCATTTGCATGCAGATTGCTTTTGTAGTATGCGCATTGAAATTATCAAAGTTTGCGCGATCGCGAAAACTCTGCACGCGATCAACGCACAGCGCTTTATCATCACGCAGCGTCTTGATGTCATTTAAGCTTTTGATAATCTTTAAACTTTACTGTAGCTAAACAGTAAATTCGTAGTCAGCATCATGTACAGATGAGTTTCATCACTGATTGATTTCAACTCATTTGTTTTTGACTTCTTAACTAAATGATTCAATATAGTGTTTTTGAATGTGATAATCATGCTAAGCAGATGACTTTCATTTGTTGAGCATTTCTATTTTCTCTTCAAGTCATTGTTTATCAGCGATTTCAGACTGATAAATGTTTCTGTGAATGTTTTCAACATTATCGCTTTGAGTTCTCTCTATTCTCGTACAACGTGATATAAAGATCTGTGTTTCGTGACTCTCTTTATTCTCTCTTTTTCAATCTGTCGTTTATGACATTGAGAGTCAAAGACTCTGTGTATACTTCAACACATCTTACATTTTCACATGTCTCAAGTTTGTTTATGAGAACAGTGCTTCAAGCAATGATTTAGCGTGCAGTAAATGCATCTTTGCTTGTTTCTGCATTCATATGTCTTATGATCATAGTTTTAATACTTTAAACACTGATGTGTTTTACAACTTGAATCATAGAACTGCGTGATTTTTATGTTGATCTCATGATATACTCTCTCATCAATTAGCTTGTTCATCATCTCAGCGCTGATTACATGTATTATCAGCAAAACATATTTCTTTTGTTCACTATTCTTTGTGAGTCATTCAACTTTCTTAATCATCATTTTCAAGTATATATCTTTATTGATCTTGATGAGTGCTTTCATCTTCATCTTCTTTATATCTTTAAACATTTCTTCAACTTTAATTTCATGTATCACTATTTTAAAACTGACTTTATGCAGACTTGTGTTCAATGAAATCTCTTTGATTCAAAAATCGTTTTTCTTCAGTATTCTTTTACTGTTTTCAATCTTGACTCAAAATATCAGTAAATTTGATCATCTTTTCATAGTTTCTATGTTCTTACGCATTTATCAAAAATATGTTGTATACGTTGTATGCAACATACATAGAGCACAATCTTTATGCTGATTTTTTTCTTAAATTCAAGAAGTTACTCAGAGAGAATTTCTTATGACAAATTCACAGTTCAAGATGAATGAAATCTCTTACTGCTTAAATTTTGACAGTTTACTTCTTAAGCAAAAATCGCAGACGTTTCGTCTGCAATACACATGCATATCACAGTCAATTTCTTCTCTAATCACATTGACATGTGCTACTGTTTTCTCAAGTTATACAAATAATGTTTTTAACTAGAGATTGACTTTATTATCAAGACATTCAAGAGTCAGAACTCAGTGAAGAGATAAGATTCTTAAGATCAACAGTCATCATCATTGTATATCATGCTTCGTAGACGCTTGCTTCGCTTGAAAGTGTGCAACTTATTTGTTTCATGTTATCTGTAAAGATCTTTCTCATGCAAATCAATTATGTTTTGCAAAAATGTTCATATGCTATACTTTTAATCAAATAGCGTAGTTCAATCATTCTTTATTAATTCGCTTGTGTCTCTCTTCTTTTAACAAAGTTTTCTCATCAGCATATTACTCTCATATAAAATGTCTGTGTTTGAACGTCTGTTAAACGATATTAATGAAACTTTCAAGTTTACTCATGTTGAACTTAATAAGTTTTGTGAGTTGCTTATATTGTAGTAACAGACATGCAGTTTTAACAAGATTTATACATAGTTAGCATGTAAATTTAAAGAATGTTCATGATTCAAGTTTTTTCTGCTAATCACTTTTAACAGATCAAACACAAGAATGTTCTGTCTCAGTTCTTGTCATCACAATGATGAGATACTGAATTGAATGATTTTCATAAGCAATTTCTCTTATAATTCTGCATTCTATTTGACTTTCTCATCTGCATGCAGATTGCTTTGTAACATGCATATTGAGATTATCAAAGTCTGCGTGATCGCGAAAACTCTGCACGCGATCAATGCACAACGCTTCATCATCATGCAACGCTTCAATGTCATTCAAACTTTTGATAATTTCTAGACTTTACTGTAGCTAAACAATAGATTCGTAGTCAGCATCATGTATAAATGAGTTTCATTGCTGATCTTTATTAACGCTTTCATTCTAATAAAGTTTGAAATTTTTGTGTTTCATCAGCTATGATGTGCATTAAAGTCTTCAATGATAATAACTTTTTACTCAGAATTTAGCATAACTTTTGCTAATTCTCGCTCAATCATGTATAATTACTCATCATTTGCGTTTTGTGACTTTTCATTGTAAATATTGAACAATAAAATTTCTCTCTGAATTTTATTGTTCGCTATTGACTATGTTTGATCTTAATGTGCATGTAAATTTCTTTATGTTTTTCACAACAAATATTAGTACTCTCACATGAGTATTCTGAACATCTGATTTGATGCAGATAAATGACGAATGCAAAATTGTTATATTTTCATCTTTCATTCATGATTCTTGTAGTATAACAATATCTGTCTTGTTTTTCGCAAATTTCATGCATGCATGCATAATTTACGTTGATCTTACGCAATTGTGTTGTAGAATTTGAATATTCAACATGTTTGCAAAGCTTTCATCATTTGCATTGTTTTGTGACATTTCAAATGCAATACTTATTAGACTAAATGATCTTTTTGTGAGTTAATAAACTGAGCTGTTTGATATGTTTTGCACATTACGCTATTTACAAAGTGCGAATTTTGACAGTTACAGCATTTAGAAATCATGTGATTGCATGATTGCTTGTCTTTGCACGTAGATAATTGACATTTATGATTTCAGATCTGATGATTTCGCTCGCAGTACAAGCATCTTGATGATTTGTTGCATTTGTTTTGCAAATGCTTGAATGTTTGACATTTTTGACATTGATCATTTGATCAATAATCTCAATATTCGACTGTTTGATATGTTGATTTCGCAGTTAAAAGTCATCTTTTCAGATGTCTTTGCACTTCTGCTTTGATTCTAAATGCTAAGATCATCGATGCATGTTTATTTCGTGATTGATTTTCGCTCTTTGATAATCATATAAAGTTGATTATTAGTTTCAATTCAAGATTGTACGACTTTAATTTTATTTTTAGATTTTTCATTTCAGTTTTCGTGTTGAAGATTTCAATTTTCAGACTGTGTATAACTATTTTATGTCATTTCTCGTCTTTCTTAATGCTTTCATGATGTCAGATCATCAACTCAATTTAGAACATAAATCATCAATATCTTAGATAATCTCGATTCATTGAACCTGTTTTGCAGTTCAATGAATCAAGTCATCAATCTAGTCATCATCATCTTAATTTAATCTCAGCAATTCTGTTTCAATCATCTTAGTCATGTGCGTGAACTTCTGCAATCTTAAGTCAATAGAACTACTGTCTAGTCTTGATTCTGCTTAATTCATGTATATAGAAGTCGAGCTTTCATTCTTTTCTTTCACTCTTTGTCTTTCATCTTATACATTATCTGATGTATTGTCTTGTATTTAGATTCTATCAAAGTAATAATAATATCAGTCTTTTATATTAATAGTATCTTTAGTCTAGCTCAGTTTCTGACATTATGAAAGATCTACACTTTCTGCAACGTTTTCATACATTGAAATCTCATCTAGTTACTCTTTCACTTAAATAAAGTTATCTTACAATTTCTTGATCAACAATGAGCGTGCTGTTGAACAGTTTGCTCAAAGTGTGATTGAAAATTCAGTTAAGATCTTTCGCGTAATGCAAGAGCTTCAAAATCAAGTTCAACAACATGATGTTATTATTTCATCTTCATTCATCATTTTTAGTTGTTCAATCTATATAAAATTGAATTCTCAGTCTCTTGTCATGATAACTCAAATCATTGCACAAATCTTGAACAATCAATCTTCTCTTGTCATTCATCTTTTTGCAAATTCTGTTGCTGTCTTCATTGCTTCTAGATTCAAGAAGCTTTTTGACATATCTGAGTATGAGAGAAACAAAGATCGATTGAATGCATGAAAGCAGAGTCTGATACAGCGCATGAACATGAACAATGATCATTACTTCTCTCATCAAGTCAAAATTATCTATGTTAAGTCACGACTCATCATAGATAAGAAGACTCACAATCTAATAAGTCAATATCAAGTCAATGATCTTTGTATCATTTTCATCTTTGCAGATTGATAACATAAGTTGCATCATTACTGCGACAATTCTTTCAAGACAGAAGATGCTCATCTATATTTTCATGAAACTTTGAAGCAAGACATGAATAACTTTGTTGACTATTACAATCTCTTTTATCAAAAGAAAGAATGTTCTTTGATGAAAGATTTCTCATTGATTGACTGTCTGAAGCGTAATGTCAATTATTTCACTCAAGTTGTTATTTTCTTCTGACGAAATCTCAATGAAACTTGATCATTCATCTTTCATCAATGAGTTCAAGCATTCTTTGACATCAATGAAGAGCTTCAGCAGCTTAAGCATCATCAATCTTGCTTCATCTTCATCATCATTTCATTCATCAAAGTCAAGAGCATTTCTGCATCAACTAGTAACTCTTTAAGTTCAAAGATCATCATCTTTGTGACTGTTGTTTTGACAATATCTTCATCTTTTTCTCTTTTGTTTCTCAATGAGTCAATGAATTTAAGCTTCATCATTATCATCATTCAAGATAAGATTCTGATTATTTTTGAAGTTAAGAAAATCTGCAACAAGTGAAAGCTGTGCTACTATTGCAAGTTGCAACATTCAAGTAAAATTGTTAAAGAATGCTTAAATAAGAAGCTCTTCACTCTGCGTATTGTTAAAAACGAGATACGTATGCACATACATATGAACATACGTATGCTCATACATATACTTTGACGAGTAGTTATTTTTGCTTCGATCGAAGCGACTTGACGCTAAAGATATTTATTCATTCTCTCACTTCTTTCTTCATCTGTATGCTCTATCATATGTTCTATCTATTGACTGATAACAACATTCATCTGTACATGATGTTGACTACGAATCTTTTGATTCTATTCTGTTTTGAATAGAAGTCAGAAGAGTCAAGAGATCTCAATTCGACGCAGTTTGAACAATGTTAGAACATTACGTGATCAGAAAAGTCATCATGCAAAGTTTTCACTCATGTGACAACATCTCTTCTAACAGTCACAATTGATCTACGAAGAAGATTAATGACATGTCGATGTCAGTAAGAGATGAGAAGATACTACTAGTGAAAAAGACAATTCAGATGAAGAGTCTGCGAGTTGTGATTACAAGTGATTGAAGAATTTGCAACTCGTTGACTGTGTTAATATTGAAACATCTTCATTACATCGACAGTATCATCAAGTAATTGATGAAAAGATATCAGATAGAATAGTCGTTTCAAGTATTGAAAGACGTGACTACAGTGCTCGAAGAAGTAGTGACTTGTTGATCACGCTGATATACTGAGAAAACTTGAGCTCATCTTCTTTACTTGACGTCAAGTCATTCATCTATTCACATGAAAAATCGAGAGCTCAAGAGAACAATCAGAACGCATTCTCTTTCATTAATCAGAGTCAAACATTGAACGATTGTGATCACACGTCTATACTAACAATTCATTCAACGTTTACGTGACATAAGTTAAATCAAAAGAAGAAAAGAATTATTCAATATAATCACACTTTATCTTCTCATCATGTGCATCTCTCTTTCATCACATATTTCTCTGCTCAATGAATGACAATCATTGAGTAAGAGAATGCAGCTCTATGTACATTACAATCACAAGCATCATGAATGCAAAGAAAATGTCTTTTATCTTCAAATCAAGAATCGAATCAAAACATCGTTGTATAGAATATTGTCAATGAAAAGCAGAGCAAAGACGATGCATCATAATCAAACAGCACAGACACTTTCATCAAGAGTTTACTCAAGCGTCACGCGCTGAATAGAAGCTATAGATTCATTACTTGATAACACAGTGTCAATCTCATTGTTTCAACTGCGTGAAGCAGTCATATAGACGACAAGTGATTTTCTCTTTCAGAGAGTTTTGTTCACTCGATATAAATAGCATAGAGTTTCTCATGAGTTGAGTCTAAATCAATGTCACAAGAATGTATGAATTACAATTACAATTACAATTACAATCACAATGTTCTATCTACTAGATAGTCAATATATCTACATGCACATATTTGTTCTGATTCTCATATATCAATAGATTATGAGCTTGAATTAGCTTTATTTCGCTATCGCAAACAAATCTAAGAGCAGAATTTGAAGCATTGAACTCACTGTCATCAAATCGACGAAAATTTCTCTATCAATCATATTTCACAAAATAACTCTTATATCTCAATCACAATGAAAGATTTGAAGAACTATCATGTTTCGAAGCTAAAGAGAAGCGAGAACTATGAGTCATGAAAGAAGAATATAATCAATGTCTTGAAAGTCAAAGATCTCTGAATGATCATCTCAGAGAAGCTGAAGAAATCAACATCACTGTCATTTGACGTTTCGACAGCAGATAAAAAGAAGTATATCACTGATGTTCAACATTGAAAAGATAGAAACGACAGAGTCAGCGATATAATTGACTTCAGCTGCAAAAAGAAATTCAAAATACATATAATCAAAGCAGAAAGCATCATCAAAATGTGATTTATTTTGAAGACTTAATATGAGCAGTCGAATTTGATCACTTTATTTCTGACAATCAAGAAACTGACTCAAAAAAAGCAATTGAATTTCAAATTCATTCAAAACTATGCGAACTCGCTCAAGTAAATCATCATCAAGTGCTCAGACATCAAAAAAACAATTCAATCATGAATGCTGAGCAATCTCTTTCTTTTAGATCTTAACGAAAGTCTAGAATCATACATCTTTGATCTGATACAGAGCATCAAGATCAACAAATTCAATCTATTAATTGATGATATAACTATCGTCTTAGTCGATCATGACAAGCGATCAAATTCAGAGAAGAACTTCAGCTTCAAAAGTATGATAGCTCAGTTTGATGACAAGAAGCGAAAATTCGAAAACAACAGCGAATTTCGAAGAAAATCGAAAGAATGCGCTCATTGCAAGCAAGAGAGTCACAGCGAACAGAGCTGCTGACTTCTACATTCGAAGCTTCGTTCATATGAATGAAAGTCTCTTCAGAAAAGAAAGAATCTGATCAAAGAAGATGACTTTGAAAAAAGCTTCGAAGTCAGAATAGTCAGAACAATAAAGATTTTTATCGTCTGTTGAGCTG
>JAABUZ0100005568.1_pt1 | contig 16422 bp, 13 predicted proteins | sample 5562091 | NCBI WGS metagenome assembly JAABUZ01 (sample SAMN12813069, study PRJNA571459) | rock metagenome | isolation source: Antarctica rocks | place: Antarctica: Victoria Land, Linnaeus Terrace sud | collected 2015-12-21
TATACGCATGACCGTCTCCTCGGTGGCGTCACCATCGAGGACGTGCTGACCTCTTTGTTTGCCAAACACCAGGGCCTGGCGCCGACATGATCATCCAGTGCCCGTCAAATCACAACAGTCGAGTAAGAATCCCAAGGAAATTGTGGCTGCTCTGCCCAAGAACCTCAAAGGTGTCTACACCGTCATGTGGTATACCGTGTCGGCCGACGACGGGCATACGGCGGGCTTTACCTTCAACTTCACTGTTAAATAAGTAGCCTGAGGATACACCGATGCTGTCGCGCGCCTTCCCTGCCCGCATTCACCCGTTGCGCGGTCGCCGCTTGCGGCTCGGCGCGCTCGTGGCCGCCTTGCTGTGGCTGCTCGCGCCGCCGGGGCTGGCCTCGGCCCATGCGCACCTAGTACAGGCGGACCCTGCGCCCGACAGCGTCATCGCGCACACGCCGTCCGTCGCCCTTTTCACCTTCGACGAGCCGCTCAACCCGGCCCTGACACGCGTCCATATCACCGACACGGCAGGGCGCCCCGTGACCGCCGACACGGGGCGTCTGGCCGCCGGCCACGACGGCGAGTTGTGGCAGCTCGCGCTGCCTCGCCTGGCGTCGGGGACGTACAGCGTGTTCTGGACCTCCGAGTCGGCGACGGACGGCCACGTCATGAGCTCGTTCTACACCTTCCGCGTCGCGCCGACCGGCGGCGCGGACGCCGCCGCCGTCACGGGGGCAGCGGCCGGCAGCTACGGTGGAGCATCGGGGTCCTCCAGCGGCGGGCTGGGCCTGGACGCCGGAGCCGTGGCGACGGCGTTGCTGCACTGGCTGGGCTTGATGGCCCAGGCGCTGTGGCTCGGCGCGCTGCTCGTCGAGTTGCTTGTGCTGGCCCCCGCCCGCCGCTTGCGCGAGACGCCGGCGGCGCGCCTGGCCTGGCACGCCACGCCGCGCTTATGGTGGCTCGTCCGCTTCGCCCCAGTCGTCGTGGTGTGGGCGCTGGCCGGCGAAGTGGTGAGCCTGGCGCTACAGGGGACGGGCGGCGACTGGGGCCGCGCCCTCGCCCCGGACACTCTCGCGGGCATCCTCTCCTCGCAGAACGGGCGCTTCGTACTGCTGCGCTTCGTCGTCTTGCTCGTCGTACTGATCCTGGCCGGCGGCGCGCGCGTCCCGGTCGCGGTCCCCACGGTCGCGGCGGCGACCGCGCCCGTGCGGCGCGGCCGGCAGGCGGTCGGGATCGTTGCGCGGCCCCTTAGCCGGGGCGCGACAGCGTCGCGCTGGGAGGTGGTCCGCCTGCCCCTGGCGCTGCTGGCCGCGCTGTATATGCTCCTCGTCGCCCTGTCCGGCCACGCCGCCGACGTGCATCCGCTGTGGCTCTCCTACAGTATCGATTGGTTGCACCTCGTGTGCACGGCCGCTTGGGCCGGTGGGCTCGCCGCCCTGGCCTACGGCGTGGCGCCGTCGCGCCGCGCGCTCCCGCCGACCGAGCGCGTCCTCGCGCTGCTGCCGCTGCTCGACCGCTTCTCGCCGGTCGCCTACGTCGCCGTGGCGGCGCTGGCCCTCTCCGGCCTCTACAACGCGGTCAACCACCTGGACGCGCCCTCCGTCCTCGTCAACTCCACCTATGGGCAACTGCTGATCGTCAAGCTCGCCCTGGTCGCGCTGCTCATCGCGTTGAGCGCCACGCACGTCTTTGGCCTGCGCCCGCGCATCGCCCGCGCCCAACAAAACGCGGCGCGCGATATCCACGACTCCGGGGCTACGGCGACCGTGCACGAGGGGCTGGCCACGCTGGCGGCGCGGCTACGCATGGAAAGTTGGGTCGGCGCGGCGATCCTGCTGGCGACGGCGCTGATGGGCCAGACCCTGCCGTCCGCCGTGTCTTCGGCGGCGGCGGCTTCTACCACGACGGATACGGTCCCGGCCACGATCAGCGGCGCGGCGGCGACGGGCGGCCTGCGCGGGACGCTCACCGTGGCACCGCCCGCCGTCGGTTCCACCACCTTTACTCTCGCCTTGTCGGAGCGCGGCGCGCCCCTGAATGAGAACACTGCCGCGGCGATCATCCACCTCTACCCGGCGGGACGTCCCGCCCTGCTGGCCCCGCTCGACACGGTCGCCCATGGCACGCGCTTCAGTGTACGCGGCAGCTTGGCGTCGACGGGGACGTGGCGGGCCGACGCGCTGGTGCGCACGGCCACGGCGCCCGACTACCGTACCCTCCCGTTCACCTTCACGGTCGGCCCCGGCGCCGCCTTTGTCGCGCCGGGACAGAACCCGGACGCCGTCACCATCGCGGTCGCGCCGGGGCTCCTAAGCGCGCCCAACACGTTCACGATCGCGGGGGTGAACGCGCCGGCCGTGCGCCTCCTCTCGCAATCGCTGGACATGAATATGGGCGTCCTACCCTACCCCGCCGTGTCTCTGGGCGGCGGACGCTGGCGCGCGCGCAATCTCTTCGCGCCAATGAACGGACGCTGGAGCCTCACCGTGCAGGCGCGCCGCGCCGGCGCCTGGGCCGATGTGCGCCAGTTCGTCTACCAGGTACCGTTGCGCGGCGCGATGCGCCTGCTCACGCCCCAGGCGTCTCCCCAAGCAGCAGCGACGGGATCGGCCACGTCCGGCGCCGCTCCAGCGCGGTCGCGCGATCTCAGCGCCCCGTACAACGTGGCCTTCGCGCGCACGCTGCCCTACACGGGCTTCGTCACGGAAATGGGCTCGAACGGCGTGCGCGCGCTCAAGACAGGCCGGTTGATAGCGACGGGTGTGCAGGCGCATGGCGTGGATGTGCTCGACGGCACGCCCTACGTCTACGTCACCAACTTTGGCGCGGAGCCGGGCTCCGTCTCGCAGATCGACACGCGTACCATGCGCGTCGTGCGCACCTTCAATGTGGGGCTGGGCCCGGCGCACGTCGTCTTCACGCCCGACCACCGGCGCGCCTTCGTGACCAACTTCCGCACCAGCGACCTCTATATGCTCGACCTGGTGAGCGGGGCGACGCGGCGCATCGCCTTCCCCAATGACACTTGCTTCCAGCCGCACGGTGTCGATATCTCGGGGGACGGGCGCACGCTCTACGTGGCCTGCGCCGGCGAGACCTGGATCTACACAATAGACACACACACACTGCGGCCGGGCCGCATCGCGCTGACCCAACCAGGCGCCTACGGGGTGGCCGTGGACGGGCCACGGCGTGAGGTGTGGGTCACCGACCAGACGGTCAACGCCGTCACGGTGCTGGACGAGCGGACGCTCAAGCCGCTGGCGACGATCCCGGTGGGCAAGGGACCGGCGCTGCTGGTCGCCACGCCCGACGGACGGCGTATCTACGTGGCCGACCAACTCGGCGGTATGGTTAGCGTGATCGACGCCGCCAGCCGGCGCGTGATCGCCACTATCCCGGTGGCGCCGCAGCCGCATGGACCCGACGTGACGGCCGACGGCCGGTACGTCTACGTGGCCAGTATCGGCGGCAACGCCGTGACGATCATCCGCACGAGCGATAACCGCGTGGTTGCCGTCGTCCCCTCGGGGGTAGGCTCGAACGAGGTGGCGATCGCGCACTGAGCGAAATCTTTGTCGTATCTGCTGGGAGCGCCGGCTTCCAGCCGGCAAACATGTGAGGGCGAACGCATCGATGGTGGCGAAAGCTATGGCGCCGACCGTGGGCCGGCTGGAAGCCGGCGCTCCCAGCAGATACGACGCGTGCGTCGCTAGCCAACGCGAAAAGCGGCGCGCGCCGCGCTGCACGAGATGGGCGTGGATACAATGAGTACAATAAAGGGTACGGAGACTAGCGCATCGTATAGGAAGACAATGATCGTGCGGACCAAAAAGGCGATGACCGTGCCGCGTCCACGCGTGCACGGAAGACGCTGTGCCCTGTGGAGTAGCGCGGCGCTGCTCCTGCTCGTGGGCATGGCGCTGGCGCCGCTACCGGCGACGGCCTGCGTCATCGACAACACGGCGTCGGTTTACGCCAATGGCGCGCGCGCGACGTTGACCACGACAGCGGCGTCGCCTGGCGCCCTCTGGGCGCCGTTCACGTTCGGACAGGCGGTTGCGGCCGCCACACCCGTCACTCTGGACGAGTCGCGCGCCGACCTCCTGCGCAGCCTTGACTCGGCGACGGTGGCGGCGCCGTACCGCTGGACCTTCGGCGACGGGACCGCCGCCGCCCTGGGTCATGTCGTCACGCACCGCTACGCCCGTCCGGGGCTCTACCTGATCGGAGTCGAGGGCTTTGACGGCCAGACGCGGCGCTGGTTCCCCTTCGACAAGGCGCTGCTACGCGTCGTCCCCCCCGGCCAGGTGGTTCAGTCCAACCTGGGCTATTATGGGCTGCGCGCGCTCGATGTCGTCATGTCCGGACTGGGCTGGGTGGTCGACGCGGCGCTCATCCTGCTTATCGGAGCGGCGCTGCTGGCCCGTCGTCGCCACGCCCATCGCCTCCATTAGCCGCCCCCTACCGGCCCTCTGTGCCCGTCGCCGGTTCAGTGACAGCGAACTCGACCGATGTGGAGCGCTCGGCGTCCTCGGGCTGTTCGCCCCAACTCTCGACGACACAACTGACGATCTTGGCCGCGCGGCGCTTCTCGTCATTGGGCAGCGACTGTAGTTGGGCGAAGGCGCTGCGCAGACGCAGGTCAAGCGCGTCGGCCAGGCGGTCGCGATGCGGCCATAGACCGGCCAGCTGTAGTAGCTCCGTCGGGCTGATCTCCAGAACCTCACACAGGCCAACAAGGGTGCCCAGACGCGGCTCTGTCGTCGCCCCATTGAGTAGCCGGTAAAACGTGGCGCGGTCGTACCCTTCTCCAAGACGCCGCGCCACCTCGGCCGTCGGCAAGTCCCGCGCATTCATCGTCTGCTTAATAGCATTCGCCAATGACATGGTGCTCTCCTATCTCCCTAGTACGCGGCGCTCCGCTACTATGTCGTATTGCGCCGTACGTCACTTGACCCTACTAGTGTTATCGACAGTATTGTCGCATTTATTCAACATAACGCAAGTGGGCCGGGAGATAGAAGGGTCGGAGTCAGGCCGTCGCGCCCTGAGGAGCCGTTGTTATGGCGCGACGCTCATTCGAACGCGTGTGGAAACGTAGCGACCGCAACGAGCGCGTTCCGTGCGCCGGCCTGGCCAATGTGTAAAGCGCGCCACGGCTGACGCCACGGCGATTGAGGATACCCCGATAGACGAGCGCTTCCAGCTCGAACTGGAGATCCTCTCCGTTTAACGGCGTATTGAGAGCGGCGGCGATATCGTCCGCCGTCTTCCCACGCGCATCGCTAACCGCCAAAATAGAGGTTACAGCGCTTTCCATATTTGCCATGTCCGTCGCCGCTCTTGACTGCGTAACCATAGCCACACCCTGCCTTTCTCGGGCCATGCCCAGGGCCGTCTCGTTGCGGCGCTCCCGGCTTCCTACCTCCACGCCCATGCGGCGCGTGAAGTGGAATCGTACATGGCATTGTCTGTGGTGTCGGTAGGCTATGTGAGCAGAAATCGTGCCAAAAAGCGTAGGCGACGATCCCATGGGATCGTCGCCTACGCTTTTTGGCACGACGGATTGAGCCGTGCTTGCCGTACGCTGGCGGTGTATTAGCCGACCTGCTCGGCCACACGCTCCCAGCGCACCGACGTGTCGTCGCTGCAATGCTCGCACCACACGCGTGGCCGCCCCATCGTCTCGACGTGGCGGCGCATCTCGCGCAGCGTGGCCTTGACCACGAACCGCTTCATGTGGTGCCCCTCCGTCGTACAAACCCCCTGCCAGTGCGCCGCGCGCCCCGCCGTGCTCGTCGTCGTATGCATATGCCCTTCCCCGTTGCTACTTGCCCTATCAATAAGAGTATTCAAGACACTAACTCTAGTAGTGTACCATGCGAATCGAAGGGGCACAGTAGCCCAAACGGGCCATGTCGAATAGCGTTCGAACAAGAGATGTCGCCATAGACGCCATAGGAGAACATTTTTTATGGATGACGTTGCACGATACAACACGGATCGGTGGGACAGGTTAAACCAGGTAAACGCCTTATTTACGCGCCCCCACCTCGACCTTGACGCGGAGTCGGCACGCCAGCAACTCGACCCCGACGGACGATTGGGTGATGTTTCGGGGAGGCGGGTGTTGTGCTTGGCCGGTGGAGGAGGTCGGCAATCGGTCGCCTTCGCCCTGCTGGGAGCGGATGTCACGGTCCTCGATCTTTCAGAGGCGCAACTGCGGCGAGATCGGGAGGCCGCCGCACACTACAACGTTGCCATACGCATTGAGCAGGGTGATATGCGCGACCTGTCTCGTTTCGACGACGCGTCGTTCGACCTTGTGTGGCACCCTTATGCCATCAATTTCGTTCCGAACGCGCGCGTGGTCTTTCTTCAAGTCGCACGCATCATGCGGACGAGCGGGACATACGCCGTCATGTGCGCGAACCCCTTTACCAGTGGCTTGACCACGCGGGACTGGACGGGGGACGGCTACCTGCTCAGGCGCCCGTATATTGACGGCGCCGCGATCATCTACGAGGACGAGCCATGGGTCTATCGGCGCGTCGAAGGGTTGGACTCGGTCCAGCCGCCCCGCGAGTATCGCCATACGCTACACACGATGATCAACGGCTTGGCCGAAACGGGGTTTGTGATCTCCAATGTCACGGAGCATACGCATGGGCGCCCCGAGGCCGAGCCGGGCTCATGGGAGCACTTCACGACCTTCGCGCCGCCGTGGTTCACCTTCTGGACAACCTACAATCCGGGCGCATTACATGATAGCTCCCTGTCAGAATTAGAGGACTAGTACCGCATTTACCCGAACGCCTCTTGCAGCGCGGCCATGCCCGCCGGGCGCTGGATCGCCTCGACGGGGCGCACCGCCCGGAAGAACGCTTCGTCGTACTCGCGCACGCGCACCACGACGGGCATGGGCACGGCGTGGCCCAGCAGCAACGCCTGCTTCTTAGTGTCCAGGCTCGCCAGCACCGTGCGCAGTTGGTCGGCCCCGGCCACGCCGCTGAACACCGCGCGGATGTCGTTCTCCTCGGTCAGCAGCGCGGTCAGCCGCGTGCCCAACTGCGACGCGACTTCAGGATCGATGCCCGACGGACGTTGGTCGACCACCAGCAGCGTGACGTTGTACTTGCGCATTTCACGCGCGATCGTCCCGAACGAGGTGTTGCGCGCCGCGCGCGGGTTGAGGAACTTGTGCGCCTCTTCGATGCACAGCACCAACCGGCGCGGTTGGTCGGCCCGGTTCTTGGTCAGCAGGTAGCGCTCGGTCTTCTCCACCCAGGTGTTGTAGATGCGCCGCGTGATCAGGTTGGCCACGAGCATGTAGACGATAGGGTCGCGGTAACGCCCGAACTCCAACACGACGTGCTCGCCGCGCGCCAACCAGCCCATCATCTCGTCGACGCCGCCCTGCCCCACCGGCAGATGGTCCTTCACGAAGTCGTACTTGCGCAGCCGCGAGAGCTTGCGGTAGAGCGCGGCCACCGACGACTCGTTGGCCGCGCCCATCGCCGCCATGTTCTTGAGCGACTCAGGCTCGGTCTCCAGCAGCGTGCGCAGCCAGGTGTCGCCGAACTGCCGCTGCAGGATATAGCAGGTGTCGATCATGGCCCCCGAGAGGCCCAACTCGTCTTGTAAGAGGGCGATGTCGTCGATCTCGATGCCGTTGAGCCCGATGTCCAGGTAGCCGTCGACCTGCACGCCGCGCGCGCGCGCCGACTCGCGGTCCAGCGCGTAGACGTGCACCTTCGTGCCGAAAAGACGGCGCAGCCCCGGCAGCACCGTCCCCGCCCGGCCGCCCTCCTCGCTGGCCGTCTCCCAGCCGTACTCGGAGTGCATGTCGAACACGAGCGTCGAGGCCACGTCGGAGTGGATCACGCCGGAGAGCAGCAGGCGCGTCAGGAACGACTTGCCGGTACCTGACTTACCGAAGATGCCGTTGCTGCGCTCGACCAGCCGTTCCAGGTTGATGCAGACGGGGATGTCGGTGTTCAGCGGCATGCCCACGTTGAAGCGCTTGCCGTCACCGCCCTCGCGCCCGAACACGGCCGCGAAGTCCGCCTCGACGGCGTCATAGACGGGCGAGAAGTGCACCGGGATCGTGCGCACCGGCTGCAACTCGACGGGGTCGCCCTCACCCCCACCTATGGGTAGGGAGAGAAGGTCGGGGGATGAGGGCGCGCGGGGCAGCATCAGCATCGGCGTGACCGCGACCTGCCCAAATGTAGTGATGCCTTCAAGCGCGCGGCCGGCCAAGCGGTTGCCCATTGGTGGGTCGAGCAGCGCGCGCGGGTTCATCGCGCCGAGTTCCATGTCGGTCACCAGGCAAAAAAAGCGGTTCTCGCGCCCCTCGATGACCACGAAGCGCCCCACGCGCATGTCCTCGACGTTGCAGCCGGCCTCCAGCTTGAGTTGCAAGCCCTCGCTGAGCGAACCGCGCGTGATCACGCCCAACGGCGGCGCCGGTGTGTTAGCCTTGGTCATCGAGCAACTCCAGAATATTCATAACCCGCTCGTGCTCAGCGCCGAGCAGGCGCGCCACGGTACGCGCGGCGTCCAGCAGGAAGGTCTCATCGTAGCCACCGGCCTCGTAGGCGTGCCTGATCGCGGCGGCGATAAAGTCGTCGGCCAGGGGTAGGTTGGCGCGCAGTACGAAGCGCAGATAGGCCAGATTTTGATTGAAGCGCGCCGTCTCCGCGGGTGTGGCCTGGCACACCAGAGCATGCAGACGCGGCGGGGTTGCCGGCACGCGCTGAACCGACGCGGACGCCACGGTCTCACCGCCCGCCGCCATCACGGCGACGGCGCCGTTCAACACCGCGATAGCCCCGTCACCTAGATCGGCGGACGATACTGGGAGCGCGGGCGTCCCGCCCGTCCCCGGTGTTCGCCACTCAAGCGCCGGGGACGGGCGAGACGCCCGCGCTCCCAGATTAGTTACGAACTCTGCTCCGTCTCCGGACACGACGTCCCAGACTGGCAATAGCGGCGCGGGCGTTTCCGTCTCGTACCCGACGAGCAGCGCGTCGAAAGTCGTGCGCAGCACCTGGGCCAACTGCGGCTGGCGCTGGTAGATGTCCTCCTCATCGTCCTCGAAGCGTCCCCACGCCACGGCATGGCGGCCAGGCTCGATCGAGCCCGTCTGCGACCCGTAGCACAGCGCGTAGTACGCCGCGATCCTCCCACCAGGAGCGCCGGCGTCCCCCCGGTCTCCCGCTTTTCGACGCGGGTTAGCCACGCGCAGCAGCGATCCAAACGCGGGCGCTTCGTTGAGCGCGCCGCTTTGCGCCGTGAACGTCGTCGTCGTGACGGCGATGATCTCGCCGGCCACCGGCCGCGTCATGGTCATACCGCCCTCCGATTCTTGCTCATCCGCTTCGCGCTCAACTCGGCCGGCTGATCGCTCTCGTTCAACGCTTCCATGACCAGACGCAGGAAGGCGTCGCGCTCGCCGCCGCGAATCACCGCCTGCTCGTGCGCCTCGGCCAGGGCCGGCGGATAGCCCCAGCCCCGCTGACAGCCGTCGTAGACCGCGGCATGGACGAGGTCGAGCATCGCGGGGTCGGCGCCCACCCAGGCCGGTATTTCAAGGCGCGCGATCTCGTCGCCGACGTTCACGTAGACGAACTCGATATGGCGCCCCGCGCCATAGTAGCGTAGCACGGGCGAGCGGCTGGCGAAGCGGCCGGAGCGCTCGCCGTGACGCAAGTGACCCATCAACGCGCGATCGGGCAATGGCTCCAGGACATCACGCGCGCACTGGCCGTCCACACAGTGCGCGCACCGCGTCGTCGCGCCCTCGCCGCTGGAGGGACAGGCGGCCAGGCGCAGCAGATTGGTCAACTCACGGCCGTTGGGACGGCTGACGTAGCTGCACACCGGCACACCCAGCCGCCGGAACTCCAGCAGCCCCGCGGCGTACTCCGCGATGGCCGCGGCCACGAAACGCTCCTCGCCGGCGCGCCCGGCAAGCTGCCACAGCAAGAGCGTCCCGTCGAGTACCGCGACGAGGGGGAAGCCCTCACCCCCTGCGGCCCTCACCCCCACCCCATGCGGATTGGTCTCTCGGCTCTGCGGAGCCGACAGCCCAACCGGCTCTCCCTGACGCGGGAGAGGGGAGCCCTCCCTCAATGCATCGGCATCGCCGTAGCCCTCTCCCCCTCTCCCCGTGAGGGAGAGGGGGCCGGGGGGTGAGGGCCGCAGCTCCCGCACGATCTCCAGCAGGCGCGCCTGCTCGGCCAGCGTGCGCTTGAGGTCGGCCAACGCGCCCTGCACCGGCACGCGCGCGCCGTCGTCGTCGATATACAGGTCATCGTCGCGGTAGTAGAGCGCGGCGCGCGACGAGAGCGCGGCGGCAGGGTTGGACCCATAGGTGATCACGGCGGCGCCGACATTGATGAGGTAGCACTGCGCCAGACCGTGCCGGTCAAGGTCGATGCCGCTACCGTCGGTCGCCGCGACGGTGACGTCAGGCGGGATGCGCGGGGCCGGACGCGCGGCGAGCAACGGCTCCAGCGGCTCGGCCACCAGCCAAGGCTGCTCGTCCTGGACGAGGCTGCGCAACTCGTCGAGGCGGCCGTCCCACGCGTGCATGAGCGTTAGGGCGGCCGCGCGGCGTCGCGCGAACACGTCGTGGCGCGCGCTGGCTTCGCGGGCCATCGCGCCCACCTGTGGGGCAATTTGAGAGAGGTTGAGCGTCATGTTGAGTAGGTCACCTGTGAGAGGAGCGTAGCACGCCTGCGAGCTTGGGGGCAAAATATTATCCACAACGGGGGAAATAAAGATGGGCTTGCGGGACTGTCGCGCCAAGGTGGTATACTGCGTCTATCGAATGTGCATTGTGTAACGTTAGTTTCGCGGATATCGTATTCGCGTCCGGGCACGGGAGGCCCGGCATGTTTGGTAAACATGCCGGGTTCTTTTGTTGGGCACATCTCGATGAGGAGCATGTACATGGCAGACGGCACTATCAAAACTATCACCGATCGCGGTTTCGGCTTCATCAAGCCTGAGAACGGGCGGGAAGACATCTTCTTCCATCGCTCGTCGCTCGTCGGCACGACCTTCGAGCAGTTGCGGCAGGGCGATCAGGTCACATTCACGGCCGAGGATGACCCGCGCGGCAAGGGCATGCGCGCGTCGAACGTTCAGGTCGTCAATTCCTAAGCGACAGAGCAAACACATAAAACAAAACAATAGACCGGCGGCTGGCAGCTTAAAGCTGCCGGCCGCCGGTCTATTGTTTTGTTTTCGCCTCATGCTATGACTTTGGAATAATACGCCCCTTTAACCTGCCCTTAACATGCGCCTGTTACCATGACGGTATGGAGACGTAGACCACGGCAGCCGAGAGGAGGAGCGCATGAAGGCGCCAAGCCCAATCCAGCACGTCGTCATCATTGTCAAAGAGAACCACACCTTCGACAACTACTTCGGGACCTTCCCCGGCGCCAACGGCGTCACACTCGAACACGCGCCCGACCCAACCCCGTCCGACCCGCGCCACGACCATGTAGCGTGGTTGGAGCGCGCGACCGGCGCCGTCCGCCAGCAATACACCGAGGGCGACATCCCCGCTTACTGGGCGTACGCCCAGCAATACACTCTGTGCGACAACTATTTTACCGACGTGGCCAGCCAGTCCGAGCCCAACCACCTCATGCTGATCGCGGCGGACTCGCCGGTCATCGACAACGCCAGCGCACACCGCACGTATCAGCCACAGCCGCCGTTCGACCTACCGTCGCTGCCGGCCGCCCTCGCCGCGGCCGGCCTGACCTGGCGCGACTACGCCGACGCGCATGAGTCCTACTTCAGGGACATCGCGGGCCTCGCTGGCTCCGCCTCGATTGTGTCCTCCGCGCACTTCGACGCCGACGTCGCAAGCGGCTCCCTGCCGGCCGTCTCGTGGCTGTACGCCCCGGCGGGCTTGAGCGAGCACCCGACCTCATCCCCGCGCGGCGGCCCCGTCGTGGGACCGGGCATGCAGTGGACGGTGGAGCGCGTGAACCAGGTAGCCAGTAGCGTGTTGTGGGCCAACACGGTTATCTTCATCACCTGGGACGACTGGGGCGGTTGGTACGATCACGTCGAGCCGCCGAACGTGCAGACCTGGACGGGCGGCGGCCCCACCGGCTACACCGGCTCGCAGTTTCGTTATGGGCCGCGGGTCCCGTGCCTGGTCATCAGCCCCTACGCCACACAGGGCGTCAACACGACGTTCCACTCGCACGCCAGCCTGGTCAAATTTTGCCTGCGGACATTCGGCCTGCAACCCTTCTCCGCCGCGCCCGCCTTCGCGCCCGGCGACCGCTCCGACGACATGTGGGACTGCTTCGATTTCGCCGCCCCCCCGCGCCTGGGCGCGCCCTCGCCGCAACCACGATAGGCCGATCAAGGCTACAAGCGTCAAGCGCCCTGGCGCGCGAGCTCCAGCATCGTCTCACGCGACACAACCTTGACACGGACGCGGCCCCGCGCTTTGCCGAGCTCCTGCTCGTGCCGGTCCAACTGGAGCCAATGCTCCAGCGTCACGTAGGCGACGCCGCGCTCGTCCAGTAGCGCGGTCACGGCGGCGGGATCGCCCCGTGGCGCACGGGACAGGTCCGGAACGTCGTGCAGCAATTGCTTGATGGTTTCGACGGCGCACACCTTGTTCGTGCCGATGATACCGCTCGGCCCACGCTTGATCCAGCCGGTCACGTACTCGCCGCGCGCGACCACGCCGTCGCGTAGCACGCGGCCGCTCTCATTGGGGATGACGCCCGTGCGGGCGTCGAACGGGACGCCGGCCAAGGGCCGCCCTTTGTAGCCAACGGAGCGCAGGACCATCTGTACCGGGAGCGTCTCGTATACCCCCGTGCCGACCGCCTGGCCGCGCTCGTCGAGGCGGTTCCGCTCGATACGCAGTCCCTCCACGCGCCCTTCGCCGGTGATCTCGACCGGTGAAACGAGGAAACGCAGGTGGATGCGGCGCGCCTTGCCCTCCAGCGGCTTGCGCGCGAACCCACGCAACACCTCGATGTTGCGGCGCACCGTGTTCTCAGTGACGGCGGCCTCCTCCTCGGGGGTGAGTTCAACCTCCTCCGGCCGCACGACGATGTCGGCCGCGGCCAGCTCGCCCAGTTCTTTGAGCTCTTTGGTCGTGAACTTGGCCTGGGCCGGGCCGCGCCGCGCGAGCATGTAGATATCGGTGACCGGGCTGTGCGCGAGCGTGTCCAGGGCATAGTCGGCGATGTCCGTCGCCGCGAGTTCATCGACGGTCTTGGCCAGGACACGCGCCACATCGATCGCGACGTTGCCGGCGCCGACCACGGCGACGCCGCTGGCCGTCAGCGTCAGCGCGCTCGCCTCGCTATCGGGGTGGCCGTTGTACCAGGCCACGAACTCGGTGGCCGAGAGACTGCCCGGCAGGTCCTCGCCGGGGATGCCCAGGGCACGGTCGGAGGCGGCCCCCACCGCGTAGATGACCGCGTCGTAGTAGCGCGCCAGGTCGTCGCGCGTGAGGTCGCGCCCATACTCGACATGCCCGAGGAAGCGCACGGTGGGATGTTCGAGGATGCGCTGCAGGGCGGCGGTCACTGACTTGATCTTCTGGTGGTCGGGGGCCACGCCGTAGCGCACCAGGCCGTACGGCGTGGGCAGACGGTCGAACACATCGACGCTCACCGGCGCGTCGTGCTGCTTGGTCAGGGCCTCGGCAGCGTAGAGCCCCGAGGGGCCGGAGCCGATGATCGCAATGCGTACAGGGCGGCTACTCTCGTTACTATCAGTACTATCATTGTTCATTATCATGCGCAATCCTACTATGTAGAAAAATAAACGGCGCGAGTCGTGTACATCCAGCGCCGTGACGACGTGTTTCTCATGTATTATCGCACGCATAGCGACCGACGCCGACGACGCGACGATCGTCACATCCACCATCGGGCCGGGCCACTGTTGGGCCTGTCGTTCATAGCGGAGGGTATGGAGACGCAAGAGATGTGGGATCTGCCATCGCCGTGAGACTGCGACGCCGCCCAAGGCTACCACACGAGCCGCCCACTGCCCGCCGATGACTTCACAGCATGGTTATTGTACTATTTGCAATTCATTTACAGCTTGTACAAGAGGGCATTTCGGCTCACATACCCTTTCCTGGTGCGCTCTACAACGCAAAAAGGCCCCGTACAACATCGATGCCGGTGTTGTACAGGGCCTTTTTGCGTCGAGTCGGTGACACCGAGTGCTGGCGCGCCCCTGCACGGATACGTCGGATGCGCACATACCGCGCGTAGGGCCACCAGACATCACCATGGCGCGTGCCGGCGCTGCGCTAGCTGGGCCGGAGGTGGAACTGGTCGCACCAGAAGAGTGGCGCGGGCTGTCGCGGGAGGAGTTGCGACGGATGCTGGATCGGCATCGGGGTGATCCTGCCCTACTGCAGCGATGATGCCGCTGATGGAAACCCGCGCATTAAGCCCCGGAACGGTCACTCATAGAAGCTCGACGTATCCACATGAACGCTGCTGCTATGCGCTTCGTCTATGCGCAGGTCGGGGCCTAACACAACATCAAAGGTGAAAGGGAAATCCGTCCGCCAGGTCGGGCCATCGCGATCCTCGCCGCCGTCGTGTTCTATCTCAATTGCCACTATGCCACTGCCGACAAGGTGGATGCCAGCGGTTGTGATCTCGACGGTGTCGATGTCCACCTGATTCACAGCCTCGACGCGCGTCAAACTAGGCAGGTCGTCTAGTTCGCCGGCGCCGCGCTCACCAAGGAACGCGCATAGTTGGTCCTCCAGACCAGGTATATTCACCCTGGTTTCGTGGGGTGGGTTGACGACCACGAGGCGAAACTCGTCGAACCCTTGAGCGAACGCTGCCGCGCGGCGGCGGGCAATATCCTCGATGTTGGCGGGGTCAGCCGGACTCGCTTTGACCTCGAAAACGATCTTGCGGTCACTCTTGGTGGCGACCAAGTCGAAAACGGTGTTGGCGCCCCGTGGCGGGATCTCCACGTCATACCCCTGCCGCCTCAATTGCCGCGTGAGGTCCTCAATCTTGGCCTCTTCCAGATATCGTGCGGTAGCATTACGGGCTGCGGTTGTCATAGATCACCTCCGTTGACCGGGCCAAAAGTTAGCTGCTGAGTCTCGACTGGCCCAACCTCGACGTAGAGCACATCCGGTTTATGCGGTTTCTCTTGGTATACCAACGATAAGAGCTTCGCGTACACCTCCGTCGCGGGCTGGTTCCGGTCGGAGATAGTTGGCGATGTCCCAGGCCCGCTAAATATCTTCTCGATATGGCACTGCACGATCTGATTATCGTCCTCGAACACGATGCCCTTCAAGGCGTCCAGAATCGGCTTCGCGATGTTGTCGGCGTCTGGCCCCGCTTTAACTGGATGAATCCACACGATGCGCGCGTAGAGATCACTGATTAGCTTCGGCTGACCGCGATGGTAAATTGCTGCTTCCTGCCCCAAATAGGCCATATAGCCTTCTTTATTATTCGTCGCTTGCAACGACTTGGGCTTGCGAGCTACGACCATCGCGAACGTCACAACTGTTCCGCGCCTCCAATTCTACGTAAGGGGCTGCCAGAGAATAACGTAGTCAATCTGGCGCCCCATTTACGCACGAACGGGCGCGAAAAGCGGATACGTTGTTCATTGACGGGCCCTAATTTAAGCACGCGCACCGTGAGCGGCGTCACCGCCCGGCGCCTCTGAGGGAGATTGGGCGTGATCGGTAGATTACTCATGATGAAAGTATAGCCTGTTATTCACAGCGCGCTCAGGGATGAGTCGACTGGTCGACCCACCCTTGGAGCGCGCTGTGAGCACTGTGTCCACTTGCCGGCGAGAGCTAGTGATCGTCCGCTACTCCTCCTTCCCCCGCCCACAACTGGCGCATCTCTTCGCACCTCTCCAGCAGGTCATCGAGCGCCCCCTCGGCCGCGACCGTACCGTCTTTGAGCACGATGATGTGGTCGGCGCGGCGCAGCGCCTCGTGGCGGTGGGACACGACGAGGTAAGAGGCCCCACTGTCACTGTCCTCTGCCAGGCGTTCCCACAGCAGGCGTTCCGTCTCCACGTCGAGCGCGCTCGACAGGTCATCGCACACCATCAGCTCGGCCTCACGCACGATCATGCGCGCCGCGGCGACCCGCTGCGCCTGTCCGCCAGAGAGGCGGACGCCGCGCGGCCCGACGGGTGTCTCCAGCCCCCGCGGCATCGCCGCGAGGTCCGGTTCAAGCACAGCGGTGTGGATCGCGCGAGAGAGGCCGCTGTCGCCGTGGCCCTCCGGCAGGCCGAGCAGGATGTTGTCGCGCACGGTGTCGCTGACGAGGTGCGGCGCCTGCGGCGTGTAGGCGCACCGCGGCGGCACGAAGTGGGCGGCCGGGTCGCCGACCGACGCGTCGTTCCAGAAGATGG
>JAABUZ0100005569.1_pt1 | contig 16419 bp, 20 predicted proteins | sample 5562091 | NCBI WGS metagenome assembly JAABUZ01 (sample SAMN12813069, study PRJNA571459) | rock metagenome | isolation source: Antarctica rocks | place: Antarctica: Victoria Land, Linnaeus Terrace sud | collected 2015-12-21
TGCACCTGCGTGCCGATCCAGATTGAGCCGATAATAATCGTCATGGCGACACCGCCGCGCTGCTTTTCGTCCGCCACAGCCTGTCCCTTTCCTTCCCGCTCAGCGATAGAATGAACGGACTGGACGGCGGTTATCGGCGCGCCGTCTTAGAGCCTGTTGCGCGCACCGCCCCTGCTTCGGTCTTACTTGGCACTTCCTCGCTTCTCCCGCACGAGCATAATCGCCCGTGTCCCCTCCGCAATCTTGCTCGTCAGGGGTCGCCATCCTTCGACTTGGAGGCGTTCGCTCTCATCGGTCAGGTGGGCTTCGTCGCGTGTCTCCTCACCGATCAGATATTTCGCCGCGATCGGATTAGGTTGTCCTGCATGGGGTTGCAGGACGACGGTAAATTCATACTGTTCCGTCAGTTTGTCATACCAGTCCTTGTCAGTCATCGCTGCTGCTCCCTTTTGTACCGAACCGTTCGGTTACGTCAGTCGTTTACGGATGCAATGCCCAGGAGGGCGTGCAAATGCATCCGTTTGCGCACCGGGTGGCCAGCGCGTCGTGGCCGACGACCGGCCACAGAGGGATCACGCTCGGGAGAACCAAGCGGCGGAGTCGCCGATCACTCATTATCCCGCCCTCCTTGCACCGGCGTCGGTGCGTGCGGTGAGACGCCGTTGTCCCCTCCACGTCCAGTGTAGGCGCTGCGCCGCAAAGAGTCTGTGAAAAATATCACATTTCGACGGTAAATGTGGCGAGGCGCTCTCGATCGAGGATCGTGATGTGGCCGCTCGCCATACGGATCACGCCCTCGCGCTCGAGGATGTGGAGCGACCGATTGACCATCTCCCGCGCGGCGCCGACGGTGGCCGCCATCTGCGTCTGGGTCTGCTCATGGGGCTCGTCGAGCAGCGTGCGCGCGACCCGGCCGATGACGGGGCGGAAGGCGAGGTCCTCGACGAGCTCAGTGAGGTGCCGATTGCGCGCGGCGAGCATCGCCAAGGCAGTCTCTGTCAAGCGGGGGATGGTCCGCAGGAGGGTGCGGAAGTCCGCGGCGGGGAGCATGTACAGCAGGACATCGGTGAAGGCCTCGGCGCTCGCCGGATAGGGGCCGCCATCGAAGAGGGGAACCTCCGCGAACGTCTCCCCGGGATCGACGAAGAGGAGAGTCTGCTCACGCCCGCCGGGCGACTGCTTCACTACCCGCACCACGCCGCTGCCGACGAGCAGGAGCACGTGTGCGGGGTCTCCCTCGGAGAAAATGATCGTCCTGCGGGGATACCGGTGAGCGGCCATCCGTGCCCCGACTGCCGCCCGTTCTTCCACGGTGAGCGTCGCGAAGAGCGGGTGTGCCGCGAGCAGCGCGGGGAGGTTCGGTGAGGACATCGCCAGCAACCCTCCGGCGTTGCATCGCACGGGATGCATGACAGACAACGCCGCCAGCATACGCCCCACGCCGTGATCGGACAAGCAATCGCCGGTTCATCCGCCGCGCCTCGACGCATTGCCCCCGCGCGATCACATCAGGGAGAACACCTGCTCCGCCGTATCAACAATCAACGCGCCAATCGCAAGCGACGACGTGGCGGCGGGAGAGGGTGCATTGCGTACATGCAACGCGCCGCCCTCGACATTGACCACGAAGTCGTCCACGAGGGCGCCATCTTCCCCGAGCGCCTGTGCACGCACACCGGAGGGACCGGGCAGGAGATCGACCATCCGCAGTTCGGGCATATACCGTTGCAACGCCTTGAGAAACGCAGCCTTACGGAAGTCGCGGTACAGCTCGTCTATCCCCGTTCGCCAATAGCGGCGCGCGAGCGTGCGGAAGCCGCCATACCGGACGATCTCGGTGAGATCCCGCACATTAACGTCGCGCCGCCGGTAGCCCTCACGCGCGAATGCGAGGACCGCATTCGGGCCAAGCCAGACTGCCCCGTCCATCCGGCGCGTGAAGTGGACGCCGAGAAAGGGGAAGCGAGGGTCGGGCACGGGATAGATCATCCCGTTGACCCAATCGCGCCGTTCAGGACGGAGGACGTAATAGTCGCCGCGAAACGGGACGATCTGTGGCGTGCGCGGCGCCCCGGTGATGCGGGCAACGCGATCCGCTTCCAAGCCCGCACAGCTGATGATCCAGCGCGCCGTCACGTCGCCTGCGGATGTCTCGATCCGATTGTAGCCATCTCTCTGGGTGATGGCAGTCACTGCGTGATTGGTGCAAATCTCTCCACCGTGCTTGACCACCTCCTGTGCGTAGGCGCGCGCCACGCGCGAGAAGTCAACGATACCGGTGGCCGGTGAATAGAGCGCTTTGATCCCGACCGCATGCGGTTCGAGTTCGCGCAGCCGCTCCGGGCCGATCATCTCCAGACCGGCCACGCCGTTCGCGCGGCCACGCTCGGCGAGTTGGTCGAGGCGCGGCAATTCCTCCGCGTCCGTCGCCACGATTACCTTCCCGCACAGATCATACGGGATCGCATGCGCATCGCAGAAGGCGAGCAGTTTCGCCCTCCCGGTCACGCAGAGTCGTGCCTTCAGCGAACCAGGGACGTAGTAGATGCCCGAGTGGATCACCCCGCTGTTGTGCCCGGTTTGGTGCTGGGCAATCGCGGGTTCCTTTTCCAGTACGATCAGGCGTAATGCGGGGAAGCGAGAGAGGAGTTCCATCGCGGTGGCCAGTCCCAGGATGCCTGCACCGATAATTGCCATATCGTACGTCGGTTCGCGCATGGTCACCCCTCTCATTATCGGCGTACCGTTGGGATCATGGCCGTTCTTCGCGCCACGCGCGTCACATGCCCGCACCGGTACGGATCGTCCGCACACAGCACCGATGCTCCGCGAGGGCTGCCCGGTACAGCCAGCCGGCAAAGACGCGTTTCCGTTTCGCGCGCCGTGCTCATCGGAGTGGCGGACGCAGCGACGGTGAGAGCTCCGGTGTCGGAACGTGCTCCTGCCCGGATTCCGGGTCCGGCGTGTCCACCTCCCCGGCGGCCCCGGCGGAACGCGATCGGGTCAGGTTCGGCACGCGTGGGTTTGCCGCTCGCCAGCGCACGATCTCCTCGCTGTGCTCCGGATAGTGCTCGTACGTCGTGCCGCGCACCCACTCCGCACGTACCTCCGCCTTCCCATCGAGCATCTCCACGAGCGCCTTGTGCGCGGAGAGCGCCCGGTTGCGCGCCTCATTGACGGTGAGGTGCCTGTCCGCCTCGTGGTTGAGGTCGGTGAACATCTGCTCGTGGATCGGCCACGTCGGTGCGTCGCCGCGCAGAATCTCCATCACGACCCGCGTCGTCTCACGATCCCACGCCGCGACATGCGCGAGGATATCCTTGATGGACCACTGGCCGGAGACGCCCGGCTCATCCATCAATGACTCGGGGATGAAGGTGCTGCTGTCCATGAAGGCACGCCATGCCTTGTCGATGTCGCGCAGCACGCGCGCCTTCTCGCGGACGCGCTCACGCATCCGCATCCGCTCCTGCGTCGTCTGGGCTACCGTATTCGTCGCGGTCATCGTCGCTACTCCTGCTCGGTTGTCGTGTCCGCCGCCGTTGATGCGTGCTCCCCCTGCCAGGCAATCGTCAGCAGGAAGGCGCTCTCTTCCAGCGCCTCGACATCGTGCGGGACATCGCGCTCCAGGCTCACCAGCCGCCCGACCGGCAAGTCCACGTTGCTCCCCGCAGTCTGCAGTCGCAGATGACCCGCGAGCGTCTGCACGCTGATCCGCCCTGCTGCCCGATGCTGCTCCATCCGGGCGCCCGCCCGCAGCGCGATCAGCACGATGTGGAAATCCGGCTCCTTGACCAGCGCCTTGGCGTTGCGGTCGCCCTGCCGCCACGCGTGTTCTTCGTGTAACCGCGCCACTTCGCGCGCGAGGTCGAAGGCGAGTGCCGTCCCGGCCAATTGCCGCGGCGGCCGCTCATCAGTTCCGGTCGTCTCGCCGCGCAGATGCGGTTCGGACCCATGCGTGCTTCCTCTCCTGTCAATGACTGCTACCTGTTACTCGCCGCCGCTTCCGAAGCAAGCCCAGCACCTCAGATCTCTGCCCCACGACCGTAGAACATCGTGTCCTCGCGCGAGCCGCCCTGTCCGTCGCCAATGGCGGCGTAGTCGGCGACGAGTTCGATGGAGCGTAGATACTTCACCATCTTGTAGCCCAACTGCGTCTCGACCCGCAGGCGGAGTGGCGCGCCATACAGCAACGGCAGCGTCTCATCATTGAGGTCGTAGGCAAGAATCGTCTGCGGGTGCGTCGCCAGGAGCAGATCAATCACCTCGTAGAAGGGCCGACGCGGTTTGCCGCCATACGTGAACTGATCCAAGCCATATGAAGTGAATGTGAGATAGCGCGCCTCGGGCAGCGGTTGGCAGCGATTGAGGATCTCGGTCACGCTCACTCCTTGCCATTTGCCGACGCCTGACCATCCCTGCACGCAGTTATGTTTCGTGATCTGTATCTGGATGGGCAGCGCGCGCAGGTCATCAAGGGAGAGGCTGAGCGGCCGCGCCACCAGCCCGCCCACTTCCAATCGCCAATCCCGGAAACCGTCCTTCGCCAGCGCGATAAACTCCGGGCTTTCTTCACTCCCCGGCGGCGCACCATTGACCCAGAGGTAGGGCGAGATGTCCGACTCCCGATAGTGCTGCCCCGACGCCATGTTGTGCAACGCAAGCGTCCTGATCGGCGCTTCGATGTGGTCGAGGGCAACCTGCACCCGACGCTTATGATGGAGGGAGTACCATGAGGTCCAGATATAGATAGCCAGGACGATCAGCAGGGCGATGATCGCGATAGTGACGGCAAGCCGGAAGTGCCCATTCGGCGTGCCGAGCACGATGTTGCCGATGTTCTCACGGAAGTGGACCACCAACACGAGCGTGACGTGCAGGATCACGAAGACCGCGAACACCGTCATACAGAGGAAGTGGAGGCTGCGCGCCACCTGCCGCCCGCCGAACAGTTTGATGTACCAGGGGGCGCTGGCGGCGATCGCGGGGGACATGGCGATGCCGGTCAGCAGCATCGCCGGCCCGAGCACGAAAACGACGAAGGCATAGGTCAGTTGCTGCAAGGGATCGTAGGGGCGGAAGTCGGCCAGCGGCGGGACCTGGAAATGCAGATAGGTCACAAGCGCGTGCCAGGCGCCCGGGAAGATGGACCACGAGGTCGGGATCAAGCGTCGCCACTCGCCGGTCGTGAAGAGCAGGATCACGTAGACAATGCCATTGAGCAGCCAGAAGATGTTGGAGACGCCGTGCCAGTGGCGGCCGAGGCCGAGGTTCTTCTTGCCGGGGAGGGCGAGGAGCGGGGAGATCGCCATCTCCTCATCGCGCCCCGTGTAGATAACGCCCGGCTCGGTCGGCACCGTCTTCTTCGTGAACTTGATCCACTCCGATCCGGGCGTGCAGCCGTCGTTCCAGTAAAAGCGCGGGTGCGCGCCGAGGATTTCGACGCCGCTGCGGATCAGGAGGCCAACGAAGAGGAGGTTGACGTAGTGGGCGAGGCGCAACCAGAGAGGAAAGCCGAGACTGGCAAAGATAATCTGCATAGAGCATCACTCCTTCGTGACTGTCCATTGGTGCGCCGTGCGACCAACGCTTCCTCTCCCCCTGTCAGACGAGCGCTCGTTCCAGACTGAGAAAGGTATAGTGATAAGCCATTCTCTTCGTGTGTTTCCTCGAACACCGTTCTGGTAAATGCTGCGTAATCAGGGAAAAACGTATCGCCCTCAATCGTCTGATGAATGATCGTCAGATAGAGTTTGTCTGCGGTGTCAATCGTTTGTTTAAATATTCCGCCGCCGCCGATGACAAAGATCTCATCCCGCTTCTCAGCGCACACGTCGGCGAGCTTCTCCTGCGCGACACGCAGGGCATCACTGACGGTATGGACGATCGTTGCGGGAATTGGCGGCAGATAGTCGTCCTGCCGCGTCACGACGATGCTCACGTCATTCCGGTACGTCCGGTCAAAGGTTTTCCGGCCGGCGATGATCACCCGACCGGCTATTTTCTCCCGGTACCGCTTCGCATCGCCGGGTAGATGCCAGGGGATTTTCCCGTCCCGGGCGATGACATGATTTTCTGACAGCGCGGCGATCAGACAGATCTTCGGCTGCGCTTGATGTTCGGTATTCACGTCTCTCCTGGGTTGTTCCTGCCAATCGTCCATACCGGTGGTCATCATCCGCGCGCCTCCGCGTTCACTGGCGGTGCGGTATCGGCGCGGACGATGAGGACAGGAGCGGGTGCGTGTGTCACGAGTCCTTCGGCGGTACTGCCGAGCACCCAGCGCAGAACGCCACCGCGTCCGTGACTCGCCATCACGACGATGCCCGCCGGTCGCTCCTGCAGGTAGTCGCTGATCGCCTCGTCCGGCCGGCTGGTGGCATCGCGCCGCCAGACCGTCCGCACCGTTCGCGTGGGCGTGGCGATCCGCGCCGCGACCGTGGCAAGATACTGCTCCGCCTCTGCTTGGTCCGTCTCCCCCCAGACAATCGTCGAGGGGACGAATGCCGTATCGTAGGCGATCGTGGGGGATATCAGGTCGGGCAGCACGGAGAGCAGCACGAGCGGTATCCCGAACGCGTCGGCCAGGTGCGCGGCGACCGGGAGGGCGACTTCCGCCAATGACGACCGATCAAGCGTGACCGTCACCTCCTGGACCGTCACACGCTTGTGCCGCGTGCCATCCCCCGGCGCCCGCACGATCAGCGTTGGCACCGCCGCGTGGCGCAGGACGTGCTGCGCCACACTCCCCAGCCGCAGCCGCTTGAACCCGGTATAACCGTGGGTGCTCATGACGATCAGCGTACCCGCATCCTCCCCGGCAGCGGCGATGATCTCCGCCGCAGGGTTGCCATGGGTGATCGCCACCTCACACGCAATCCCGCGCGCCCGCAGCGGCGCGGCGACGTTTTCCAGATAATCCGTCGCGGCCACGGCTGCTCGCGCGTCTGCCTCACGCCGCACGTCGCTCGTCACGCCGAACACATCGCCCGTCCCCAGGTCCGTCCACTGCGGCACGAGTACACTGAGAAGGATAAGATGGGCGCCGAAGGTTTCGGCCAGCACCGTCGCATCGGGCAGTGCCGCTGCCGCGACCGGCGACCCATCGAGCGGCACAACAATCGAGCCAAACATGGTTCTTCTCCACCATCTTCGCGGCTCACCCGGCCGCGATTACGACCGTTCCGGCAACCTTCCCCGCAGATCCTTCGGTCGGAAAGGGCCGGGCTCGGCAATGAGCCGCCGGGCGGCGTCCACCTGCCCCCAGACGTTCCAGAGCAATACCCCGCGCACCCGACCGTCGCGCAGATAGTAGAGCACCCCCTCGCGATGTGGCTCCCGCCAATCGGCCACCACCTCCAGCAGCGCGTCCACCTGCCCAACCGCCTCGTAGCGCGCGTCGAAGAGGTCGGAGTAAAAGAAGGGCAGGTGATCGTAGGATTCAGCGCTGCCCGCCATGCGCCCCATCATGTTGGCGTTGTCTTCGTGCTCCACGCGCAGGCGCACGCTCAGGGCGGGGTTGGCGAAGTTGGCCACGTCCCCGGCGGCGTAGATCGCCGGATCGCTCGTGCGCAGCGAGGCATCGACCTCGATCCCATCCATCGCCATCCCGTTGTCCGCCATCAGGCCCGCCTGTCGTGCCAACGCCACGTTCGGCGTGATCCCGAGTCCGGCGATGACGCCGGCGACGAGGATTTCCCGCACCTCGCCTGTCCGCACATGTCGGAGCGTGAGAGCATGCCGTCGGCCGCGCCGCTCCATGCCGACAGCGCGCTCCTGCGCCGCGACCCCCACGCCGTGCTCGCGGTAGAAGTCGTTGAGGAATCGGGCGTGCGCGGGTGGGAAGATGCGGTCGCCGATGCCCTTCCGAGGGAAAATCAGCACCACCTCTTTGCCGTTCATCGCCAGCGCCGCAGCGATCTCCGCGCCGATGAAGCCGCCGCCGATCACCGCGAATCGCTGCCCCCATGCGGTGAGCGCACGCAAACGCTCGTAGTCGGCCAGCGTGCGGTAGTAGATGATCTCGTCGCCCCCGAAGGGAAGACGCCGGGGCGTACCGCCTGTGGCCAGCAGTAGCTTGTCGTAGGTGTAGACCGTCCCGGTGTCATCCGTGACGCGCTTGCCCGCCGGATCAAGCGTCTGCGCGGTGCGCCCAAGATGCATCGCGACACCGCGCTCGGCCGTCTCGCGCCGGATACTCTCCAGGGAGTCGCCTTTCCACACGCCCTTCGAGAGCGGCGGCCGGTTGTACGGCGGCACCGGCTCCATGCCAATCAGGCCGATCGTGCCGTCCGGGTCCACTTCGCGAATCCCCTGCGTGGCCGCGGCGGCGGTCATCCCGCCCCCGATGAGCAGATAGGTGTCGTGTGGCATTGATCTCTCCTCACGCTGCGGTGCTGTGGGCCTCGGTGCAGGCTCAGGCGGATGCGCGCTTGCCGTGCGTGTGCGCGATGCGCTCCTGTAGCAGCCGCAGGAGGACCGCCGTGTTACTGATCTCGCCCGCGTGCGACGCATAGACGAGTGTGACCGTCCCGTGCCGCGCCCGTTCCGCCAGGTCATCGAGGATCGCCTGTGCCGCCGGGATCGCCAGCTCGCGCTCATAGCGGGCCTGGAACTCCGTCCACTTCTTCGGGTCGTGGCCGTACCAGCGGCGCAAATCGGCGGAGGGCGCGATCGCCTTCTCCCAGGCATCGAGTTTGGCTTTGGCCTTGCGCTCGCCGCGCGGCCAGAGTCGTTCGGCGAGCACGCGATAGCCGTCACTCTCGGCAGCAGGTTCATAGACCTGTTTCATCGCGATCATTGGGCCGGTTCCTCACCGAGAAAATGACCGAGCAGGCGCGTCAGTTCCTGCATCCCCCGCACGCGCTCGGCGACCTCGTTCGCGGCGATACGCTGCCGAATTGTCTCGCGCGGTAGCATGTTCGCACACTGTTGCGCCCGTTCCGCCAGGGTCGCGGCGGTGGCGAGATCGTCCGCGAGCGCGTGCACCCGCGCGCCAATCGTCTCCATCGTCGGGATGAGGGTTGCGAGCACTCGATCCAGTTCACCGGCCACCGCTAGCGCGTGCAATTGATCCACTTCCGCCGTCAGCATCGCCACGCGGCGCGCATTCGCGGTATCGAGCGGTGCGAGGGCATCCAACCGCTCCTCGAGGTGCGCGACCTGCTCCTCCGCCTCTTCGAACGCCGCCTCACGCAAGCGCGTCTGCACGACCGTGTAGGTCAGGCGGTGCGCGCGCATCATGAAGCGTGCATCATCGAGGGCGATTTGCCCCTGCGTATAGGCAGTCTGGTCGTTCATCGCTCATCCTCCCGGCCACCGCGCTGTATCAATGCGAATCCGTTCACGTCGCACCGCAGCATCCGTACCACTCTTCTCCCTGTCGCGCCGTTCCCTGTACAGCGGGCGTTGAGGGTTTCAATGCGCGCCCTGCCGCCAATCTTCGTTGCCGGGATGCTTCATGTCCCAGAGCGGGCGGCGCGAGCGCACCACCGGCGTCTTGATGAAGTTGTACTCCGGCGGCGGCGAGGACGTCGCCCACTCCAGCGTCCAGGCGTCCCACGGGTCCGCCCCCGCCCGCCCGCCGCTGCGGAAGGAAACGATCAGGTTCACGACGAAGACCGCCACGCCCGCTGCGATGATGAAGGCGCCGACCGACTCGATGAAGTTGTAGACCGTCCACCCCATGCCCGCATGGTACGTCCACTGGCGGCGCGGCATGCCGAGGAGGCCGAGCAGATGCATCGGGAAGAAGGTCAGGTTCAGCCCGACGAAGACGAGCCAGAAGTGGATCGTCCCCAGCCGCTCATTCAGCAGCTTCCCGGTGATCTTCGGGAACCAGTAATAGAGGGCGGCGAAGAGGCCCATTACCGTGCCGGCGAAGAAGACGTAATGGATGTGCGCGACGATGTAGTAGGTATCGGTCACCTGCCAGTCGAACGGCACGACCGCCAGCGAGACGCCCGAGAGGCCGCCGATCGGGAACATCAGCAGGAAACCGACGGCGAAGATGAGCGGCGTCTTGATGACGATGCTGCCGCCCCAGAGGGTCGCCGTCCAGTTGAAGATCTTCACGGCGGTCGGGATGGCGATCAGCGACGACGAGGTGGCGAAGAAGGCGAGCGCCACGTCCGGCAGACCCGTCGCGAACATGTGATGCACCCAGACCGTGAAGGAGAGGAAGCCAATCGCGACGGTTGACCAGGCGACGAAGATATAGCCGAAGATCGGCTTGCGCGAGAAGACGGGGTAAATCTCTGAGACCATCCCAAAGACGGGGAGGATCAGGATGTAGACCTCCGGGTGGCCGAACGCCCAGAAGAGGTGCTGATAGAGGAGCGGGTCGCCGCCATTCTCCGCCTTGAAGAAGCTCGTGCCGAGATGCCGATCGAGGAGCAGGAAGATCGCCGCTGTCGTCAGGCTCGGCAGCGCGAAGAGGAGCAGGAAGTTCTGCACGAGGGTGGACCAGACGAAGAGGGGCATCATGTTGAAGCGCATGCCGGGGCAGCGCATTTTCAGCGTCGTGACGATGATGTTGATCGAGCCGGTGATCGAAGAGATGCCGAGGAGCGTCAGGCCGGCGGCCCAGAAGTCCATGCTCCGACCGGGATTGTAGGCGACTTCCGTCAGCGGCGCGTAGGCGAACCAGCCGGCGTCCGGCGCGCCGCCGAACAAGAAACTGCTGTTGAGGAAGAGGCCGCCAAAGAAAAGCATCCAGAAGCCGAAGGCATTGAGGCGCGGGAAGGCCATGTCCCGCGCGCCGATCATCAAGGGGAAGAAGTAGTTGGCGAACCCGGCCATGATCGGGATGAAAAAGAGGAAGATCATCGTCGTGGCGTGCATCGTGAAGATCTGGTCGTACTGTGAGGGCGACACGAAGCGCTCGTTCGGCGTGGCGAGTTGGATGCGGATGAGGAGGGCTTCAATGCCGCCGACGATGAAGTAGATGATCCCCAGGAAGATGTACATGATGCCGATCTTCTTGTGGTCGACCGTCGTCATCCACTCCCAGATCACCGCACCGGCGCTTTTGCCCGGTGCGTAGGAGCGCGTGGGGGCGACGGGGACGCGTGGGGTCGTCGTGGTGGCCATGGCATTCCTCCTCTGTCCGGCGCCAGCAGTGCATAATCAAGCAAGCGGATCGTCCGTTCCTCCCGCACGCTCACTCGTCGTCGGAGTGCCAGTCGGTATCCCAGCGCACCCGCAGCCGCAAGTGATCCGTCCCGAGGTGGGGCTGGAGCGTCCGCTCAATCGCCGTCTCGATCGCGCAGTGGGTGGCGCAAATCCGTCCGGCTGGGCGGAGCGCGACGATCACCTGCGGATGCACGACCATGACTTCCCCGACCCAGCCGAGCGTCACGATATCGAGGCCCGAATGCGGGTCCTGCACGCCGCGCAGGAGGGCGAGGACGTGCTCCCGCGTCGGCAAGGCGTCCATGCTTGGAAGAGTCTGTTCGATGTGCGTGTTCATGCGGGAACCTCCCGGTTCTGCTGATTGCGGATCACTTCTTAAAGTAGTCCGCATTGATCTGGATGAACTTCTTCCACTCATCCGGCACGTCCGGCTCGAAGAAAATGGCGTCCACCGGGCACTCCGGCGCACAGACGCCGCAGTCAATGCACTCATTCGGGTCAATGAAGTACATGTCGTCGTCGTCCGTCGCATGGATACAATCCACCGGACAGACCTCGACACAGGACGCATCCTTCACCCCGATGCACGGTTCGGCAATCACATAGGCCATACACGTCTTCCTCTCTCAGATCGTCGCAACAATCGCCAATCAACTCCCTGCTCCCTCAGAGGAGCGCCGCGTGGTCCATCATCCCCGGATGCCAGGGCGGCTCCCAGACGATCACTAGGTCCACACGGTCCACCCCCTCCAGCCACTGGAGCGCGTCGTGGACCGCCGTCGTGATGATTTCATGCAGCGGACAGCCCCGCGTCGTCAGCGTCATCGTCACGCGCACGGTCCCGCCACTGATCGCGATGCCGTAGATCAGGCCGAGCGTGACGATGTCCAGCCCCAGTTCCGGGTCGATGATCCAGCCCAGCCGCTGCACGACGGCGGCGCGATTGACAATGGGTGTAATGGTTGCGGTCATCTCACTCTCCTTGCCCTGCCGCGGTAATCACACGGTTCGCCCGCGCCGTCCGATGCTCCGGGGCGCGCGTTGATCCTTGATGCGGCAAGAGGACGACGACCAGGGTGCCGAAGAGCCCGATCGCCCCCAGTGCGGCGACGAGCGCACCGGCCTGGATGATCGCCTGACGAGCAGACAAGAACCCCGCCGCAGTGGTGACGACACCGGTCGCGTACGTCGCGATCGCGCCGGTGGTCGCACGCCGGGGGAGCAGATCACGCAGCAGCGGAACCGGGCGCCGACCCATCCCGTTGCCGTAGCGCGCGAGCCAGACGAGGAACGGGACGATCTTCGTGAGGTGCGCGCTGATCGCGAGGCCGCACCACCCGGCGATGGCGACGTAGCCGTACGTCAGCAGCCACGGCGAACTGCTCGCGCCGAATCGGTGCGCGGGCACCCCGGTGCTCCACAGCGCACCGAACAGCGCGGCGACACCGAGACAGGCCATTGCTCCCCACATCGCGACAATCGTCAGGTCCATCCGTCGGCGGCGCAGACGATAGAGCCGCGCCATATCGAACAGGTACACGCCGCACCCTGCCGCCAATCCCCAGGCAATCGCGCTGACCAGCACGCCGGGAGCATTGGCGAGCAACGCGGTCACGAGCAGGGCGAGAAGCGCGATCATTGCCCCGAGGTTCCAGCGCGCCAGTGTGCTCGTCGGTGCGGGCGCAATGGCGAACATCGGCACGAGGCGATAGGAGACGCCCATCAGGAGGAACGTCAGCCAGCCGACGCCACCGAGGTGGACGTGGACCGCGAGCAGGTGCGGCGGGATGGGGAACCAGCCGAAGTGCCAGTCGAGCGCGAAGGTCAGGCCGACACCGACGGTGACGAGCAGCATGCCAAATGCGGCGAGGATGTACCATCCCGCCGTGTCCCACTGCGTTGCGGTGCGGAGGACGCCGCCGATGATCGCGAGAAAGAGCAGCACCGCCAGCACAACGCTCGTGCCGCCGACCGCAAGCAAGCCCGGCTCACCCCGGAGGAAACCCATCACCATCGCGATCCAGCCGGCCGTGTAGAGCGCCCCCTGCGTGAGGCCGAGCCGCCCGTCCGCAGCCTCGGCGACGAAGATCACCGGCGTCATCTGATAGAGGGCGCCCATCATCGTCGCCACCACACCGCCGAGGACGAGCAGGTGCGTGACGGCGAGTGTCGCCGTGGCGCGATAGGAACCGGTCACCTGCCCGGCATGGGCGGCGAGCAGCAAATGCGCCGCCGCGAGCGCGAGGGGACCGGAGAGGAGAAACGGCAGGGGCAGCCACGACACGGGCGCGTGGCGCGGGTTGATGCCAGCAAACATCGTTATACTCCCGCTACGTCGCCGTCTTGCCGATGCGGATCACCCAAACTTCCGGTCCCTCTTGTTCCGGCTCCCAGGTCACTTCCCCCGCCCGCTCGGCGGCGAACTGGTATTTGAGCGGCTTCGGATCGTGGTCGTTAACGAGGCGGAGCGCCGCGCCGGGGCGGAGCGCATCAAAGGTGGCGAAGATGCGTGCGTGCCGGTCGCGCGGGGCGAGATCGCGCACATCGAGCGTCACCGGCTCGGGGTTGTCCGTCCGTTGCGCGGTGTCCGGCGCGATGATCTCCGCCTCTGTGACTGCCGCACGGGTGACGAGCAAGACGAGATCGGTCTCCGCCGTCACACCATGGACGACATGCGCGGCGAGCGGCACGAGCATCCCGGCCCGCGCGGGATACGACGCATGCTCCGCCGTCAGCGTGCCCTCCCCGCGCAGCACCTGAATGGTGATCGGCGTCGCCACCCGGTGCTCCCGCAACTGTTGTCCGGCGCGCAGGCCGATGAGCAGCACCTGCCCTGGCAGCGTCGTCTCCAGTTGTACCGTGGCGGGGTGCTGGTGATCGAAGCGCACCTGCCGTTCGAGGGAAATCGGCTGGATGTCCGTGTGCGTGTCCGAGCCATCTTCCGGGCGATCACCCGCTATTGTCGTTGGGCCGGGCACGCCGCCACGTTGATCGTGCATGGTCGCTTCCTTCTCATTCCGCCACCTGGGCACTTCCCGCGCGGCATTCATCTCTCCCCATGACGCTAGCGGATGCGCGCATACGGCGCTGTGAGAAATGTCACAGACGCCAACGGCATCGCGCGCGTACGCTCTCGGTGGAGGTGTCAAACCTCTCGCGGCGGCCCGCGTGCCGGGCACTGGGCAATGGCGCCTCGCCGCGTCCTTCGGTGATGACGAGAGGTGATCGGTGGCGAACTATATCACCGTGGCGCAGGTGGGGGAGATTCCCGACGGAGGGCGCAAAGTCGTCGAGGTACGTGAGACGTACGTGCTGATTGCGAATATCGGCGGCGAACATTTCGCCATCGAGGATGTCTGCACGCACGACGGCAACGAACTCTCGGATGGCCTGATCGAGGATCACACGATCGAATGTTCCCGCCACGGCGCCATCTTTGACTTCCGCACCGGGCGCGGCACCTTTCCGGCGGTCAGGCCCGTCGCGACCTATCCCGTTCGCATCACGGGCGATGACGTGCAAATCGCAGTCGGCGGGTAGCGCATCCCGGATAGCGGTAGTGGCGCGGTGGGGAAGAATAACGAGGATTCGTAGCGTGCGTGGAGATAGTGGAGGTCGCAATGCCAGCAGATATCTTGCTCCCACTCATCGCGCTTGTGTGCTTCATTGGGACAATTTACGCCCTTCGTGGTGGGAACTGGCTGCGTGACGATGAAGTATCCAAACAAGGACAGATGCCGGGGAAAATCGGCTTCGGTGATGCATTCACACGGTTCTGTAACCCACTCTTCGACGACGTGGCGAAATGGCCTCGGCATAGATGCAAACCGAGATAGCAGTATCTTGTCTGTGCCTGATAAGTCAAATCCCGCCCCGCCCATTTCAAACTGAGCCACTCCCCGAAGGGACGGATTTCATTGCGGATGAGGAGACGTGACCGATGGGAGCGCAACGGATCGTGGACGTGCGTGAGGATATTGGCCGGGGCGACGAGCCGTTCGATCGGATCATGCAAGCAGTCGCGGCATTGGAAGACGATCAGGAACTGGTCGTGGTGAACGTCTTCGAACCGGTGCCGCTCTACGGCGTGCTCGCCCAGCAGGGCTTCTCCCATGAGACGACCCGGACAGCCGACGGTGATTGGCGTGTCATCTTCCGCCGCGCACCGTGAGCACCGTAAACGGATGAATGACTCCCACGCGCAGCAATCTCAGCCTGCATGGTAAGGCGCCGCTGCGCGCATAACCCGTGCGACCGCGCCGCATCCGTCGTGAGCGTGAGGTTGACGACTGCTTTCCCGACGACATTGCATACGTTGTTTGCCTTTTTCTTCTCGCTTCTTCGCCAACCCCCCCCCAGTTTCCCGCACCTCCCCACCCCGCCCGTCCGGCGCCGGGTACCTAAAAAAGGAGTTGCGTTGTGGTTTGACGAAGGTGTATAGTGGAAGTGTGACTATTTGGAAAACACAATGGACATTGGACGCGGCGCTTGCGCGGTATCGCGCGTGGCTGGAGACAACGCGCCAGTATCGCGAGCGCAGCAAACGCGAATATCTGGACGATGTTTCCGGCCTCGTGGAATGGCTTGAGGGACATTGCCATCTCCGTACCGTGTCTTTGGTGCAGCGGCAGCACCTGATCGGCTTCCTGGCGCATTGTCGGGCCGCAGGACATGCTGCCAGCACCCGCCGCCGCCGCGTTGCCGCTATCCGTTCCTTTTTCGCCTATCTCGCCCGGGAGCATATCCTACGAAACTCCCCTGCCGAATATCTCTTACCGCCCGAGCGGGAGACGCGACCACCCCGTGTGCTCACCGAGGCGGAGTATCGGCGGCTCCGCACCGCTGCGGCGGATCATCCCCGCGACAGCGCCATCATCGAACTCGTCTTGCAGACCGGTCTGCGGCTCTCGGAGATCGCCCACCTGACAATCAGTGACGTGATTCTGCCCGCCGTCAATCCCCGCTTCTCGCTGCCTACCGGGCATGTCGGGCTCCTATTAGCATTCCGACCATCCAATCTAATGTACCAGATAACTGTGCGGTGGATCTGCCAACAGGTGACCAGTCCGCACGCGAATCTCCCCGTGGGCGTGGAAATCTGCCGGCATATGAGATGATGTGCCACCGAACGCACCGCGATGGTCGATGCGGGGCGTCTAACGAGCGTTTCGCTGCGCGTACCAGATAACGGGCGGAAAGGGTCACTGCTGCGCCTGAGCGCCGAGTGGAGAAAAGCCAAGCAGGATCAGGAAAAAGATGGCGAGCCGAGCGCCCGTGCTGCCACTG
>JAABUZ0100005570.1_pt1 | contig 16419 bp, 19 predicted proteins | sample 5562091 | NCBI WGS metagenome assembly JAABUZ01 (sample SAMN12813069, study PRJNA571459) | rock metagenome | isolation source: Antarctica rocks | place: Antarctica: Victoria Land, Linnaeus Terrace sud | collected 2015-12-21
CGCCCCGTATTGGAGCGGGCGCGCTATCTCGGGGACGATGATGTTGCTCGCGCACGTGATCTTCGCGTACAACGTCTGGCAGATGACGCTCGCGCCGTCACCGACGACCACATCATCATCACCGCTATCGCTCACTCCCGAGAGCTCGCAAGGATGAGACGGCGGGGAATGGACAACGTGCTCGTTCTGGTTCTCAGCGCCGCCGGGATCTACGCGTTCCTGGCGATCATGATGGGGGTTGTTCCGGGGACCGTCTTGTCAAAAACACCGGCTGGTCCCGGCGTCGTTCCGCTCGCCGCGGCGGCCGCGCGCGGCCGCGACGTGTACGTCGGTGAGGGTTGCTCGTACTGCCACACCCAGCAAGTCCGGCCGCTCGCGCAAGACCGCGTCTGGGGCCGCCCATCGACGGGTGCAGACTATGCGTACTCGACGCCGCAGCTGCTCGGCTCCGAGCGCACCGGGCCCGACTTGACCAACGTCGGTGCGCGTCAGCCGAGCGGCGTCTGGCAGTCGATTCATCTCTACGAACCGCGTGCGCTCGTGCATGCGTCGATCATGCCGGCGTATCCGTGGATGTTCGTTGCGAAGGACCACGCCGGACCGGACGATGTCGTCGTTCCCATTCCACCCGAGTACGCGCCGGCGGGTAAAATCATCGTCGCGACGCGGGAGGAGCAGGATCTCGTCGCCTACCTCACGTCGCTCAAGCAGCCGACGCTTCCTTCACCGGCACCATCGCGATGAATGGCATGCAGATGGGGCCTCCGCAAGGCGGCGATATTCTTGGAACGATCGTCGTTATTGCCGGTGCGATCGTCACGCTGTTGGCCTTTGCCTTGGCCGTTCGCGCGACGTTCTGGCCGGGTGAGGTCTCACCCGATCACCCGAAAACCATCATCTTCAAGGACGGTCGTTGATGCAGACGCAGCACGGTGATCTCGGCGAGGAAGCGGAATCGCTCAGTCTCTATCTTGACGACGCGACGGAGCCGTTCGCGACATATCGTCCGCCTGCGACGGTCGATGTCGACACGACGACGCTCGCAGATGGTCCGCATATATTGCGTATCCAGGCGCGCGGCGTCATCGGCAACGCCGGTGTCCGCACGATTCCGTTCATCGTCCAAAATGGTCCGGGCATCACGGTCACCGGGTTACGGGCGAACGAACGAGTCAGCGGCAAATTACAACTCGCCGTTAATGCTTTTAGCGCGGACGAGCCGTTCGATCCCGTACGCGCGGAGTCCAGCGGACCAATTCCCGTCTGGACGTGGGTCATGAGCGCCCTGATCGCCGCGTGGGCGGGCTGGTATGGCCTCACGGAGTTTCAGCAGCCTGCGGCGTTCGCACAGGGCAACGGCGGCAACGCCATCGCGGCGGCAAACGCACCGATGGGGCAGAGCGCTACGACCAAATACAGTGGACACGGCGTGGCCGCCGGCTTTGATTACGCTGCCACTGGACCGCAGCTCTACACCACGAACTGCTCGACGTGCCACGGTGCGAGCGGTGCGGGCGTTCCGGGCGCTTTTCCCACGCTCGCCGGCGACCCGGTGGTCCGCTCAAAGGACCCGGAGGCGCAAATCGGGATCGTCTTACACGGGCTTCACGGCAAGGCGATCGCCGGAAAGTCCTACACGAGCCAGATGCCGGCCTTTCCCCAACTCAGCGACAACGACATCGCCGCGATCATCGATCACGAACGCACGTCGTGGGGCAACAACGCGCCGATCATCAACCCGGACGACGTAAAGCGTGCACGCTAAATGCGAACTGCGGTAACGGCGAAACGGGCTTTCTAGGACCGCGAACGATGCTTCATACTGCTCTCACGGACAAACTCGGCATTCGCGTTCCTATCATCAGCGCGCCCATGACGCCACAAGCCGGCGGCGCGCTAGCGGTGGCCGTCTCGCACGCGGGGGCCTTCGGCATGCTTGGCATCGACGAAGATGAAACGATCGATGACATTTCAGCTCAGCTCGATATTATAAGAAGCGCACGAGAGGCGCAGTTCGGTATGGGGCTCGTCGCCTGGGTCGTCGAGAGACGCCCCGAACTCATCGATCTCGCCTTGGCAGCACGCCCTCGCATGGTCAGCTTTTCGTTCGGCGACCCCAAGGCTTACATCGGACGGTTCCGCGAAGCAGGAATACTCGTCGCTTCGCAAGTGCAGAACCGGAAGAGCGCTATCGTCGCGCTGGAGGCCGGCGTAGATATTCTCGTCGCGCAGGGCACCGAAGCCGGCGGCCATACGGGCAACGTCGGCACGCTACCGCTGCTGCAGATTCTCCTCGAGATGACCGACAAACCGGTCGTCGCCGCGGGCGGTATCGCGAGCGGGCGCGGGCTTGCAGCGGTACTTGCCGCGGGCGCCGCCGCCGCCTGGATTGGGACGCCATTTCTCCTCGCGAAGGAGAGTCGAACGCCGCAGGGAGCGCGAGACGCCGTTATCGACAGCGATGAGACGCACACCATCTATACCAGCGTCTACGATAAGCTGCAGGGCAAAGGCTGGACGAGCGAGATACGCGGTCGAGCGATCAACAACGCCTTCGCAGAACGCTGGACGGGGCGCGAGGACGAACTCATGCAGACGCCGGCGGCGATCGCGCAGTTCGAAGCCGCAAAGAAAGCGCGGGACTACGCGACCGTAAACATCTACGCCGGACAATCCATAGGCATGCTCGATCGCTTCTGCGCCGCCGCCGATGCCGTCGAGCGGTACGAGCGTGAGGCGATCGAGCGAATCGACGCTTGCGCTTCTCTCCTAGGGGTACCGACGCGAGTAACGGACGCTGACGTGGACGACGCGTCGAGCGACCGCGACGAGTTTCCCGCTCAACCGGCTGGCGGCGACGCCGCCTGCTGGCTTCACCTCACCTGTCCCGATTGCGGCGCGATTATCGATCGTCCCGACGCGCACGGAGCCGGCTGTGTGCACACGGTCGCTCTATGATAGGCAAGGCGGACCCTGTCAATGGTCTTGAAACCGCTCGCGCTTTACATACGTGCGCGATGCGCACGAACGGTCGCTAACGTCTTGCACCGCACGTCTCGTTTGCCTGCCGCTACCAAAGGAGAACACCCTTGAACAATAACGTTGCTCGGAGTCGAGTCTCCCAGCTAAGACGCGCAAGGCACGAGGCGGTGGTCGTCGGCAACGTGACGCGCGTTAATGACACCCACGAGCACGCGCGCCATTGCGCCCGGTTCCCGGACCACCATACTCGTAACAAAGGGACGCGTGAGTCGTGAGTTCGCACGCTGCGCAACATCTCAGCATTAAACGCGCGTACGAAGCACCCGCAGATACTGATGGATGTCGTGTGCTCGTCGAGCGCCTGTGGCCGCGCGGGCTACGCAAAGCCGACGCCGCGATCGATGTCTGGTTAGTTACGGGACGTACGTCATGGGAATGGAACCGGCGAATTGCCCGACGATCGAAGGCCGGGTGAAGGCGGGGGAGCTCGGAAGGCTTCCATTCTTGGAGCCAGGCGAAAGTCGCCCGTATGACCTTGAGTTTCGCATCCTGAGCGAAGTCGACGAGATCGCGGCGTTTCTTCAGCTGATGCCACAAACGGGTTCCGGCACATGATTCGTTTCGATGAGGCACATCAGCGGGTTCACTTTCCCGATGACCGGCGCATGGTCGTCGTCTTGCGACGACGTTACCTCGTCTGGCTCATCGTGATCATCGTTCTGCCGGTCGCTCTTGCATGGCTGCAAGTGCTGACGTTCGGCATCCACTCAGCGTTCGCGCCGGTCGCCGGCATCACCGCGAGCGGGCCGAACGGCGCACCACGAGGCTTTCCGGTCTGGATCCGTTGGACGCACTTCGCGAACTTCTTGTTCATGTTTCTGCTGATGCGTAGCGGCCTGTCGATTCTCTTCGATCATGCGCGGCTCTATTGGAACAACAATTGCACGCCAGGTTCAGAGTGGTTGCGGTTCACGCCGCTCACCGTTCCGAACGACCGAGTCTGGACGGCGAAGGACGACGCACGTTACATCTCCCCGCTCATCGCGCTGCCCGGTTACCGGCACACGATTGGGATGGGCCGATCGTGGCATTTCATCACCGATTACGGCTTCCTCATTACCGGCATCGTCTACGTGGGCATGTTGCTTTTTAGCGCGCAATGGCCACGGCTGGTCCCGACGTCGTGGGCGATCTTCCCCTATGCCTGGCAGACCTTCGTACATTACGCGACGTTCCACTTTCCGGTTGAGCCGGACGGCTACTACGCGTACAACGCGCTGCAACAAATAACGTACTTCGCCGTCGTCTTTATCATGGCGCCGCTCTCCATTTTGACTGGCATCTCGATGTCGCCGGCCGTTGACAGTGCCTTCCCGTGGTATCCACGCATCTTCGGTGGACGGCAAGGAGGCCGGTCGATCCACTTTCTGCTGCTCTGCGGATACATCGCCTTCACGATCGTGCACGTCACCCTCGTTTTTTTGACCGGAGCGCAACGAAACTTCAACCATATCGTCCTCGGGACCGACGATACGCATCCGCTCGGACTGATTCTGGGCTGCATCGGCCTCGCCGTCGTAGTCGCATCCTGGATCGCGGCGTACGTGGTCGCCTGGCGCTACCCGCGTGTCATCCAACGCTTGCATAAAGCGCTGATTTTTCCGCTTGAAGTCAGCATGAGTGCATCGAAGCGCTTCAATCCTACGGAACGCTACACACGCAAGGACATCTCACCGTATTTTTGGCCCAACGGCAAGATGCCTGATTCCGCTGAATGGCAGCGCTACGTCGACGACGGCTTCAGTGATTACCGGTTGCGTATCAGCGGTTGCGTGGACAACCCGGTCGATTTGAGTCTTGCTGAGATCCGAGCACTCGGGCATGACGAGCACATCGCTTTGCACCATTGCATTCAAGGTTGGAGCGGGATCGCTCAGTGGGGCGGGATCTCGATGGTGCGGCTGATCGGGCTCGTCAAGCCGCAGCCGGCGGCGCGCGTTGTCGAGTTTATCTCGTTCGGCGAGGGTTTGTACGGTGGGGTGTACTATGACACCCAGCGTCTCGAGGACGTGGTCAAGCCCGAGTGCCTGCTCGCCTATGACATGAACGACGCGCCCCTGCCGCTCATCCACGGTGCACCGCTGCGCCTACGTGTCGAGAACCAGCTCGGGTTCAAAATGGTCAAGTGGATTCGCGAAATTCGCTTCATCGAGACGGAGAGGACGGTCGGCGCGGGTCACGGCGGGGTAAATGAAGACGACGAATACTTCGATCTATTGCCGTATATCTAAACTAATAGGGACACCTAAACTAACTCAGGTGTCAGAACCAGGCGGGTCGATGGTGTGAAGACACCAACGCCATTGTCGACATCAGAACGTCTTATCGTTCCCAAGAGAGAGACTGCTTATGAAGTTGGTCACCAGTATCGATTCAAATCTCCTTAAAGATGCGCAGCTCGTGGCCGAGTCCAACGAATTCGCTATTTATGCCATCGGCAACGATACGTATGCGTTGGTTCATCGTCATCAATCCGTCGATTGGCAAGCCATCACGATTTCTGGCGATGGTCTCTTCCGCATCGCCGAAATGCTCACGAAGGCTACGCGATCCTTGTATCGCGACGTCGCGGGCGATCTCTCGCTGCGGATGAACGATATCCCATTCGGAGCAACGTCACGAGGCGACAAGTAACATACAACACGGGTGCGAGAGCGATGAAGACAATGGCTTTAACTCCGCAATCATAAACTCAAGCCGCGCCGGTGCGCTTGACGCATAGCGGCGCTATCTACGTTACTCTGAGCATTATGTTAGCAGGCAATTGCGGTGATGGCGGCGTTAGCGAATACAACGATCACGTGTCCGTCCTCACCGGAATTAAGCCGACGGGCCAGCCGCATCTTGGCAACTATCTCGGGGCGATGCGGCCGGCGTTGCGCCTCGCCGAAGGCCGGCAAGCAATGTTTTTCGTTGCCGATTACCATGCGCTGACTACGCTTACACCTCCGAGCCTGCTTCGACGCCTCACGTACGAGGTCGCCGCGTCATGGCTCGCCATTGGTCTAGATCATGGACGAACGATATTCTACCGGCAGTCCGACATCCCACAGATCTTTGAACTCTTCTGGTTGTTGTGCTGTGCCACGCCGAAGGGGATGGTAAACCGTGCCCATGCGTACAAGGCGCTGCTTGAGGCGAACACACGAGCTGGGCGCGACCAGGACCAAAGCGTCAACATGGGTCTCTACAACTACCCGATCCTCATGGCGTCGGACATCCTGCTCTTCGATGCTAACGTCGTTCCTGTGGGTACGGATCAGGCCCAACACGTTGAGATGGCACGGGATATTGCCGCACGTTTCAACGCGCGGTTCGGGCCGGTGCTCTCAGTCCCAGACCTACTCGTCATGGGTGATTCAGAACCGATCACTGGACTCGACGGACGCAAGATGAGCAAATCATATGGGAACACAATCCCCCTGTTTGCCTCAAGCGGGGACATGCAACGGCTGTTCTTGCGCTATCGCACTGACAGCAGTCGGGCGAACGCGCCGAAGGACCCGGACACGAACGGCTTGTTTCGGATTTATTCACAGTTCGTTTCCGCCGACGAGACCGCAGCGGTCCATGCCGCACTTCGCACCGGACAAATGACGTGGAGACGCCTCAAGGAAGTGACGGCGACCGCCGTCGAGGCGGAGCTTGGCGATGCGCGCGATCGTTACGAAACACTCGTTCACCAACCGGACGAGCTTGAACGGATCTTCGCACTCGGTGCAGCGAAAGCGCGGCCGATCGCCGAGGAGACGTTGCAGCGCGTCCGGCGAGCGCTCGGGTAAACGATGAACGATTTTAGACACCGTCCGCCGCCACGCCGAAGGTAATCTCCGTTCCCCGGTGTGCTCGATTATCGCACCCATCCGTAGAGCCGTACGGTTTAAGAATGTGTGAAGACAAGCATGGCCGATTCCCAGCAGAAGCACGCGCCAAGCGCGTCGCCGGAGCCTTCCGGCGGCCCTAAAAAGTTGCCGGGCATTACGCACATCATCGCCGTAGGCAGCGGCAAAGGCGGCGTCGGCAAGTCGACCGTCAGCGTGAATCTCGCGTTCGCGCTCCAACAGGCCGGAAATCGTGTCGGGCTCGTCGACGCAGACGTGCTAGGGCCCAGCATCCCGGTGATGCTCGGACTTCCCAGCGGCGAGCCGCCGGCAATGACGGCGGACGGCAAGATCATTCCCGCGGATCGCCACGGCGTCAAGGTGATGTCGATGGGGATGCTGACCGGAGATGACAAACCGGCAATCTTGCGCGGGCCGATGGTGAGCAAATATCTGCGCATGTTCATCGATACCGTGCAGTGGGGAACTTTAGATTACTTGATTCTCGACCTGCCGCCCGGGACGGGCGACACGCAGCTAACGCTTGCGCAGAGCTTTCCGCTATCGGGCGCGGTTATCGTGACGACTCCGCAGGAGGTCAGCCTGAAGATCGCCCGCCGTGGGTTGCGCATGTTCGAGAGCGTCCACGTCCCCATTCTCGGGATTATCGAGAACATGAGTACCTTCACGTGTCCTCACTGTCAAAAGAATACGGACATCTTCGGACACGGGGGCGGCGAGAAAATGAGCCGCGAGTTTGGCGTCCCATTTCTTGGCACGATCCCGCTCAACGCCCAGATCGTCACGAGCGGGGACCAAGGGCATCCGATCGTGCTCGAAAAGCCGGCCTCACCCGCGGCCCGAACCTACATCGCTATTACCGCTGAATTAGCAGGACGACTCGAAGAACGCAAACCAACTGCGCTACAGCCGTTCACATGGACGTGGGAAACCGGCGAAGGCGAACCGGCTTGGGTGCGGAGCGCGATCGAGTCGTCGGGTTCTCACACAACCGCGATTGGCTTGCGTCGGCGTGATGCGCGAACGCTGTCCACGCTCTGGGAAGATGGTAGCGAGACCGACGTGGACGTGCGGGACCTTCGGCTAGCCTGTCATTGCGCGCGCTGCGTCGAGGAAATGAGCGGGCGTGCACTCTTGGATCCGAAGACCGTGCGACCGGACGTAGCACCGCGCACGATCACGAGCGTCGGCAATTATGCGATTACGATTGACTGGAACGACGGCCACAACACGGGAATCTATTCGTTCGAGCAGTTGCGGGCTCTTGGTGACCGTGCCGCAGCCAGCGACGTAGAACATGTCTGATCCGCTACCGGTCGATACGGCGATCACGATCCGTGCCGAGACCTTATTCGCCGATCGCGACGCGTGTAAGTTCACGGTGAGCCGAGTCGTGCATCCCGGTGGCCCGTTCTTCTTCAACAACAAGGGGCGAGCGAGCGGCTCGCCCCTCATCGAGCGTTTATTCGCGCTGCCCGGCGTCGCCCATGTTCTCGTGACCGACGACGTCGTGACGGTTGGGAAGGAGCCGAGTGCGGAGTGGTCGAGACTGAAAGCGGCGATTGGGACAGCCATTCGAACCCAGCTGTTGAGCCCCGTGCCGGCGATCCTCGAGACGCCCGAGAGCATAAGCACGCGGGCGCGCTCCGACAGCGAAGTCCGCGCCGTCGTTCAAGAACTGCTGGACCGGGAGCTCAACCGTTCCATCGCTCTCCACGGCGGAAAGATTTCGATCGTTGACGTCCGGGACGGAACACTCTCCATCACCATGAGCGGCGGGTGCCAAGGATGCGCGGTTTCTCAAGTTACGCTGCGACAAGGACTCGAGGTGATGGTGCGAAGCGTCGCGCCGGAAATCGGGGAGATCGTCGACACAACGGACCACTCGCTGGGAAAGAAGCCGTTCTACGAGCGCACGAGTGTACAGAACACGCCGGGCGCGCCATTTACGAAAGCTGTAGCCGGCTAGAGGCTCTACATTTCTGACCATGCCGAAGGAACCGCTCTTGCAGATCGACTTTCCGGCATTTCGCCGGCGAAGTCAGCAAACGATTTACAGCCACACCGACACCTAGTCAGCTTCTCTATCATCCTCCTCGGCGAGCGAGTCGACGACCTTGCGGAGCTTGTCGATTTTCTCGTGGAGGTTCGTATGCGAGCTGGCGTGCTGCTCCTTGATCGCGTACGCGAGGCCTATCGTCGCGAAGAGGACGATGAGTTGCAGCGTGTTTTGGATGGCGTTGCTGTAGAGTGCTCCGGGGTCCCACGCGCAGCCCCAGAGCCGTCCCTTGCCGTCGCAAAGCAGGAGCGGCTGGCCCGTCGAGGACCACATCGAGATCGCGATTGAGACGGCGACCGCGAGGATGATCAAGCCGCCAACGACTGGTTTCGAGCCGGTCGACTCGATCCATTTGAAGACACGGACGAACACTGCCTGGATCAAGCGTACACCTTCGTCACCGGCGCACAATAGCACGGAGCATATCCTTGTCAGCGATCGAATAATATAGACTTATTGCTCCGTTGGCTTCCACTGCGGAAGCGGCAAAGGCGATATCCGTGTCGCCGGCAGGCGCGCTGCGTGGAGGGGCGATCAATGGCTCTTCGCACCGCGCCACGGCGCTGGTGAAATACGGATCAAAGACGATCCATCCGATTCGCCATTGTACGTTGCGCGTCGCGCCGTTGTAAAACATAACCCGACGACCAGGATCGGAAGCGAGCGCCAACACTGGCCCAGTACTCAGATGCCATGAGTCCCAGTGGTCAGCGCGTACGTCGAATAGCGGATCGCAAACCGACCACGGTCCACCCACGCGCGGCGCGGCAGCTAAACCGATTTTCGAAGCGCCTCCGGCGGCGTACTCGAAGAACAAGCGCCATGTTCCGTCCGGGCAGCCGACGATCGTTGCCTCTTTCGGGTTCTCGCGCTGGGGTGTCCACGGCAGCGCGACTCCGTTTTTCGCCAGCCGATTCGGCGCTGGGCCGCTCGCGAGGAGCAGTTGCCCGCGCTTCGCCGCTTCGTTCCAGCCGGTGTAATAGACGTAGTACGTATCGCCGACGATCGCGAGCGTCGGGTCTTCGCAACCGTCGATATCTTCGTCGCCCGGTCCCGGGCCGATGACGGGCTCCTGCCCCATCTTGAAATGGATGCCGTTCGCCGACTCGCCATAGTAGATGCGCGCAATTTTCTTCGTCGGGTCTTCGCAACGCGGCACCGCACGGAGCAGAAGCCGATACTGATTGCCTTCGCGCCAAACGAACGGGCTGAGGGTGTACATGTCTGCCAGGGGACTCGTGCGCTCCATCGTCAGCGATGTTTTCTGGCCTACCGTGAAGTTCATCAGTGGACCGTTACCCCGGCGGGGTGCTTTAGGCTTCTTGTGATCACGAGCAACGGCGCGTTGCCGTGCGCCGTGTCGAAGACGCTCAAGCTGCTATTCTTGGTGTTCGCAACGTAGAGCTTGCCACTCGCGTCGATCGCCACGCCGTAGGGGCCGCTCAAACCGCCGCCGGTGATCGCCGGTAACACCGCGTTGCCGTGCGCTGTGTCGAAGACGCTCACGCTATCGTTCGCGACGAAAAGCTTGCCCGTCGTGTCGACCGCTACGTCGACGGTGTCGTTCATGCCGCCCCCGGTGATCGCGGGGAGCGCCACATTGCCGTGCACCGTATCGAAGGCGCTTACGCTGCTATTGTTGGCGTTCGCGACGTAGAGCTTGCCGCTCGCGTCGACCGCCACGCCGTAGGGGCCGTTCAGACCGCCGCCGCTGATCGCCGGCAAAACCGCGTTGCCGTGTGCCGTGTCGAAGACGCTCACACTGTTGGCGGCGACGTTCGCGACGTAGAGCTTACCGCGCGCGCTGACCGTGTCGCCCTGAGGGAGATCGAGTCCGCCGCCCGTGATGGCGTGAAGCACGGCGTTGCCGTGTGCCGTATCGAACACGCTCACGCTGTTGCCGAGTTGATTCGCGACGTAGAGCTTGCCGCTCGCGTCGACCGCCACGCCGTGCGGATCATTCAACCCGCCGCCCGAGATCATCGTGGGCGCTGCGCTGAGATTGCCGAGGTCGAACACGCTCACGGTGTTGTCGGCCTGGTTCGCGACGTAAAGCCTCGCGGTCGATGGCATTAGGCTGACGATGGCGGGAGCGAGCGCGTACTGGTGCCTACGATCGAGCAGGCCGATCTTCACGCCGCCGCTTCGCCCGTTACACGCGACAAGAACCGCCAGCGCGGCTGCGGCGAGAAAGCGGGAAAGAACCCTACAGCGCACGTACGCTCGTTACCCCGCTCGATAGAGGAGGCTTCTATGGCCGAGCAAACCGAGGACGATGATGTCCTCGTAAGACTAACTGATGCCAACCTCATGCTCGCGGACCCCAGCCAGGACATTCGCGACCGCAAGGTGATCGATCAGCACGGCGACGACATCGGCCACGTCAGCGGGCTGTTCGTCGACAAAGACGAGAAAAAAGTTCGGATATTGCAAATCGCTGCAGGGGGCTTCCTCGGGCTCGGGGAGCGACACTTTCTTATTCCCGTGGAGGCGGTCTCCAGCGTTGAGAAGGACGACGTACGCATCAACCAAACACGCGAGCGAGTTGTGAACTCACCCCCGTATGACCCGAAACTGACTGAAGTGCCAAAACGCGACCTCTTTGACCCCTACTACGGATACTACGGCTATGCGCCTTACTGGGGCGGCGGCGGCAACCTGTACGGCATGGGCTCCCCGATCATTTGAAGGCACCCGTAGCGGTATCGCGTCGCGCGCACGAGCAGCTTGTATCGCGTCGCCCGCAACGGATAGCACGGCGTGGCCAATGAGACGCTACGCGCGCACGTCGGTGCGCCGGGTTTGGGTGCGACCGAACGCAGCGATCGGTGGTGGCTCGCGCCTGCGGCGGGAGCGGTCGGGCTGGCCGTGTTCGTCGTCTACTCGACGTGGGCGGCGCTTGCGGGGAACGACTACCGCTTCGGACCATACCTCTCGCCGTTCTACTCACCGTATCTGCGTCCGGCGTGGTTTCCGCTCTCGGGCTCGCTGCTCGTGCTGTGGGTTCCGCTCGGCTTCCGTCTGAGTTGCTATTACTATCGCAAGCTGTACTACCGCTCGTACTTCCTCAGCCCGCCGGCCTGCGATGTGAGCGAGCCGACCCGCACGTATACCGGCGAGACCGCCGTTCCGCTGAAGTACTTCCCGATCGTGCACCGGTGGTTTTTGTACCTCTCGATTCTCGTGCTGCTGTGGCTGTGGGTCGACGCCCTGCGCGCCTTCGATTTCGGCGGCCACATCGGAATCGGCATCGGGACGGTCGTGATGGTGACGAACGTCGTTCTTCTCAGTGGGTTCACGTTCGGTTGCCACGCGTTGCGTAACGCCGTCGGCGGAAACGTGCGCTGCTTCTCGTGCGCGCGGTACGGCAATCTGCGCTACGGCGCTTGGCACGCCGTCACCGGACTGACGATGCGTCACCAGACGTGGGCGTGGCTGAGCCTCTACGGTGTCGGGCTGACGGACCTCTACATCCGCTTGTGCGCGATGGGGGTGATTCACGATGCGCGGCTGATCTGGTGACGGGGGCGGAGCATCCGATCTACCGCGCCGACGTGCTGGTCATCGGCGCCGGCGGTGCGGGGCTGCGCGCCGCGATCGAGGCCGCGACGGCGGGCGCACGGGTGGCGATCGTGTGCAAATCGTTGCTCGGCAAGGCGCACACGGTCGTCGCCGAGGGCGGCATCGCGGCAGCGATCGGCAGCGTCGATCCGCAAGATGACTGGAAGACCCACTTTCGCGACACGCTCGCGGGTGGAAAGTACATCAACAACTGGCGGATGGCCGAGCTTCTTGCCCGTGAGGCGCCCGGCGAAATCCACAATCTCGAACTGTGGGGCGCGCTGTTCGACCGCACGGCCGAGGGCGGCATCATGCAGCGGCTTTTCGGCGGCCACACCTACAAGCGACTCGTCCAGGTCGGCGATCGGACGGGCATCGAGCTGATCCGCACGTTGCAGGACCGCACCGTCGAGCTCAAGCTCGACGTCTACATGGAATATACGATCACGCGGCTCTTGCTGCGAGACGGCCGCATGGCCGGAGCCGCCGGCTACGTGCGCGAGACGGGCCGCTTCGTGGTGTTTGAGGCGCCGGCAGTGATCGTGTCGACAGGCGGCGCGGGTCGGCTCTACTCCGTCACTTCGAATTCATGGGAAGGAACCGCAGATGGTCTGGCGCTCGCGTTCGAAGCGGGCGCCGAGTTGACCGACATGGAGTTCATCCAATTCCATCCGACGGGGATGGTGTGGCCGCCCAGCGTGCGTGGGCTCCTGGTGACCGAAGCGGTCCGCGGTGAAGGCGGAATCCTGACCAACAGCAAGGGTGAGCGCTTTATGGAGCGCTACGATCCGAAGCGAATGGAACTTTCGACGCGCGACATCGTCGCGCGCTCGATCCATACGGAGGTCGCGCAAGGGCGCGGCTCGCCGCACGGCGGCGCGTTCTTGTCGATCGCTCACAAGCCGGCCAACTTCATCAAGAACAAGCTGCCCTCGATGTATAGTCAGTTCATGGAATTCGCGCACGTCGACATCACAAAGCAGCCGATGGAGGTTTATCCGACCACGCACTATATCATGGGCGGCATCCGAGTTGACGCCGAGAGCGCAGCGACGAACGTTCCCGGCCTGTTCGCCGCCGGGGAGGCCGCCGCAGGGCTTCACGGCGCGAACCGGCTAGGCGGCAACTCGCTTGCGGACCTCCTCGTATTCGGTCGGCGCGCCGGCGTTGCGGCTGCGGCGTTCGCGCGCCAAGCCGTGCGCGCCGTGCCGGAGCAGACCGAGATCGCGCGCGCGGAGCGCGAAATGCTCGCGCCGTTCGAACCGGACGACGATGAGAACCCGTTTACCATTCAGGACGAACTGCAAACGATGATGATGGCGAACGTCGGTGTGTTCCGAACGGAGGATGGACTACGCGAGGCGCTGCGTCAGCTCGTGATACTGCGCGAACGCGCGACGCGCGTGCACGCGACCGGCTCACGGATGTACAACCCCAGTTGGCACACCGCGCTCGACGTAAAGGGGATGGTGCTCGTTGCCGAGGCGATCGTGCATAGTGCGCTGCTACGCCGCGAGAGTCGCGGCGCGCACACGCGCGTCGATTTTCCTGAGTCCAGCGACGAATTGCAGAAGGTCAATACCGTGACGAGAAACGTTGACGGCGAGATCCGCGTCGACTTCGTGGCGCGGCCACCGCTCTCGGACGACCTTGCCAGCATCATCTTTGACCCTAGCCCGGGGCCCGCACCGGCTGTCCCGTGACGCGGATCGCAGCGCTATGATGTTGCCCACGGTGATTCCGGTTCGGGCTTTCGTGATTACAGTCAACGACGGAGAATGGACGTCCAACCGTGAATGACGCTCGCGAGCGAGATCCAAAAGAAACGGTAGACGTTCCGGCGCCGCACGCGCCGAACGACTGGAACGAGGGACTCGACGCATACGACAAGAGCATAGCCGACTCGTTTCCTGCGAGCGATCCACCGCCTGGACCACTGGCGATTTGAAATCGGCGCGCAACGCTGTGCAAGATAGCGCGCGATGAGCGCACGCGCGCAGGTCGCACCCACAGTGACGTTACGTATCAATCGCGGCGAGGCCAACGACGTGGCGGGCCGTTGGGAAAACTACGAAGTCCCGCTCGAGGACGGGATGGTTGTGCTCGATGCCGTTCTCTACGTTCAGTCGCACATGGCGAACGATCTCGCCGTCCGTTGGAACTGCAAGGCGGCGAAGTGTGGTTCGTGCTCGGCGGAGGTGAACGGCCGTCCCAAGCTGATGTGCCGGACGCGGCTCGAGGAGCTCGACTGCACCCAGCCGATCCTCGTGCAGCCGCTGCAAACATTTCCGCGTATCCGCGACCTTGTCACCGACGTCTCCTGGAATTATCGCGTCAACGCGTCGATTCCGCCCTTCAAGCCACGCACCGACCGGCAATGGCGGTTCTATCAGCGGGACGTAGATCGCTCGCAGGAGATGCGCAAGTGTATCGAGTGCTTCTTGTGCCAGGATGTTTGCCACGTTCTTCGCTAGCAAACCGAGGTAAAGCCGCAATACGCCGGGCCGCGCTTTTACGTTCGCATCTTGGGTCTCGACGATCATCCGATGGACAGCGAGAATCGGCTCGAGCTGTTGGCGGGTGAGGCCGGCATCGGGTTATGCAACGTCACGAAGTGCTGCACCGAGGTCTGTCCCGCGTACATTCAAATCACCGACAACGCGATCATTCCCGCCAAGGAGCGGATCGTCGATGCATATCAGGATCCGCTTCGGCGATTTATTCGGAACTTCACAAGACGTGGCCAACGCTGAGCGAACCTGCTTAACGTTCATGCCTCTAAGAAGCAGGTGGGTACCGTACCCCGGCGAGGGCGGGCTGAGGTCAAGCGAGTATTCTCCAACGTTGACATCGCCAGAGTGATAAACGCGCCCGATCGTTATCATTCTTTTAAAGATCGCCATGGGATTCGATTAGTACCACGAGCCGGCGAACGAAGCCCCGGAGGGCTTGAACTAATCCAATCGTTCGGGTCACGAGATGTGACGAGCCTGCCAAAGAGCACCACGCAAACGGGTAAGATTAACACGAGCCCAGCGGTTCAGGTAGCCTTCACGCGGCATAGAGGAGAGGCAAGCATGGCAGAAGTTCGCATTACTCCAACGGTTGACGGCCCGTACATGGTCACGGGCGACATTGAACTCGTCTGGCCGAGTGGCCATAAAATCCCAGCCGACAAGGAGCTCTACCTGTGCCGCTGCGGGCAATCGGGCACGAAGCCGATCTGCGACATGTCACACGTGCGTGTCGGCTTCAAGTCGGTCGAAGGCGACGCGACTGCCCGCTGACGTAAACGGAGATTGGCGAAGGGTAACGTGGCACAGGATATCTTGTTGAAGCGTGCCTATGAAAAGCCCGCAGAGAGCGACGGCTTCCGTGTGCTGGTCGATCGACTTTGGCCGCGTGGGGTCAGTAAAGTGCACCTACGTCTCGATATGTGGGCGAAAGACGTCGCTCCGAGCACCACCTTGCGGAAGTGGTTCGGCCACGATCCGGAGCGATGGCTCGAGTTCGGCAAGCGCTATAAGATCGAGTTAAAAGAATCGCAAGCGCACGACGCGATTGCCGAGATCGTCGATCGTGCGAAGCAGGCATCAGCGATCACGCTCATCTACGGTGCGAAGGATACCGAGCACAACGAAGCGGTCGTCTTACGCGACATCTTGAAACGGCGCGTTCGATCGAAAACCCGGTAGACCGGAGGAACCATATGGTAGGGAAAGCGTTAACCGAGTTCATCGAGCGTCAGCCGGCTTTTGATCATATCAGCGACGCGCTTCAATGGTGCGTCCGAGGGATGTTTCGATCCGCCGGACCGAATGGGCAAAAGCTGAAGGACGCCCTGAACGGGACGTGGCTCGGGCACCCGCTGCATCCTGCGTTGACCGACGTCCCCATCGGGAGTTGGACGATGGC
>JAABUZ0100005571.1_pt1 | contig 16414 bp, 20 predicted proteins | sample 5562091 | NCBI WGS metagenome assembly JAABUZ01 (sample SAMN12813069, study PRJNA571459) | rock metagenome | isolation source: Antarctica rocks | place: Antarctica: Victoria Land, Linnaeus Terrace sud | collected 2015-12-21
AAGAAGCGCGGGTCGCATCACGCCTTGCTGAAGTCGGCGGCAGGCGGAGCCGTCATCCACCATGTGCTCAAAAAGCGCCGTTAGGAAGGCGTCACGACGGCCCGGCGGTGCGGGCGGGACAGGCCCCAAGGGGTAGTCGCTTCGAACGGTCGCGAAAGTCGTCGCGCCACGACCAAACTGCGCATGGCCCGCGATTGTTCTGAGCGCCGCAAACGTCACGCCTGAGGCGCCGCACCCCACGGTCCCATCGTCAGTGCCCGCGCGGCCAACGCGAAGCTCAGGGCACCGCCGTCCATGAGGACGATCGTACCCAGATATACGGCAGCCAGAGACGACCGACTCTCTAATGATCTGTGAAGCGGTCGCAAGCGGGGCAGCGAGAACGGATGATTCGAGGCATGGCACCATGGTGGCATGGCTAAGAACTTGACTGTCCGTCTCGACGACGACCTGGCAGCCGACACCGAGGCGCTGGCTCGCGCCGACGGCAACAGTCTCGACGAGACGATCAAGCAGGCGCTGAAGGAGACCGTGGAGAGACGACGCGGCGATCCAGAATTCAAGGCTCGTTTGCGGCGCATGATCGAGGAGGACCGTGAGCGGCTTGAGCGGCTCGCCAAGTGAGCGTCCTCTACCTCGATCTACGGCGCGGTCGCCGCCCAGATCACAGGTCTCGATGTCGACACGCTCTTGCGTGTAGCTCGCTTGCAGCTCGCTTACTCGGCGTTACACGCTCCCGGCGCGGGTTTCGGCGAAACCGAGTTCTATCCGGACTTCATCGACAAGGCAGCGGTACTGGTCGTGAGGCTTGCCAAGATCCACCCACTCCCCGACGGCAACAAGCGTGCTTCCTGGGTCGCCCTCCGGCTCTTCGTCGAGATCAACGGCTGGTCGTGGGACCCGGCACCGAGCGTCGACGATGCCGAGCGAGGCGTACTCGCGGTCGCCTCCGGGGAGTTGAGCGAACGCGAGATGGCGTCATGGCTTGGGCGACACCTCAGCGCGCCGGGTCCCACCAGGTGAGCCTTGCAATGTCGAGCCCCAAGAAGGAGGGCAGAAGGGAGCGCGGGCCCGATGACCGCCGAAGGCGGAATGAGACGGTCCGCTAGCCGTAAACGGTGCGACGGAACCGAGGCCTAAGTTCGCCCAGCGGTCGCACTGCGAGCAAACCTCGAAGCCCGCGGCGGGCCGTGTCGTAGTTGGTATCACTCCGCGATTGGCCGGCTCGGGTCTCAGTGACATTTCCGGTGCGCGAGCGCTAAACTTGTGTTTCCCGGGTGTATACCGTTACCCTCTGGAGGGAGGACATACTGCATGGCTACCGCGTTTGCCAGCGAAGCAGCTCATATTCAGGAGACCGGTCACCTCACGGTCGCCGATATAGCCCGAGCCACCGGGGCCGATGAGACGACCGTCCGGGCGTGGCTTCGCCGCGACCGGTCGCCGTCGGGTGTGTATGCCGAGCGTCTTGCCGAGTTGTCTTCGATCGTGGAGCGTCTGGTGCGACTCATGCAGGCCGCCTACGTGCCGGTCTGGATGCACAAGCCGATCCCCTTGCTAGACGAGGACAAGCCCCTAGACGTGATCGCTGCGGGTGAGTACCGGCGGGTCTCTCGAGTGCTAGCCGGCCTAGAAGCTTCGGGCGCTGCTTAGCACTTGGACGTCGACTCGAGCGGTCTGTCAGGTGTCTGGTGGCGCCAAGTACCCGCCGGAGCAGATGTCTTTCACCAGCCGCCCGACCCTTCCGACAATCGGTGGCAGCGTGGCTCTGTGATCGAGGCGTTGTACTTCGCTGACTGTGCGCAGACCGTGTGGGCGGAGTGGTATCGCTGGCTCGCCGAAGCCGGCTTACCACCCCAGCAGGGCCTTCCTCACGAGCTGTGGCGCTGGGAGATTTCATTGCCTGACGTCGTCGACCTCAGGGGAGAGGACCGGTTGGGCCGGGTCGGGTTACCCACCATGATTCCCACCCGCACCCAGTGGCCGACCTTCCAGCCGATCGGCGAAGGCCTCTATCGGAAGGGCACGCCCGCGCTCCTAGCTGCCTCAGCGGCCCGGCCAGAGGGCGAGGTCCTCTGTGTCTTTCGAAGCAAACGCAAGGTATCCGGAACGAGGCCGCTTCCTCCGCCCACCACCGTGACCGACCCCCCGGTAGTCCCGACGGGTATGCGGACATGAGACCCCGCCGTGCCGTCATGAGCGCAGAATCGCTCTAACTTTGTCCCGAACTTTCTCCCGAACTCCGCAGATATGACCTCATCTCAGCGCATCTGAGCGCACCTCAGAGACCCGAGATAAGCCCAAAAGCCCTGCAAATAGGCGACTCGTAATGAAGGGGTCCGGGGTTCGAGTCCCCGCGTCGGCTTAGAAAAGGCTCAGGAATACTTGTTTGCCGACTTCATCAACCCCCGAGGCGCGGAGATCGCCGCTGTCTATCGCGAGCGCTTCGAGGGATCGCCGGCGCTGGGCGCTCCGCGCACGGCGGTGGCCGCATGGGCTTTGTGCGCCGAGTCAGACGAGGAGGCTCAGCGCCTGGCCTCCAGCAGCCGCATGACGCTGTCCCTGCTGCGCCAGGGAAGGCTGATCCCCGTTCCCCCGGTCGACCGGGCGCTGCGCTACCTCAACGGACAGACCGCTACCGCCGACGGGCTTGCGCGCGAGCGCCGCGGGATCATCGGATCTCCGCCACCGTGCGCCGTGGCCTGGTGGAACTGGCGCGCGAGTACGGCGCCGAGGAGGTACTGGTCGTGACCATCACCCACGATCACGATGCCCGCCGACGCTCCTATGAGCTGATCGCCGAGGCCTTCTCGTTGCCCCCTCGCCCCCACTCCGCCACTGTGCTTCAGGAGGGCCCGCCCGCCTGGGCCTGAGCCACCGCCTCGCGCAGGTCGCCTCGCCACGCCTCGCGCAGACGACACAACTCCGACGATCAGGCCGAGCGCCTCACGCTGGTGCGCGGCGGTCCCTTGTGACAATTGTGGTAGCGCCGGACGGTGGTGACCTGACGCCCGGTGACGGTGCTGTCAACGATGCGCAGGACGAATGTCCCACGGCGCGGCAGGCGTAGGGTCAGCCGGGTGATGCGCCGGCCCTGCACCGATCGCAGCCGTCGGACGCCGAGGTAGACGTCGACCCGGCGCACGCGTCCGTTGTCCTGATGGATGCGAAAGTGGGCGGTGGCCGTGCGGCTGCATCCCGCCCCCCGGGGCCCCGGGACGGCGGCGAGGACGATCTCGTGACGTCCCGGCGGCGCAGCCACGAGCAGGCGACCGCCGATGATGACCAGACGGCCCACGGGGCGGCCGTCGAGCCGCTCGGTGACGGGTCCGGTGCCTAGGGCGTTGAGGGTCACGGCCAGCGGCTGATCGTCGGCGGTGAGGATATGTAGGGGATGGGATCGGACCGTTAGCCGGGTACGCGCGGCGTCGACGCTCACGGCGGCGACGTTGACGGCCTGCACGCGCAGGACGTTGGCCGGGGCTACCGGCCCGGCGCTGGCTGGAGCGGTGCGGTAGTAGTCGGCCGTGGTACGTCCCGAAGGACCGCCCGCGTCGATCTGCTGACCCTCGACGCGTGTGGCGCTCGCCGGACTGTCGGCGGGGTGGGGGATCTCGTCGGAGGTGGCGGTGACCGTACCGAGCTGGGAGGGGTCGGCGGCCCGGACTCCTCTCAGCCAATACGCGCCGTCGTAGACGAGACCGAGGTCCGGCCGGTCCTGGCTGGTCTCCCGCGTCCAGGTGACGGTGGGTGGATCGGGATTGAGGCGGTGGGCGCCGAAGTGGGCGAAGATCCGGGGCAGCGTGTCGTAGATCGACGAGTACTCGTGGATCTTGGTGTGGTAGACGAGAGCCTGGGCGTCGTAGCCCGCGGCCGACAGGGAGTGATACTCGGCCAGGGCGTCCTTGGCGGCGGGATCGAGGTCCTCGTGGGCGCCGATCTGCAGCCAGGGGACGTTGCGGAGATTGGCGTAGAGCTCGGCCGAGCCGGTGCCCTCGGCGGGAGCACCGGCGGCGAAGAGATCGGGATGGTGGGTGGCCACGTCCCCGCTGCCGTAGCCCCCCATGGAGTGGCCCATGATGTAGATGCGTCGGGGATCCACGCGGTAGTGGCGCTCGACGTCGGCCAGAGCCTCCAGCACGTCGAGGTCTCCCTCACCCGTGTAGAAGTAGTCTCCTCGGCCCATCGGGGTGGCGAACAGGTAGCCCTCTCGATCGGCGGCCGCCACCAGACCGGTGGGGTTATAGAAGCCCTCGTCGATGACCCCGGTGTAACCGTGGAGGTAGATGATGAGCGGCCAGGCGCCGCGCGAGCCCGGGTAGCGCTGAGGCACGTGCATGCCGTAGTAGGACTCGCGGCCGGTGTACTTCCAGGTCTCCACCGGACCGCCGTGCTCGACTCCCGGGCGCAGCTCGGCCGGAACCTGGGCGCTGCTCAGGCCGATCTGCTTGTCGATTCCGTCGGCGATGAGCAGGCGGCTGGAGAACTGCCGCGTGAGATCACCGGTGATGACAGGCGGAGCGTTGCTTTGGGCCGCCGACAGGGCGCTCGGATCCACCGCCTGGAAGTCGGAGTCCAAGCCGCTGTCGAGCTCGTCGGCCTGGTGGCGCTCGTCGAAGGTCCAGGGGTGATCGGCGGCGAAGAGCAGGTCCCACACGTTGGTTGGAGAGGTGGGCCCGCCGCTTCCCGGCGCCTGGGCGCTTGCGTCGCCGGGAGCCACCGACCAGTAGCGCCCGGGTGCGGCAGGGTCATCGAGACCCGCTCCTCCGCCCAGCGTCCAGGGCCCCGGCGGGAGCTGGCTCAGCGCCACACGCGCCTCGGTCACGTGATCGCCGGTGCGCGCCGCTACCGCGGTCTCCCCCCCGCCGGCACGAGCCAGAGTGCCACCGGTTCCCCAAACGGTGAGCGCACGCTCCCAGGGTGATGAGAGCCGCGCAGAGCGCGGCCAGGGAGACGCGGTCGCCGGTCCCCCAGGGCCCGAGAAGGTCAGGGTGGCGATCTGGGCGTCGGGACGGGGCATGGAGTTCCATTGCCAGCGCACGTAGAGGTAGCCACCCTCGACGGCCAGGCGCAGCTCGGCCAGGTCGGCGGTCCCCTCCGGCCATGCCGAGGCGTTCTGGGGCAGCTGGTAATCGCCGTTGTGCGTGGAGCGATGAGCACCGAAGGCGTCATAGGTCAGAGCGTTGTAGACGTCCTGGGTCATGTGGCCCGGGTCGGTGGGCGCCACCGTGAACGCTCGGTAGTAATCGGTGCGGTGCAGCCCATCGGTATTGGCTCCCAGGGCCTGGTGGATGCCGTTGGTGTAGATCCACTCACCGCGGGAGTAGGTGCCCGAGCGGAATACCCCGGTGGGCTCCCCCGCCCAGGAGTGCCAGCCGAGCGCACCGGCGCCTGCAGGTGCCCCAGCCGCGCTCAGCCCTACCAAGCCGACGGCGAGCACGACCGCCCGGCTGGCCTTCCCCAGGATCGACCGCATCGATGAGATGAGATGAGTGTAACGCGGCGACCACGATTCGTATCCCTGGCATGTGTACGGGAGCCAAATGCTCGGATGGCTCCGTCGAGCGCCTCTCCCGGCCCAGGAACGTCAGCGGCAACTTGAGATTGTGAAGAATCGAGTCAGGGAGGGAGTGCGCTTACACCCGTCCGCCGAGGAGCTGCGCAATCTGGCGCGCGACCTCGAGGAGGAGTGGTTGATGACGGTCGTAAACTTCTCCCGAACCCCCCTCATCTGAGCGCATCTGGGAGAAACTGAGAATACTTAAACTCCTGCAGATAACCCTACCTGGCAGGCAAGGCCGCCGGCTGCGGCGGCTTCAAGCGTCTCGATGTGCGCTGCGCGGAGCTGAAGCGGATGTACGTGCCGCCGCGGACGCGTAGCCAGGGAGTGGGACGGATCGTTCTGGCGGCGATCGAGGACCGCGCCCGGCGAGCCGGCTACACGCTGATGCGCCTCGATACAGGCACGGCGCAACGCGCGGCCCACGGCCTCTACCTCTCGGCTGGCTATCAAGCGATTCCTGACTACAACGCCAACCCGGTCGCCAACCTCTGGTTCGAGAAGCCGCTCTGAGCCGACCGCGCCGGTTCAGCCGGTCCGGCTAGCGGTGCGAACCGAGAGGCCCCGGACCGCGCGCACGAGGCGCCGCGCGCCCTGCGGCTGGCCGAGCTGGCGTGCGCGCACGGACAACAGGTCGACCAGGAAGGCGGTCCGCTCAAACGGGTCGGCGATGACCCGCCCGCCTGCTGGCTCTCGAGCCGCAAGGATCCGGCGGTCGACCTCCGCGACCAGGAGCTCCCCGTCGCAGGGGAAATCCGGGGCACTGTCGAGCTGGGCGAGCGCGCGGAGCGAAGCGGCGTCGTGGTGGTTTGAACTGCGAATCACGATGTCGGTCATGGCGACCCTTTGCTATACACGAGACTCGCGGATTGATATACATTCTGAGTGGGGATACCCATAGAACATCACCGAGGGAGGGCGCTGTCAATGTCACTCAAAGCCCGTGTGCGGGACATTCACCGCGGCACCTCGGTGTCCCTCACGAGCCAGCTCGTCGACATCTTTGTCGCCGCGATCCGCTCCGGCGAACTCGCGGCCGACGGTCAGCTGCCGCCCACAAGGACGCTCGCGGAGTGGGCTGCGATCAATCAGCTCACAGCCACACGCGTCTACCGTCGCCTGCAGGAGATGGGTCTCGTTACCGCGGCAGTGGGCCGCGGAACGTTCGTCCGCGGCACGGCCGCCGGCACCCGCACCGGCGAGCGCGCGACCAACACGGCGTGGCAGAGCTACGCGCTACCGCAGCTGAGCGAAAGCTTTTCGGCCCAGATGGTCGGCGACCTGATGCGCCAGGCCGGCGATCCTGAGATCATCGCCCTCTCGGCCGGTCACCCTGCGAACGAGCTGCTTCCGGCCAACGAGCTCGCCGCCTGCGTCGCGGCTGTCGTCGGCGAGCACGCCGGCCGCGTCTTCCAGTACGGCGCGGGCGAGGGCGAGCGCGAGTTTCGCGACGCCGTGGCGGAGCTCGGCAGACAACGCGGGCTGAGCGACAGCGCCGATGACATCCTCGTGACCGGCGGCGGCCGCCAAGCCCTGACGCTCGCGGCCCGCGCGGCGCTCCGCCCCGGTGACACCGTCGCCTGCGAGTCGCCTAGCTTCATGGGCGTGATCGACGCGCTTCGCTGCACCGGCGCCGAGCTCGTCCCGGTCCCGGTCGATCACGGCGGACTGAGCGTCGATGCGCTCGAGGAACTGCTCCGCCGCCGCGAGATCCGGCTGCTCGCGCTGCAGCCGCGATGCCAGAACCCGACCGGGACAAGCCTTGACGACACCCGCCGTCAGCGACTCGTCGAGCTCGCTGAGCGTCACAGCTTCTTCATTCTCGAAGACGCCGTCTACGCCGACCTCAGCTTCAGCGGGCCGTCGCGCCAGCCCTTGCGGGTGCTGGCGCCGCACCACGTGATCTACGTCGATTCGTTTTCGAAAACGGTCGCCCCCGGCCTCCGGGCAGGCTGGGTGGCAGCGAGCGGCCCTGTCCTCGATCGCATCATTGCCGAGAAACGAAGCGACGACATGCAGAGTCCGACGTTCACCCAGCTGATCGTGGCGCGCTTTCTCGCCGACGGCGGCTACGAGCGTCAGATCGAGTGCGCCAGGCGCTTCTATCGCGTGCGCCGCGACGCCCTGATGGCGGCGCTTCGGGCCCACATGTCTGATCTTGCGACGGCCGAGACACCAGCAGGCGGCGGGCACGTCTGGGTGACGCTGGGCCGGCCCGTCGATGAGCGCGTGCTCTACACCAGGGCGCTCGCTGCTGGGGTCGGCTTTGTTCCGGGCTCGGCGATGACCGTCGAGCGCCTGCGCGAGACGCACCTGCGGCTGTCATTTGGCATGTTGAGCGAGCAACAGATCGAGGATGGCATCCGTCGATTGGCGGCCGTCGTCCGAGCGGCGCAGCGCAGCGAGGGCCAGCGCCAGTCCCTGCCGGTCGCGTGAGCACCGCGCAGCCGGCGCCCACCGCGGGCTGGCACACGCCGTTCGCGTCTCTGGCGCTGATTTGGGGCGCGAGCTTCCTCTTCATCAAGGTCTCTGTCGCTTACCTGCCGGCGATCGATGTCGCCCTCGCACGCGTGGCGCTGGGCGCGACGGTGCTGCTGTGTGCGCTTGCGCTGACACGCCGGCGCCTGCCACGCGGCCGACGCACGTGGGCCCACCTCGCGGTGGTCGCGCTGGTAGGGAACGCCGCACCTTTTGCGCTGCTCGCCTACTGCGAGACGCGGATATCCTCAGTGCTGGCCGGAATCTGGAATGCCACCACGCCACTGCTCGTGCTGCTCGTCGCGACAGTGATGCTGCCGACCGAGCGCCCGACCCGCGCACGCCTCGCCGGGCTGCTCGCAGGCTTCGCCGGCGTCGTCGTGGTGCTCGGTCCCTGGAATACCCAGACCGGCTCGCAGGTCACGGGCCAGCTGATGTGTCTCGCCGCCGCCGCCTGTTACGGCGTGGCATTCCCCTACACCAGGCGCTTCCTCGCCGACCGACCCGAGAGCGCTCTTGCATTGTCGGCCGGCCAGCTGCTCTGCGCGAGCGTGCAGCTCGCAGTCGTCGCCCTGCTCGTCGGCGGCGATGCCCGCGGCCTGCCGCTCGATGTCGTCGGCAGCCTGCTGGGACTCGGCGTCCTTGGAACGGGTCTCGCGTACATCCTGAATTACTCCGTCGTGCGCCGGGCTGGCGCGACCACAGCCTCAACAGTCACCTATCTCGTGCCCCTTGTCGCGACGATCCTGGGAGTCGCGGTGCTCGGCGAGCGACTGCACTGGAACCAGCCAGCCGGCGCGGCGGTGGTGCTCGTTAGCGTCGCGGCCTCAGAGGGGATCCTGGCGCCGCGCCGCGGTTAGGACTTGCCGCGCCGGCGCGGCAGCGGGCCGTCGAGCTTCCAGCGCGAGCCCGGGCGTCCGGGGAGCAGCAGGATCAGTGCGAGGCCGATTACCGAGAGGAGCAGCCCGGCCGCGAGACCGAGCCGCTCGCCGTAGCCCTTGCGCTCGGAAACGGAGGCGGCGAGGGCCGCCGAGATCAGCCACGCGAACAGCAGGTACAGGGACTTCGCGCCGATCAGCGCCAGTACGGTCATGTCCCGAGGTAAGCCTTCTGCACGTTGGGGTCGTCGCGCAGGCGCGTGCTGTCGTCGGCCAGAACCACGCGTCCGGTTTCGAGCACATACCCCCGATTGGCGGCCTCGAGCGCGTAGTTGGCGTTCTGCTCGACGAGCAGGATCGCCACGCCGCTTTGGTTGATCTCACCGATCGTCTCGTAGATGCGCTGGACCAGAATCGGCGCGATCCCCATCGAGGGCTCGTCGAGCAATAGCAGCCGCGGACGAGCCATCAGGGCGCGGCCGATCGCCAGCATCTGCTGCTCGCCACCCGACATCGTGCCCGCCTTCTGGCGCTCCCGCTCGTGCAGACGGGGAAACAACGCATAGACCCGGTCGAGGTCCTCGGCAATGCCGGCCCCCCGCCGCCGGTATGCCCCGAGGTCGAGGTTTTCCCGGACCGTCATCCGCGGGAAGCAGTGTCGGCCCTCGGGCGAGAGCGCGATCCCGTGTGCCACCACGTCCTGCGCAGGGGTGCGCGTGATATCCGCGCCGGCGAAGCGGATCGTGCCCGCCCGGGCCGGCGTCAGTCCCGAGATTGAGCGCAGTGTTGTCGATTTGCCGGCGCCGTTCGATCCGATCAGCGTCACGACCTCGCCCTCCTCGACCGTCAGCGAGACGCCGCGTAGAGCTTCGATCGCCCCGTAGGCGGTGTGGATCTCGCCGACCTCAAGCAGCGGTGACATCGTCATCCTGCTTTCCGAGGTAGGCCTCGATCACGTTTGGATCAGCGCGGACCGTCGCCGCTGATCCCTCGGCGATCTTCTCACCGTGGTTGAGTACGGTGACGCGCTCTGAGACACCCATGACAACCCGCATGTCGTGCTCGATCAGGAGGATCGTCAAATTGAGCTCGTCGCGCATTTGGCGCATGAAGTCGGTCAGCGCGGCGGACTCCTGCGGGTTCATGCCGGCGGTCGGCTCGTCCAGCAGCAGCAGCGTCGGGTCGGACGCCAGCGCTCGGGCGATCTCGACACGCCGCTGGTCTCCGTAGGAGAGGTTGATGCCGAGCTGCTCGAAGTGGCTGTCGCGCAGGCCGACGTAGGCGAGCAGCTCGCGGGCGCGCGCCCGCACCTCGGTCTCCTCGCGCCTGACCCGCGAGGAGCGCGTGATCGCGCCGATCAGGCCGGTCTGCATTCGAGCGTTGCGGCCGATCATCACGTTCTCAAGCGCGCTCATCGCCCCGAACAGGCGGATGTTCTGGAAAGTGCGGGCGACTCCAAGCTTCGTGATCACGTCCGGGCGCGCCCGCGTTACGTCACGGGTGCCGAGCAGTATGCGGCCGCTCGTCGGCTTGTAGAGCCCGGTCAGCATGTTGAAGAAAGTCGTCTTGCCGGCGCCGTTGGGCCCGATGATCGAGACGATCGCGCGGCTTGGGATCTCGAGCGAGACGTCGCGGACCGCCACCAGTCCGCCGAACTCCTTGGTGACGCGCTCGGCCCGCAAGACGAAGTCCGCCTGCTCGGCATCCGCGACGGCCGCAGCGCTCATGCGTGGACCTCGAGCGCCCCGGGGTCGTCGCCGCCGCCCGTTCGCGCGGCGATCCCCTCGGTCAGCTCGACCTTCCTTCTTCGCTCCGGGAAGAGGCCCTGTGGCCGCAGGACCATCACGAGAACGAGCAGAAAGCCGAAGATGCCGAACGACAGGTCGGTGAGGTTGAACTTGAGGCCGAACGTCGCCGGCAGGCCGTTGAGGACGTCCGGGATCAGGTAGTAGTTGATGTAGGACAGCAGCAGGGCCCCGAGCACGGCACCCCAGATCGATCCGAGGCCGCCGACGATGATCATCGCGAGGACGAAGATCGAGAACGAGAACTGGAATTGGTCGGCGTTGACCTCGTTGTAGTAGGCGCCCAGGAAAGCGCCGGAGATGCCACCGAAGGCCGCACCGGTCGCGTAGGCGAGGAGCTTTGTCCTAACCAGTGGGATGCCCATCGACACGGCTGCGACCTCGTCCTCCCGCAGGGCGATCCAGGCCCGGCCGAGCCGCGAGTCCCGCACGCGGACGTTGACGAACACAACGAGCAGGACGATCACGAGGATCGTCCAGTACCACGGGCGCAGATGGAGCTGGTCGAATGTCCCGACGATTGGAAAATGGGGTGGATCGACCGGCGTGATGCCCTGACGCCCGGCGGTCAGCGTCCCTCCGAGCACGTGGATACTGTCGCCGTTGACGGCGAACACGCGGGTGATCTCGCCAAAACCGAGCGTCACGATCGCGATGTAGTCACCGCGCAGGCGCAGCGTCGGCAGGCCGATAAGCGTCCCGGAAATCGATGTCAGGATAACGGCGGCGACCAGGATCAGGGCGAAGTTGAGGTGCACCCCGGGGAGCTGGTTTGCGAGCTTCGAGACGCCGACATGGATGTTGCCGTGAAAGAAGAAGCCGGACCCCAGCCAGCCCGCCGCGTAGGCGCCGATCGCGAAGAACGCGACATATCCAAGGTCGAGCAACCCTGCGAAGCCCACGACCACGTTCAGCCCGAGCGCCATCACCACATAGGCCAGCGCGATCACCGTTGCGTTCAGAAACCCGCTGGTTTGGGCCAAGCCGAGTGGCAGTATGAGGGCGACCACGATCAGGCCGGCGACGCCGGCGCGGCGCCACCAGGGCGGCAGCCGCTCGAGCAGCGATGCTCTCCAATCCAGGAGCTGTGCGGCGAGTTCGCTCATCCGGCTTCGCGCGTCTCCTCGCCGATCAGTCCCCGCGGACGCAGCGTGATGATCAAGATCAGGTAGCCGAAGACAACCGCCGCCGTCCATTGCGGGCCGATGCGAGCATCTGAGGTCTGCTGGATGACGCCGATGATCAGGCCGCCGAGCACCGCTCCGCGGACATTGCCGATGCCGCCCATCACGGCAGCCGTGAAGGCGATCAGGCCGGCCTCGAAGCCCTGGAAGTACCAGATCGTCGTCTCATACAGGGCGTAGACGAGGCCGGCTGCGCCGGCCAGCATGCCGCCAATCAGGAACGTCAGCGAGATGGTTGCGTTGACGTTGATCCCCATCAGCCGCGCCGCCTCCGGGTCCTGCGCTGTGGCGCGCATCGCGCGGCCCATTCGCGTGGAGCCTATGAACCAGGCCAGGATGACCACCAGCGGCACGGTGACGCCGACCGCCAACACATCGGCCCGGCGGATCACAACGCCTGCGATGGTGAAAACGGTTTTGTTGATTCGGATCAGATCGGACAGGCCAGCCGGTGAGCCGCCCAGCCACAGCAGGCCGACGTTCTGGAGGATGAACGAAACGCCGACCGCGGTGATCAGCGGCGCGAGTTTGGGGGCGTTGCGCAGTGGTCGGTAGGCAACGCGCTCGATCAGGACGTTCAGTGATCCGCAGACCGCCATCGAGATGACCAGCGTCAGGGCGAGACCGGCGATCAGGCCGAGTGGTCCTGTCGCGAGCCCGAGGCCGATCGATCCCCAGAGTCCCGCTCCCGTGAAGGAGCCGATCATAAAGACATCGCCGTGTGCGAAGTTGATCAGTTCGATGATCCCGTACACGAGCGTGTAGCCGATGGCGATCAATGCCCAGATCGCACCGTTGGAGATGCCCTGCACGAGGTTGCCGCCCAAGTAAGCGAGGTTGTGGTGGACCACGGTTTGCCCGTGCACGAACGCCGGATAGCCGGATGTGAGGTCCTTTATCCCGTAATAGACCGGGAGTGCCGCAAGCGAGACAGGAAGGCCCCAGCGGCCCGCGGCCGCGCGTATCGCCGCCAGCGACCTGACCGTGGCCGGGGGGAGCTGCACGGCACTTGATTTGGCTTCCACGGTCAGGCTGCTGGTTCGATGAGACGGCGTGGAAGGGACACCCGCGGGGGCGTCCCTTCCAGGGGCCGCCCTAGTTGGACGGCGTCACGGCGTTGAGAAACACGGGGTTCCCGTCCGGGCCGACCTTGTAAACGCCGTAGGACTTCAGCGTTGTGTCTCCGTTTGCGTCGAACCCGTAGTTGCCGAGCACCGAGTTGCGCGACTTGGTCGCGAACAGCGCCGCCAAGACCGCCGATTTGTCGTTGCCCTTCGCGCCAGCTGCGGCGATCGTGTCGAGCCCGACCTTCATCGCCTCATAGCCGTAGATCGCGTACGGATCGGGGCTCGTGCCGCCGTACTTCGTGTTGTAGGCGGCCAGGAACGCCTTGCCACCCGGGTAGGAGGTCAGGTTCAGCGTCGCCACGGTGCACTTCACCCGCGGGTCGATGTCGGCGGAGATGCCGTGCTTGGCTGGGTTGGTGTAAGACCCGGTGCACACCCCGTCAGGGCCGTAGACCTTCGCCGTCGGGAGCGCCGCTGCAACGTCCTTGGTGAGCTGGACCGCGCCGTTCGAGACAATGCCGCTGAAGACGAAGCAGTCGGCCCCCTGGGCCTTGATCGTCTGGGCGTAGGAGCGAAAGTTAGGCGCCGTTGGGTCAATCCCGGTGTTGCTGGTGATCGTCAAGCCAAACTTCGTCTTCTGCAGGCCCATCACTGTCGCGAGGCCCTGGCCATAGACCTCCTTGTCGTTGGCGATGGCGACCTTGGAGCAACCGTCACTCTTCATCGTCGTCAGAAGCGCTGCCCCCTGGATCGTGTCGCGGGGGACGATTCGCACGTACGTGCGCTTGCCGCCGGGGTAGTACTTCGTCGGCTCTCCGGGGGTGTGCCCAGGGTCGCCGGTCGTCAGACCGACCGCCGTGTTTGCGGGACTGAGTTGGGGGAGCGTGGCCTGGTTGAGGATCGGAATCGAGATCGCGCTAGCGCCCGAGTTGAACTCACCGATGTAGAAGACGGCGCTCGAGTCCTGCGCTGCCTTGCGCGCGTCGGCGGCGACCTGCCCGGGATCCCACTTGCCGGCCTGCGCCGTCGAATCGTCAAGCGACTGATAGTTGACCGTGAATTTGCCGGCTTTGTTGCCTGCCTGCTCGAGCGCGAGCTTGATCCCGTTTACCATTGGCGTCGTCTGCGCGCTCGATGCGCCCTGGAGCGGAAGGCTGGAATAGATGTCGACGGTCTTGCCGCCGCCTCCCGAGCTCTTGCTGCTGCTGCTGCTGCCGCAAGCCGCGATCGAGACGACCGATCCAGCGAGCAGACAGCCGACGGCTGCCTTGGTGAACATAGTGATCCTCCTCGTTGACCTTGACCCAAGAATCTCTCGAACATCTTGTGGCTGACGCTCAGCCTAGACCGCAGACGACATCGCACGCAAGCGCTCTCGGCTTAGATTTCGCCGAGCGCCGCGCATTCCTGCAACATTTCCAGGATGTCATCGCCGTCCGAGCCGCAGAGCAGATGATCGATTTCGCCGACTTCCAGCAGGTGGATATGCGAGTCGGTCTGGTCACGCAGGTCGAGGATTTCCCGCAGGCGCGAACACCGGCATGGAAGCTGAAGATCGACTTCGGGCCGGAAATCGGCATGCGGTGCTCCTCGGCTCAGATCACCAGCTACGCGCACGCGGAGCTGCTCGGGCGCCGCGTGGTCGCAGTCGTCAACCTGCCGCCGCGACGGATCGGCCCTTTCGTCTCGGAGGTGCTCGTGCTCGGGGCGCTGGATCCGGAGCGCGGCATCGTGCTGCTCTTGCCGGATGCCGACGCTGCACCGGGCTCACGGATCGGCTGAGCATTCACGCGCGATGCCCCGCTGGCTGACTCTGCGCCCAGTCTTCGCCCCCCACGTCTCGGCGTTCGCGGCAAGGCCGAGAATGATGGCGGTTGCAGGTGCCCTGACGATTGCGTTCTCAGCGATCCTCGTCCGTCTGGCTGACGTTTCGCCGTCGACGGCGGCGATCTTCCGCTGCGTCTATGCCCTGCCGCTGCTCGCAGTACTTGCCCGCCGCGAGGACCTTCTGTATGGGGCACGGCCAAGCCGCACGAGGCGCCTTGCTGGAGCTGCGGGCCTTCTGCTCGCGATGGACCTGATCGCCTGGCACCACTCAATCGAGGACGTGGGCGCCGGACTCGCAACCGTCTTTGCCAACCTCCAAGTGGTGCTGGTGCCGTTCATCGCCTGGCTCGTTGTGCGCGAGCGCCCGACGCCGAGCGCGGCCGTCGCGCTGCCGCTCGTCGTGGTTGGTGTGCTCCTGATCTCCGGCGTGCTCGAGCGCGGCGCCTTCGGCCGACACCCGCAGGCCGGTGTTCTCTTCGGTCTCCTGACGGCCGCGGCTTACGCCGGCTTCATCATGCTGATGCGCTCCGGCGGAATCGACTTGCGGCGTCCGGCCGGACCTCTGTTCGACGCCACCGCGAGCGCAGCCGTAGGCGCGATCGCCGGCGGGATCGCGCTCGGCGAGGCGGACTTCGTACCATCCTGGCCGGCCCACGGATGGCTTGTGCTGCTCGCGGTTTCCTCGCAGGTGCTCGGGTGGCTGATGATCACCACCTCGCTGCCGCGTCTCCCGGCAGGCCAGACGTCACTGCTGCTGACGATCCAACCCGTCGGGTCGGTCGCGCTCGGAGCGCTGATCCTCGGCGAGTCGCCGTCGACGCTGCAGCTCGCAGGCGTCGGCCTCGTACTGGCCTGCGTTGGTCGGGTGGCCGGTGTGCCCGCAGCGGCGAACGCCAACCCGGGGTCTCCGTCGCGGTCTCCAACTCAGCAAACCTAACCTTGTCGCACCTCAGCGTTCTGATCAGCGGCGACGAGGGCGAGGTCGACGAGGTCCGGGCGCTCCAGTTGCTGGCGGACCGCGGCGGAGACACCATCACCAGCCGGCCGCTGGCGATTCTCTTCGGCTTCTCGAGCCACTCGCGTCCGTCCGGGCGCTTCGTGTGCGCCTCCAGGCACGCGGGCTCGTCGACGAACGGGACGGCACCTGGTATATCGTCGATCCGCTCTTCAGCGAGTGGCTGCGCCGGTCCTCGCCGCTCGCCGCCCACCGTCGACCGAGGAGGCCTGCGACGTACCGCCTAGCCGGTACAGTCCGCGACCGCGAGGGTGGTCCACCGCGCCAGCGTCGCCCCGGCGCGCACCGCGCCACGCCCGATGGCTACTCTGGCTGGACAACCACGATCAACGGAGATATCGCTTTACCTTCAGCGCAGCGCGGAGCTGGACCCCTCGGAGTACTCCTTCCTGCCCCGGCCGACCGCGGTGCCCGCCTCGCCCACCGCCTGACGCGGCCGGCGGTCTCCAAGCCCGCCCCCCCGCCGCAAAGGCCTAAGAAGCTGTCTCAGAAGTCTCCCGGCTGCCGGGATAGGCTCGGGCGGTGGCTCGAACGTGGCTGAGGATCAAGGTCGACCTGCTCGGTGGTCGCGGCAGCCGCTGCGAGCCGACACCGGGACGG
>JAABUZ0100005573.1_pt1 | contig 16407 bp, 17 predicted proteins | sample 5562091 | NCBI WGS metagenome assembly JAABUZ01 (sample SAMN12813069, study PRJNA571459) | rock metagenome | isolation source: Antarctica rocks | place: Antarctica: Victoria Land, Linnaeus Terrace sud | collected 2015-12-21
GAGTAAGGCCAACCTTGGCCAGCGGCCACCGGGTCTCCCGTTGGCAGAGGGAGGTGCTCGACGGAGCGCCTGGCGGGCGTCCGGGAGGACGGTCGGCCTGCGGGATTCATCTGCGCAACCAGGCGCGACGGGCGGCTGCTGCAATCGCCGGATCCAGAAGTTTCCATCGCTTGAATTTGGGCTCGCCAGGCTCTCCTTCTGGAACGACGGCGGAACCGTCAGCGGTGACGCCATCACGGCTGCGTTGTCGCCGCAGCGGGTAGGCGAGATCGACTTCTGCTCTTGATCGTTGTCGTGCCCGAGCGGAACTCCGGCGGAGTGCATCTGCGCGGTTAGGGCGGCGACTGGCCTGGGTAGGCTCGGGAGGTGAGTTCGTCGGGCGACCACGTCGCTGAGCAGCCGATTGCGTGCCGGACTGAGGGTGCCGAGGATCGCGACCGCGTCGCTGACATTGTTCGGCTCGCCTTCGATGACCAACGGGTTGTTGACCTCGTTGAGGCGCTGCGTGCCTCGCCAGACTGGGTCGCTGACCTCTCGCTCCTGGCGTCGGTCGATGACGTGCCCGTCGCGTTCATCGCCTTCTCGCGGGGCCTTGTGGATGCGCCAAGTCGGCTGGTTAACGTGTTGGTGCTCAGCCCAGTCGCGGTCTTGCCGGCCTTCCAGGACCGCGGTGTCGCGACGGCGCTGATCTCGCACGGGATCGCGGTCGCCCGCCATCGCCAGGAGCCGCTTGTCTTTGTCGAGGGAGACCCAGGGTTCTACGGGCGCTTCGGATTCACAGCAGCAGGAGACCTCGGATTTCGCAGGCCGTCACTGCGGATCCCGTCGGCTGCGTTTCAGATCCTCGCGCTCAAGGCGCCTAACCCATCGTTGACAGGAACGCTCGTCTACCCGAGGGCGTTCTGGGATCACGACTGCGTCGGACTGCGCGACAGCTCCTAGCGTCACCTCGTTCACGTCCGAGCCGCCAACTCCACTCCCGGTCTGTCGCCCGAGAGGGTCTGCGGCTCGAGCTTCCGCTTCAGTCGTCGGAGGATCGGAAGCAGAAGTGCATGCGCGCCGACGGGGCGTTGTCCACGTGGCCCCTGGTTCGTGAAGGCAGACGCGAGGGACGACTCCGCAGTCTACGCCGCTTGCTTTGCGTTCTTGGCGGCCTGCTCTAACTCGTGTCCGCGCTTGACCATGAAGGCGCCGAGCGCACCGCAAGGCCCGCGACGACCGTGATCGCGTAAGCCTCCATTGCCACGTCGAGGACGCGCCCGAGGGTCGAAATCGGATTTGCGATCGAGGACGAGACGGTTAGAAGCTGTGTCGAGGTCCAGAACAACGCGCTGCCGAAGCTCGCTATCTGAGTCTGCTTGGCATGGTGCTCAAAGACGAACGCGAGGACGCCACAGATGAGGTCAATCCCGATCGTCGCCAGCGCGATGCCAACGACCTGGTCTCGCAGGCGCGCGTGCGTCGCGGTGCGGGCGCGCGCGATGTCGCGAACTTCCCCGGCCATCCCGCGCATAACACGAACGAGGTACATGTCGAGCTATTCGGGGCTGCCGACCGAGGTCCTGTTCAAAGCAGCCCACCACGCGGGGAACGGACCCGCGAGAGACCAAGCGAGAGTCGCCATTTGAATCGTTCGGCCGCAGCAGCACCTCGGCGTCCAACGTGAGTCTCAGCTCGCCACAGGCGCCTCAAGCGCTCGTGCAGCTAGGAGCAGATCTAGGGGACCGGGGGCTAGGTCTCCGCAACCGATTGCCGCTTCGTCCGCTCCTTCGTCGCCGATCCGGCCGTGAGCGAGTGGCTGTCGCTTCGCCACCTGGTTGAGCCGAAGCAGAAGTCGGAGGGTGCTTGGCCTCGCTGTGCGGAGATAGCCGCCGGTGCGTGAATGGAGGTCCCGGCTCTGCGCGCCCGCGTCGGATCGAATGTCGCCCTTAGGCCTGCTGCTTGTGCTGTTGTGCCGCGGCTGAGGCGACGGCGTCTACGTAGGCGCGAGCATGGCCGGACAATCCTCCTTCGGGGCCCCGCTACCGGTGACGGGCGGGCGACACGGAGGGTTGTTTGGTTCACGGTGGCGATGCCGTGGGTGAGACCACCAGCCACCAGGTCCCGCCCGCTCGTCTCTCGTCTTGTGAACTCCGTATCGCTTCCGGACGCGTCGACTAGCTTGAAGGTATGAGCCTTTCCACCTGCCCGGGCGAGCCGTCCGGTGAGCGTCTGGGGCTCTCGCCCGGCCGGGGGCCTTCGGCGCAGCGTGCGATTGCGGTCGCGTACGTGACGGCGATCTTCATGACCGCGGTCGACATGCAGATCGTCAATGTTGCGCTGCCGACGCTGAGCCGGAAGTTCGACGCGCCGTTATCGGACGTGCAGTGGACGGTGATCGCCTATCTGCTCACGTTGTCGGTCGTGATCCCCGCTTCGGGGTGGATCGGAGACCGGATCGGGACAAAGCGCACGTTCTTGGTCGCGCTGGCGCTGTTCACCGCCGCATCTGCGCTGTGCGGAGCGGCCGAGAACCTTCCTGAGCTGATCGCCGCCCGAGCCCTGCAGGGGATCGGCGGCGGCATGTTGACCCCGACGGGAACCGCCATGCTGTACCGCGCCTACGGGCCCGACCAGCGGGCGCGGGTGTCGCGGACACTGATCCTGCCGATCCTGCTCGGCCCCGGCGCAGCGCCGATCCTCGGTGGCGTGCTGACCCAGACGCTGTCGTGGCGGTGGGTCTTCCTGATCAACGTGCCGGTCGGCATCGTGATGCTCGCGTTCGCCTACCTGTATCTGCCCGAGCACCGGGAGGCGCCGAGTGGCCGGCTCGACGTGCGCGGGATGCTGCTGTCGGGGGTCGGCCTGAGCGCGCTGATGTACGCGATCAGCGAAGGCTCGGTGATCGGCTGGGCGGCGCCGCAGATCCTCATTACCGGAACCGGCGGAATCGCGCTGCTGTGGGCATTCGTTCGGGGAGCGCTGGGAGCGTCTGAGCCAATTCTGCGGCTGCGGCTGCTGCGAGAGCCGCTGCTGCGCGCCACCAACACCGTGTTCGTGCTGACGACCGGCGTGTTCCTCGCCAGCCTCTACCTGACGCCGATCTTCCTACAGCAGGTGCTGCACCAGTCGCCGATCGGCTCGGGCACGACCACGTTTGTCGAGGTGATCGGCGTCGGCGTCGGGTCCCAGACCCTCGGCCGGCTGTACCCGCGGCTGGGGCCGCGGGCGCTGGCCGAGATCGGCGCGATCACGCTGACCGCGTACATGGCGCTGTTCCTGCTCGTCTCCCCTGGCGCGAACATGTGGCTGGTACGAGCGCTGATGTTCCTGGGCGGGGCCGGCAACGCCGGGGTGTTCCTGTCGATCCAGACCTCGATGTTCACTCACATCTCCACCGGGGACACCGGCCACGCGTCAGCGATCTACAACACGATCCGGCAATCGTCGATCGCGCTGGACATCGCCGTGCTGACGACGGTCGTTGCGGGCGCCGGGGGCGGCACCCTAGCGGCGTTTCACGATGCGTACCTGACGGGCGCGATCCTCTGCGCCGTCGGCTGCGTGCTGGCATGGACGCTGATCAGCACCGACGCGGCCCGCTCGACGATGCGCCGGCCATCAGCGTCCCAGCAGCGCGACCACGCCGTCACGGCCGAGATCGGCGGCGACTGAAGCTCCCGCTCTGTCGCCTCAGCGGGTCCCTCGGCTCGACTGCTGGTCTTCGTTGTGGCGGACCGAAAGCGGAAGCCTCGCCCGCCCGGCCCGTCCCGCTTCGGATATACCTGGGAACAGCAGCTGACCGCGTTCGGCCGCTATGCAGGCCGCAGCGTTTAAGACGAAGCCGGTACGGTTTCCCTGTGGCTACCGTCCAACAGCGTCTGACGCGAACGGCAAACCGGGTCGACGTGAAGTAGTGCACGCACTGCCTCTGCCACGCTCTCACCCGTTCAATGAGGACGACAAGCAAAGCCCACTTGAGAGCCTGGTCAACAGGGCTGCAGAGCAGATCACACGCTTCTCTGCCACTGAGGCCTTCTCTGCTTGCGCAGCCGACGGGGTCATCATCGACATCCGCTCGCAGGACACCCGCGAGCGTTACGGCCTGATCCCCGGGAGCCTGCACATCCCGCGGACGGTGCTCGAATGGCGGATCGCCCTGGAGAGCCCATGGCGCAACCTGCACCTCGGCGGCTTTGAGCAGCGGCTGATCCTCATTTGCGACCACGGCTACTCGTCAACTCTCGCCGCGAGCAACCTCGTCCAACTCGGCTTTTACCGAGCCGGTGACGTCATCGGCGGATTTGACTCCTGGAAAAACAATGGCCTGCCCATCGCGCCGTGCCGTCATCAAATCTCCACGGCCAGCGCGTTGCCCGGGACGGGCCCTCCCCAATAACCTTCTCGCGGCTGGCGCCGCGCCGCTGCGACTCCTCAGAGGCTGCCCACTTAACGAAGAGCAGCAGCCTTCAGCGCGCCGACCGCTTCTGGTTTGTCGCCAACTCGGCGGTGCTTGACCGGCTGTTGCTTTGCTGCGACGTCGAGCTGAAGCAGCCGCCCCGCGGGCGCAGGCGCTCGCGCCGAAGCGACCACTCGGCGTGATTTTGGGGGCCGGAGCGGAGACCTGGGTCGTCGAGGCTGTCGCTTGGGGCGTCCAGATCGAACCGAACAGCCGTGGCATCATCGTGGTCGTGCCCGCCGAGATGCCAACCATCCTCGCCACTAGCGGTGGACTTTTCCCGGATGCTCGGACCTTCGTGCGCCCGGCTCCTCTGCTCGACTATGCGCTGGAGCTGGGCCGCCCGTCGTCTCGCCCGAGGCTGTGCTTTGTGAACACCGCCGGCGGAGACCAGAGCTTCTGGAACGCGACCATGCACGCCGCCTACTACGAGCGCAACGTCGAGGTTTCATGCTTGAACCTGTTTCCCATGCCAAACGTGGCGGACCCGGCGTCCCACCTGCTGGCACAAGACACGGTTTGGGTCGGTGGTGGCAGCACGGCGAACCTGCTCGCCCTGTGGCGGCTGCACGACCTTGACCAGGCGATGCGTGATTGCTGGGAGGCGGGCGTCGTACTGGCAGGCGTATCGGCCGGCTCTGTGTGCTGGCACGTCGGCGGCACCACCGACTCCTACGGGCCCGAGTTGCGGCCAGTGACCGACGCGCTGGGTTTTCTGCCCTTCTCCAACGGTGTTCACTACGACGCCGAGGAGCAACGCCGCCCGCTCTTTCACCGGCTCATCGCCGAGGGCGCCCTGCCGGCCGGTTACGCCACCGACGACGGCGTGGGGTTGCTCTACCGCGGAACCGAGATGGTCGAAGCGGTATCAGAGGTGGCCGGTGCCGGCGCCTACCACGTCCAGCGCGGCCAGAGCGGCGAGCCCGAGGAGACGAAGCTCGATCCGCGGCTGCTCCCCGGGGCCGCCGACCACTCTCCCTGGTGAGCCCGCGAGCGCTCTCTCGTGCTCGGTCCTCGCGAGACCAGCAGGGAAGCCATATCAGGAGAAGACGGTGCCCCACGGGCACCGAGGTGGTCGACTCCCGCTCGATGCCGGCCTCCAACTCAAAGCGACAGCGAGCGTGTGCGGGTGGTGGTTCGTGAGCGGCTGGGGTCGGCGCGGCTCGCTACGCGCTGCCGGCCCCCGGTTCGCCGTCCTAGTAGTCGGGGAGCTGGTCGGTGAGGCTAAAGCGATACCCCCTCTGCCCGGGAACCTGGAGCACGTACGTGTTGTTCTCGGGGTAGACCGCGGCCGACGGTCCAGTGACGGGCGCCGAACAGATCAGCAGCCGCGCCGGCTCGTCGGCGTGGTTAAGGAACTGATGGGCGCCAGCCTCGCCCTCGGGAAAGCAGACAACAAGCGCCCAATGCTCGCGGCACCAGTCATAGTGATAGGGGCCGGTCGTTTCGCCTGAGCCGAGCTCATACAGGGTGGGGGCCCAGGTCTGCGCATGCAGCCCTTCACTGACGTTTGAGTCGTCGGCTGAGAACGACAGCAGATCGACCTGCGGGCAGGGGCCCGCGGGCGCCGGCGGGACCGGGACGACGGCCGGCTCGCTCCAAGTCTCCAGCGCGGCCCTACGCAAGAACTGGACGCCGGGCTTGCCGCCGATCTTGTCGGCGTCTACACGCTCGTGAACGCCTCGCCCCAGCCGCGCGCACCGACCGAGAACATCACGATCCGGGCCGGCCCGTCGACAGTGTGGGCCCCGTGAGGACGGGCCTGGAACGCGACCATGGTCCCGGGCTCGAGGGTCCGCTCACCGCTTGGATCGCGCAGCACCGGCTCGCCGGAAACGACGTACATCCACTCCTCGACCCCGTCGTGGAAGTGGTAGGGGCCGCGTGTGTAGCCGGCCTTGGTCTCGAACACGGTCGCGCCGATCAAGCGCGCGCCGAGCGGCTCGGTCAGGTCGTGATACGTGGCCTGGAACTTGCCGCGTTCGTACAGCAGCTGCGTCTCGCAATGCGCAACGTTGACTTTCGTGAGCACGCGAGCATGATCCCACGGGGAGCTGCTGCTTCGTCGCCATGCTGTCGGACAATTCCGAGCGGTTGTACGAAAAACGAAAGTGACAACTGCTTTTTGAAGCAACCTCACAGGAGCGCGACAGACGGCCAAAGCGGAGCGTCTGAAACCGAAATGACCCAGCGCAGAATCGACTCCTTGTCAGTGATGCACAAGAAGTCGTCGGACCGCGGGGATATTCCGACAGCCTCTCGCCGTTCGGGGAGTGCGTGCGGAGGCTGCTGCTCGCCCCGCTCGCGGGCGCGAAGCAGAAGCCAAAGCGTCCCGCGTCGAGAAGGCGAGCCAGTCAGGCTGGGTGACGGCCGCGGCTGCGAAGCGGAGCGGCCGCGCACCGGGGCAACGCCCCGGGGTAACCCCTCGGTGCCTGCCCAAGGATCCTCTCCCGCACAGGGTTGACATGCACGGGCGCGACAGTGCGACCCGTAGTTGAGGTTGTCCGCCGCGACAGGTTGAATTGTCGGTATGCCTGCATTGTTCGACGGAGGAGTTTTCGTTGCCGCTGACCCAGATACAGCTTGCCAACGCGGTCGCTGACCGTGCTGATATCAGTAGCGCTGAGGCCAAGCGGGTTCTCGGGGCGCTTGAGGAGATTGTGCTTGAGCAGCTTGGCAATGCGCAGAAGGTGCGGATCGGCGGTCTGGTGCAGCTGACCGTGCGGGTCAAGCCGGCGCAGAAGGCGCGACGGGGTCGAAACCCGGCGACGGGTGAGGAGATCACGATCGCCAAGAAGCCTGCTGGGGTTGATGTTCGTGCGCGTCCGCTCGCGAAGGCCAAGGCGGCGCTGCCCACGGTGCAAAAGGCTCGCCGACGGCTGGCCGCTTGAGACCCGCGTAGCCTGAGAGGTGACAGTCAGGCGTTCGATACCGGATGTCTTCTGCGAGGCGCAGCGGCTTGTCTGAGACAGGTGCGGGTTAGTTGAGTCGCGTTTGAATGGCTTGGAGTTCGGCCTGCAGCACGTCGCGCTGCGACGTTCTGGCCGGAAGCGCTAGACGCAGCCTGGCGGCGTGGATCGCGGCGCCAAGGTTGCCCCGCCGGTCGTAGGTCGCCACGAGGTTGTTGAGCATCCGCATCACGATCTCATCCGTTCGCCAGGGCCTGACAGCCTCTCGCGGCGCATCAGTCTCGACCTGGCCGCCCCCAGCGAAAGGATCCAGTAGCACGGGTGGGTCTGTGCCGAAGTGACCGATCACGAAGTGGCCGGCCAGACCAACGCCGGCGATTCGAATTGCGGCTCTGCGAGCGGCTTCGATGTAGACCACCGACAGCAGTATCGGGAGGCCGCGACGCCGCATGAGCACGAGGTCGAGCATCGAATTGCCCGGATCGTCGTAGTGCTCCCGGTCGCCCACGAACCCGTGAGCAGCGCCGATGATCTGTCCGCAGGCGAGTGCCTGGGCCTGTGGCGTTCGGTGAGTCTGCTCAACTGCGCGCGCGATCTCGGCACCGAGAATGTCGAGTCTCGCCATCGCGTCAGCCGCGTGGACGTCATCGCGGAACTCCGCCGCGAGCGCAAGCGCCAGCACGTCGAGGGTCGCATCTGGGTCTACGGCGACCTCAGCGAAGCGAGGCATCTCGGGCACGCTGGCATTGTGCCGACTCACGACTGCTTCGTCGTCGACGGGGCCACCTAGAAACGACTACTGCTTCGGAAGTTGTGCGGGGCGAAGGAGAAGTGCCGCCACCATCCAAGCAGGTCGTCTCAGGTTCCGCGCGTGCGAGAAAGTCGTGTTACACCGAGCGCTCTGAGCTTCTGCGTGAGCTCAACGCCAGCTTTCCGGTCGCTGCTCACCCCGGGGTAGACGAGCTACGGAGGTCGGTCAGCCAGGCTTCAAGGGCGGCCCGATCGCGCTCCGCGCCTCCGCGCAGCTTGCCGACCATGCCTACGTCCAGGGCGAAAGCCTCGTTGCTGGTGACGACAAAGACGGTCCGACCGAATGGTTGCATCGGTGATGTTCCCGTTCGCACGTCGGTGATATCGGCGGCAGGGATGCGCCGAGTTCGGTACACGTTGCGCACCAGAAGGGTTGAACCTTCGCTTCTCGCCATCACTGATGCCACGCGCCAGCAGAAGACACTCCCGCCGACGAGCATTGCTAGAGGAATAACCGCGCTGAAGTTCGGGAGCGCCTTGATGAACCCGAACACACAGGCCACGATCCAGAGCAGAAGGAAGGCGCCGGCATAGATCCGCACTGGTACTGGAGGTCTGAGATGGACGCTCATCTCATTCGCTTCTTCCCCCGACCGTCGAGCCTCGAACGTCAGGCAACCCGTTCTGCGCTGTCTGATAGGCAACACTTGCCTCACGCGGCCGCTTCTGCGTAGTCGCCGCACGGGCCACGAGCACTCGGCTGCCGCTTTCGGCCCCGGCCGCAGAAGCGGAGGCCGCGGTCACGCGGTCGGTCTCACGCCGCAGTCTGCGTGGTTGCGGAAGCGGAATGCGGTCGCGAAGCTATGGGTAGCCTGAGCCTGCGCGGATGGGGAGTGAGATCATTTGCTTCAACGCCGAGCGCGGCACCCGGAGAGTGCGAGCTGGCGAGCCTTTGTGGAACGGGCACCTGGCATGACCGCCAACCAGGATGGCGGTGCGCGTTTAAGCGGCGAGCGGGTCAAGAGCATCAAGCTGGTGACCAACGATCCCGTCTCAGCACGGCGATGGGTCGGCGCCTGCGCAATCGCTCACGGCCTGAGAGTGGTGTCATATAACGAGCGGCGTTCATGGCTGTCCACCAAGCTGGAGGTCGTGGTCTCCGGGCACCCTCGGTACATCAGAGAGTTCCGCGATGATGTTCGGGGGGACGGCTGGTCAGCCGGCAGTGGTGACCTTCTCAGTTTCATCGTTGAAGACCTGGTGGTGTCAGGCTTTCGAGCGGCGCGCCGGAGCTGGCACGCGCGTCGCGTCCTCCACTTGGAGGCGATCGCTCTGAGTCCGCTGTCGCCTCGCCTCAGACGATCGTCTTCTGGAGCTCGCGCCAACAAGAAGACGGCGACGCCGCCGGCCCCGTGTGGGTCGAGACATACGCCCACGGTCAGCGCGATCCGCTGAAGTCAGAGGAATGGCCCAACTGGGCTCGACGTTCTGAGGCGCTTGCCTACGCTCAAGAGCATGGGTTCGTCTTTCTGCCCGACGAGTAGTGAGCAGAGCTACACCATGCCCGCCCGCGTCGCGGCCGGTGCCGCGCTTAGGCTTCTGCTCCGTCGCCGATCCGCCACACGGGACCGGCACTGCTTCGCCGGACGGCTGGCTCGGAGCGGGATGTGGAAGGGCGCCGGCGGGCGCTGCGACCGGACCTTGTGGTTGTGGTAGTCACCAGCGGGGCGCCGTCGAGGGATGTCGGCCAGCCCTGATCGGTCTCAATAGCAGCTAGCTGGGGCAGATCGAGCTTTGATTATGGCAGCCGAAATGGATTTCTCCACTGAGGCTCCCGGGCTGAGCTCCTCGGATCAGTATTCCCAAGATCAACCCCGGCCCATGCATGCTCTGTAACTCAAACGAACCCTTGATCATGGCGAGCGAGCGGGGGGCCCCTTTCTGCGGCCCGCGAAATCGCGTGCTCCACGTCGGCGGGGCGTGGAGATGCTGTCCGAGATAGGTGTCGACCACGCTCGCCGCCTGCGCGCAAGTGAGGTCTCGGATGCGTACGTCCGCCACGATGAACAGTGCGTGGGTGAGATAGCCGCAGTCGCGGGTCGCAGGCGGCGAGGATGGTTCCCCGAGCCATGCTCCCTGGGCGTTGAAATTGGTGGAAGGCACCGTCGTCCGGGTGTGCGGACGCGTCAACGTCCCGCAGGCGGATGCCAGCATCAGAGCTAACGGGAGCACCAGCAAGCCCTTGGGTAGGGACCGCTTGAGGTTCAGCGTTCTTTTTGACGGTTGGATGGGAGCACCTTTCGCTAAGCCTCGTAGGACGCTCGAGTCGTGGATACCCAGTTGACCAAGAACTAGCGTCGGCGAGACGGATGCGCCGGAGGCGCATTCAGCGCATGCCAATCGTCCGACGCGCCGGCTTCTGGATTGTCGCCCCAGCGGCACTCTCGCTGTTGCTGCCGCTCCCGACCGGGTGCAGAGTCACGTTGCGGAATGAAAGCGGGTGCCTGCCGCCGCCCATATCCTTCCCTGCTCGTCGCCAGAAGCAGAAGCCCGAATCGGGCGTCGAAGAGTCGTCCCTCGCACCCGCCTTCACGAAATAGCACTACTCTCGGACGGCGGCGGAGGTCGCCGTGAGGCTTCCGCTTCTGGCCGGATCGAGCAGTCTGATCCCAGTCCGGGCGAGCCACGTTATGGAGGCCTACCTCTGCGTGCGCCGTCCCTGAGCGGACGAGCGCTTTTGTCATGTGACTGAGCGCAGACCGGACTTGCGCTTCGGCGACGAGGGCAGCCACTCCCGGACAAACCGGTGCGCGCTCAATGGGTTGAGACGCCGACAGCGAGCTGCCAGACCACGTCAGCGCTTAGAAGCTGGCTCACGTCCCAACCGAGGGACAAACCGTCGCGGCGGTTCCGAGCTATGCCGAGATCACAGCAGCACTGTGGCGAGGCGCCGGAAGCGACTGCGAGCGCTCGTGAAGATCGTCGGCGTAGGCCTCTACCGCTTCGTGGATGCGATCCGCGGTCTGCTCACGAGTGGTCCCGAGCGCGACGACACCGGGCAGGTCGGGGATGTAGGCGCCCCAGGCGCCGTCCTCGGCTTGCTCGTAGATCACGACGTATTCGCTCATCGGAGGTTCTCCAGGCCGCTTGCCTTGCGAATGCTACCCAAGGTGCCGACAGGGACGGTGTCGCTCTGCTTGCCGGCAACAACGATCCGCTCGTCGCAATCGGGGTGCCGCCAGACCTCGTGCGAGCCTCGCTGACGAACGATCTCCCACCCGGCGGCCAGCAATGCGGCGCGGACGTCGCGGTACTTCTTCGGCATCAGATCAGCCGGGTGGGAGCTGGCTCAGGGACGGGCAACGAAGGGCTAAGCGGCCCGCGGCACGAGCAGTCGCGGACGCGCGCGGAAATCGGGCCGGGCGTCCATGACCCGGCTGAGATCGCGCGCGCCAATGGCCCTGAGGGACAACGACAAGGTTCACGCGCGCAGATTGAGCCGCCCTGATCTCGCATCCGGCTCGATGCAGCTCCCGCGCGTTGAGATCGTGACCGGCCGCCCAGACATGACCACCGCCGCTCAACCCTCGTCGCTGCTGCCAGCGGCCACCGTGCCCCATGGCGACCACCGCCAGAGACATCCAGAGACATACACTCCACGCACTTCCGTGCTGAAGTCGTCCCGAAGACGTCCCGGCCAGCGGGAAAGGCCCGTCGTTGCTGAGGATTCCGCGGGTCCTGCAAGGCCCGAAGCCGCTGCCAGAACGCCGTCAGGGGACGACTCGGGACTTCTCGGGACGAGTACCTGCAAATCGGCACATTTCTGCTCACGCGCTGACCCGATCAGGATCGGCGGCCGCGGGAAGCGCGAAGGCCTCTGCGACGAGCCGAGCGTCCTCTTCGCGCGGCGCGTAGTGGAGATACTTCATCGTCGTCTGGATGTCGGCGTGGCCCATCCACTCCTGCACCCGACGGATGTCGGCCTTGGCGATCATCCGCGTGCCGAACGTGTGACGCAGGTCGTGGAAGCGCAACGGCCGCAGACACGCAGCCGCTAGGGAGGCCTTGTAGCGACGGCGCAGCGCTGACCCGTCCAGGTACGAGCCGGCCTCGCCGGCGAACACCAGGTCGTCCTCCCCGAGCCAATTCTCGCGACGCGCGAGCTGCGCAAGCGCGGTGGCCACGTCGGGCGCCAGCGGCACGGCACGGACCTTGCCGGACTTCGGCGTTGTGAGGACACCGCCGGCCCAGGATGCGCGCACGCGGATCGTCGATCCAGCGAAGTCGATATCACGCCAATGCAAGGCGAGCAGCTCGCCTAAGCGCAGGCCGGTGAATGCCGCGGTCAGATAGATCGCGCCATCGAGGTCGGAGGCGGCGGCGCGGACAAGTGCCCAGACCTCCTCGGGCAAGAACACCTGGATGTCGCCGCTCGGTCGCATCGGGTGCTTCTCTACACGCGCCAGCGGGTTGACCGGGATCGCCCAGACCGTCTGTGCGCGCCGGAAGATGCCGTGCAGCTGGATGAGCAGCTTGTTCTTGGACCGGTTCGACAGACCGCTCAGCGAGCGGCGCCAGTGCTCGATGTCCTCGGCAGTGATCTCCTCGATCGGCCGCTCGCCGAACGCCGGCAGCAGCCGTGACCGCAGCGCGTTGCGGTAGTCGATCAACGTCGACGGCTTGCGCTCACGGTCCTCCTCGATGAAGCGCAGCCACTCGGCGGCGGCATCGGCGAAGGTAACGCCGGTGCGCACTGCTCCCGGCAGCGTCCCGCGGCGCGCCTCGTCCAGCAGATCACGCAGCCACGCCTCGGCGGTCCGCTTCGTGTAGTAGCCGTTGGCCGGCCTCCCCCGCTCCGTCCACGCCGGTCCGATCCGCCTCTGGACCTGGCGGCCGTCGGGCAGCCGGTATCTCGCGTACCAGACCGGACGACGCGCGCCCTCACGGCGAAACACCGAGCCGGTCGGGATCACATCAGGCATGCTCACGCAGCCAATCGTAACCGAACCTCGCGACAAAGTTGGGACAAAGTTGGCCAGCCGAGTCGCCCGGCCTTCGCAAAAACATCTGTATTTACAGCCACTTCAACATGCCGCCGGTGGGGCTCGAACCCACGACCTACGGATTAAAAGTCCGCTGCTCTACCAACTGAGCTACAGCGGCGGGATCCCTATGATCGCGCACCGGGGCGTTCGGCGGCGGGAGGGTTGGATCACGGGCCTCATCCCACGCGGTCGGCGGCCTCGGTCTCCGGGCCCACGTGGGCGACGGTCTCGATCTCGACCAGCATCCGTGGATCGATCAGCGCGCTGACCTCGACCATCGTCATCAGGGGACGCACGTCCGCGAAGCGCTCCCCGTGGGCCCGCCCGACCTCATCGGCGCGGGAGATGTCGGTGACGTAGCAGCGGTTCTGGATGACATCGGCCAGGCCGGCGCCGAGCCGGCTGAGCTCGTGCTCGATCTTGCCGAGGATCTCGACCGTCTGCTCGTACGCGCTCGCGCCGATCACCACACCGTCCTCGGTGGCCGAGGTGGTGCCGCCGACGAGCACGAACTCCCCGACGCGGACAATGCGAGAGAAGCCGAATCGTCCCTCCCAGGGTGAGGGCGGGTCGCCGCCGAGGCGCTGGGTCAATGGCGGAAGTGGCGGCGGCCGGTGAACACCATCGTCGCTCCCACCTGGTCGAGCGCCTCGACGGTCAGGTTGTCGCGGACCGAGCCGCCGGGCTGGATGATCGCGGTGACTCCGGCCTCGAGCGCGATCCCGGGCCCGTCAGCGAAGGGGAAGTAGGCGTCGGAGGCCAGCGCTCCGCCGCCGACTCCATCCTGGGCCTTGTCGATCGCCACCCGAACGGCGTCGACGCGGCTCATCTGACCAGCGCCGATGCCGATCGTCGACAGGTCGCGGGAGATCACGATCGCGTTGGACTTCACGTGCTTGCACACGCGCCAGGCGAAGGAGAGCTCTTGCCACTCGGCCTCGGTGGGCCTGCGCTCGGTAACGACCTGCATCTCGCTGCGCTCCTCGAGGTCGGCGTCACGGTCCTGGACGAGCAGGCCGCCGATGACCTGGTGCAACTGCGGCTCGATCATGTCCGCGGTGCGCTGCTCGCGATCGTCCATGATCCTGGTGTTTGGCTTCTCGGACAGGATCTCGACCGTCCCCTCCTCGAAGCCGCGGGCGAACAGCACCTCGATGAACTGCTCGGACAACAGCCGGGCCAGCTCCAGACCGACGGGCCGGTTCATGCACACGACGCCGCCGAAGGCCGACATCGGATCGCAGGCCAGTGCGCGCTGATACGCCTCGATCGGACTGGACCCGACCGCCACGCCGCACGGGTTGTTGTGCTTGATGATCACGCAGGCGGGGATCTGAAACTCGGACAGCAGCAGGCGGCCGGCGTCGAGGTCGAGCAGATTGTTGAACGAGATCGGCTTGCCCCCGAGCTGAGCGACCATCGACAGCACGTGGGTGCGGGCTCCCACCTGCTCGTAGTAGGCGGCCCGCTGATGCGGGTTCTCGCCGTAGGGCAATTCGAGCACCTTCTCGAACGCGCGGACGAACAGGGGCGGGAAGTCCTCGCGCTTCTCCTGAAACCAGCGCGTGATCGCGGTGTCGTAGCGGGCCGTGTAGGCGAACGCCTCGGCCGCCAGGCTCTCGCGGGTGACCATCGAGAGCCGGTTGTCGGATTCGCGCAGCTCATCGAGCACCGCGTCATAACTGGCTGGGCTGACCACGGGCGCCGCGTAGGCGTGGTTCTTGGCCGCGGCGCGGATCATCGTCGGACCGCCGATATCGATGTTCTCGAGCACCTCCCGTTCAGACACGCCGCGGCTGGCCGCCGTGCTCTCGAACGGGTAGAGGTTGACGCAGACCAGATCGACCGGTTCGACGTCGTGATCGGCGGCGGCCTGGGTGTGCTCCGCGTTGTCGCGCACCGCGAGCAGGCCGGCGTAGAGCTTGGGGTGCAGCGTCTTGACCCGGCCGTCCATGATCTCCGGAAAGCCGGTGAGATCGGTGATGCTGCGCACGGGCAGGCCGGCTTCACTGAGCTCCCGGGCCGTACCTCCGGTGGAGACGATCTCGATTCCCAACTCGACCAGGCCGCGAGCGAAATCGACCACCCCGGTCTTGTCTGACACCGACAGCAGGGCCCGGCTGACCTGCACGTCTGCCGCCGCAGCGGGCTCGACAGTGCTCACCGAATCAGTGCTTCCTTCCATCGAGCTCGGACTCTACCGGTCGATCAGGACCCGGCGCGGGTGGGCAGCGTCGAACTGGACCCGGCCGGCCGCCAGCAGCCGAACCGCCTCGGGCAGCAGCGCGTGCTCAACGCTGTGCAGCTGAGCGAGGACGTCGTCGGCGGTCTGGGCGCCGGGAACCTCGATCGCGCGCTGGAGCAGGATCGGGCCGGTGTCGACGCCGCCGTCGACGAAGTGCACGGTGACTCCGAACACCTGCACGCCGTAGTCGAGCGCCTGCTGCACCGCTCCGAGACCTGGGAAGGCCGGGAGCAGGGACGGGTGCACGTTGATCACCGCCTCGGGAAACGCGGCCAGGAACGCGTCGCTGAGCAGCTGCATGTAGCCGGCCAGGACGACCAGCTCGACGCTCCGCTGCCGCAGCCAGGCCGCGGTCGCGCGGTCGCGCTCGTCGCGGTCTGAGTAATCGGCAACCGGGAAGGTGGCGGTGGCCACGCCGGCCGTCCGGGCGCGCTGCAGCGCGGCGGCTCCGGGCTTGTCGGAGGCCACGGCGACGAGCTCCACGCCGTCACGGCCGTGGGCGTGATCGATCAGCGCCTGCAGGTTGGTGCCGGCCCCCGAGGCCAGGACAGCGACCCTCATGCCGCGCGAAGCTTGGGAAAGCGCCCCCCGGTGGACTGCAGGCGCCCCGCGTCGAGCAGGCCGTCGACGCGCCCGAGCACCTCCTCGGAGCGCAGGTGGGCGAAGCGGCCGTAGCCGGAGAGCGCGTCATAGGCGTTCTGGGCCACCACCTTGGAGCGACCTCCGCGCAGGATCTCGACCGCCCGGGTGCGGCCGACCGGCGGTCGGGCCGAGACGACCACGTCGAGGATCGCCTCATCGAGGTGCGCGCCCTCGACCCCGCCGATCGTGGCCGCGCCGCTGCGCGATCCGGCGCGCCCACCGCCCACGCGGGCGCCGCGCGGAGAGCGCGACCGCGCCGCGTGCGCCGCCACGCCGACCGGCGGCGCGGGCGCCAGCTCGTGTGCGCACACGTCACAGCACGCCACCTCGGCCGGGCCCCGGCGCGGATCCCCGAAGTGACCGAGCAGCGACTCACGG
>JAABUZ0100005576.1_pt1 | contig 16398 bp, 15 predicted proteins | sample 5562091 | NCBI WGS metagenome assembly JAABUZ01 (sample SAMN12813069, study PRJNA571459) | rock metagenome | isolation source: Antarctica rocks | place: Antarctica: Victoria Land, Linnaeus Terrace sud | collected 2015-12-21
TGCCCAATGGGGCAATCGGGGCAGCGATGAGGGGCAGTTCTTATACCCCACCGGTGTGGCGGTTGATGGCCAGGGTGCCGTCTTTATCGCCGATTCCGGAAATCATCGCGTGCTCAAATTTCACTCGGTGGGAGGATAATGATGCGGCGATCCTTCCTTGCCCTTGCCGTTCTTCTGCTGGTCGCCATGCTCGCTGGTTGTCGCGAGTATGGCGAAATGGCGACGACGCAGCCAACAAAGGCGCCAGCGACCCCGCGCGCATCACGTTCACCGAACTGATTGCCCGTTCGTACACATCGGGATGGCATTGGATGCATACGCCTTGTCTATCCTTTCCGTTTCCGCGTGACGCAATCAGCATGTGCGGGTATAGTGGACGTATCTTGATACGGCGATGCGACAACGGGTAGGGAGGGTATGCGATGGTACAGACGGAGACGACGCGGTTGGATGGTCTTTTCTCCGCAGCGGCGAAGCGCGTGGCGCCCGGCGCGCCGCAGGGGCGTGGACTTTCTCCGGATCGGGTGAACTTCGCGGGCGGCGCACCCGACCCAAAAAGCATGCCAACGAAGGAGATCGCCGCCGCGACGGCGCGAGCGATGGAGAAGAACGGCCAGTGGGCGCTTCAGTACGGTGGCTCCGCTGGCTACACCGGCCTAATCGAGCAACTGTTGATCAAACTGAAGCGCGATAACGGCGTGGATGTTCGCCCGGAGAATGTACTCATTACGGCGGGCGCATCGCAGGCGATTGACCTCGTCTGCGATGCCCTCGTTGATCCGGGGGATATTATCCTTTCGGAGGAGCCAACCTTTCTCGGCGCGCTCCGCCTCTTCAGCGCCCACCAGGCGAACGTCGTCGGCATCCCGATGGACGATCAGGGCATGAAGATGGACCTCCTGTCGGACAAACTGGCTGCACTCAAGGCCCAGGGCGTCCAGCCGAAGTTCATTTACACGATCCCCACCTTCCAAAATCCGACGGGCATTACGACAACACTGGAGCGGCGGTTGCGTATCCTGGAACTGGCGAAGGAGTACAACGTCGCCGTCCTTGAGGATGATGCGTACTACGATCTTCGCTTCTCCGGCAAGCGCCTGCCGATGATGATCGCCCTGGATGACGCTGATCTGGTGATTTATACCGGCACGTTCTCGAAGATTATCGGCGCGGGCCTGCGGCTCGGCTGGATCGTCGCGCCGGAACCATTTATCCATAAAGTCTCGAAGCTGAAGCCGGATGGCGGCACAAGCCCGTTCGCGTCGCACATCGTCGCGGAATACGCGCCGTCGCACCTCGAAGGGCATGTCAGGGAACTCGTCTCCGTCTACCGAAACCGGCGGGATGCGATGATCGGCGCGCTCACGGCGGAGATGCCGGAAGGCGTTGAGTGGACGGAGCCGGAAGGCGGCTTCTTCGTCTGGCTCACGTTGCCGGAGAGCATGGATTCCGTCGCAATCCAGCCGGAGGCGGCGGCGCACGGCGTGGACTTCATGCCCGGTACGGCCTTCTATGCGAATCAGCAAGGGCGGCGCAATATCCGGCTTGCCTACTCATTCACGGACGAAGAGACGATCCGCCGTGGCATCAAAACCCTCGCTGGTATCCTCCGCGAATACGCGTCAGTGAGATAGCACGGGTCTCGTCGTCATTAGCCTGGTGGCATAGGCTTCAGCCTGCGGTCTGGCTCGCAGGCTGAAGCTGCCCAAAGGGTGCTCGTCTACTGATTCATGAATATCGCCAGGCGTCGTAATGCTGCCCAATGTTGCCGAACTCAGTCTTGAAGGGAACGGGATTACTCTCGGTATAGGTGAGCACGCGCCGCTCGAAGACCTGCACGGCGATCTGCTTCGGTACGTCGCCGACGGTGAACATCGCGGTGAACGGCTCGCAGATCGCATAGCCGATGGTGTTCAGACCAACCTGGCTACGGAATGCCACGAACGGCCCAAGGACGTTATGCTGCGTCGCGGCGTCGTACGCGCGCAGCGGCTTGATCCCAGTCGTCGGCTGCCCGGTGTTGAGAATTAGCCGCCCATCGTCGGTAAAGGTCGCGGCGACGGAGGTCGTGCCACGCATTGGGGTGGGGGTAAAGAGCGGTGCGCCGACCGTACTCAGGATGGCATACGTCGGCCCCGTTCCGGTCGGATCGCCCGCGATGGGGATCGCCGGTGGGACACGATGCGTGTATGTGGCGTCACCGATCTGCTGATCGCCGGTAACCAGTTCCTTCGCCAGTAAGCCGTTGGTGACGATGCCGGTCGTCGGGTCCGTCAGTTCCATCCGCCCCTTATCGAAGTATTGGACGAGCCGCGTGCCGCCAGGCGACTCCGCATACGCCTCTATGATCCCTTCCGTTGTGGCTGGTCCCCAGAAGTTCGGCACAATCCCTTCTCCCTGCATCCACTGGCTGCGGAAGAGCGGCGACGCAAATTCCATTGCACTCACGGGCAAGGTGCCGCAAATCAGTGCAGGGAGCAAAAACAGCAATGTCCAGCCGTTGTGACGCATGATTGTCCCTCGTAGATACCCCGGTGGTGTAGGCTTCAGCCCGCAGCCCTGAGCGATATGAGACACAGGGCTGCAGCCTGAAACCTACGCCACCGGGACTCCGGCTTCATCGTACATTATACCGATGACAACCCATTGTATATATGCCGTGTTGTCTGCTCCGACAATCCATTCTCCCATCGGCATATGTGGATAGGTTGACAGATGATAACAGAATCGCTACGCTAGTAATGAGGCAATGACGAGCACACCACCATGAAGGTCGGGCCGTTCAGCGAGTCTGCGAGAAGGTGCAAGGCAGGCACGAACTCCTCCGTGGTGATCCGCTCCGAGCCGCCATCCGAAAAGACCTCACCTCCAGCCCCTCTCCATTGTGATGGAGAGGAGAGATGGAAGGTATGAGTAGGCGTGGACGGGAACCGCCCGGTACAGCGGAGTTGGCGTGTCGGCGCCGGAGCAAGTGGGCGCTGCTCTCGGGCGGTGTCAATGAGGGTGGTACCACGGAGCGTGATTCCTGCGCCTCGTCCCTGGGGACGAGGTTTTTTGTTTGTCAGAGATGAGGTGGCAGATGCGTACGGAAACACCCATGACCTTCGATCCCGTGGACACACGGGTCTCATTTCCGGCATTGGAAGAAACAGTGCTCGCGTTCTGGCGGGCGGATGACACCTTCCGCAAATCTATCGCACTCCGGGAGGGCGGGCCAATCTTCTCGTTCTACGAAGGGCCACCGACGGCGAATGGCCGTCCCGGTGTGCATCATATCCTTGCCCGTGTTTTCAAGGACCTCTTTCCACGCTACAAGACGATGCGGGGTTACGTCGTGCCGCGCATCGCGGGGTGGGACTGCCACGGTCTGCCGGTCGAGATCGAGGTCGAGAAGCAGATCGGTTCCCGGAGCAAGAGCGACATCGAGGACTACGGCGTCGAACGGTTCATCCAGAAGTGCCGTGAATCCGTCCTTACCTACGTCGAGGAGTTCGACCGACTGACGGAGCGGATCGGCTACTGGTGCGATTTGGAACACCCGTACTGGACGATGGACACGAACTACATCGAGTCCGTCTGGAACTTGCTCCGCCGATTCTGGGATGACGGCATGCTCTACCAGGGGTACAAGGTCGTCCCGTACTGCCCGCGTTGCGGCACGCCGCTCTCCACCCACGAGGTCGCACAGGGATACAAGGAGATTGACGACAGCTCGATCTACGTCCGCATGCGTCTCACCGACGACGCGCTCTTCGGCGGACCGACGAGCCTCCTTGTCTGGACGACGACGCCGTGGACGCTGCCGGGTAATGTCGCGGTTGCGGTCAATCCCGGCTTCACCTACGCCCTCGCGCAGCAGAACGGCGAGCAGTTTGCCGTCGCGGAGGCGCTGCTGGATACCGTACTCGGTGCAGGGCAGTACGAAGTGCTGCGCACCTTCCCGGCCACCGTATTGATTGGACAGATGTATACGCCGCTCTTCACCTTTATCACGCCGGACAAGCCCGCGTACCGCGTCGTGCCGGGCGACTACGTGACAGCGGATGACGGCACCGGCATGGTCCACATCGCTCCCGCCTTCGGTGAGGATGACCTCGAAGTGGGCCGCGCTAACGACCTGCCGGTTGTGCAACCAGTGGACCTGACGGGCCATTTTACCCCAGAGGTGACGCCGTTCGCGGGGCTGGCCGTCAAGCCGCGCGACCCAAAACAGGACAAGCCCGCCGACCCGGCGATCATTCGGCATCTGAAGGAATCGGGCGATCTCTACCGCGTCCAGCCGTACCGGCACCAGTACCCGCATTGCTGGCGGTGCGACACGCCGCTGATCTATTATGCCCTCTCGACGTGGTTCATTGCCATGTCCCGCGAGCGCGACGAATTGCTGCAAACGAACAGTGAGATCAACTGGGTGCCGGAACATTATCGCGAAGGCCGCTTCGGGACATGGCTCGCCAATGTCAACGATTGGGCGCTCTCCCGCAACCGCTATTGGGGTACGCCGCTGCCCGTCTGGGTTTCGGAGACGACCGGTGGCATGCACTGCGTCGGCTCGCTCGCCGAACTGCAGGAACTGGCGCTCGACCCGCTGCCGGATGACCTGCACCGCCCCTACATTGACGCCGTGCGCATCCGTTCCCCGCACGACGGCTCGATCATGCGTCGCGTCCCGGAGGTAATTGACACCTGGTTCGATAGCGGCGCAATGCCCTTCGCACAGTTTCATTACCCTTTTGAGCACGAGACGGAGTTCCGGCGCGACTTCCCGGCGGACTACATCTGCGAGGCGGTGGATCAGACGCGCGGCTGGTTTTACTCCCTCCACGCTATCGCCACCGCGCTGGAGCATTCGCCCGCCTACAAGAATGTGATCTGTTTGGGCCACATCCTCGGCCCGGATGGCGCAAAGATGAGTAAGTCGCGCGGCAATGTCGTGGACCCATGGAAACTGATGGCGACGCACGGGGCGGACGCGACGCGTTGGTACTTCTTCACCGCCGCGCCCCCCGGCAACCCGCGCCGTTTCAGCATGGATCTCGTGCGGGAGACCGTCGCGAAGTTCATGCTAACGCTCTGGAATTCGTACGCCTTTTTCGTCACGTACGCGCGACTCGATGGCTGGACACCGGAGACGACCGCGCCATCCGTCGCCGAGCGGCCCGAACTGGACCGTTGGGCGCTCTCCGAACTGCATCAACTGATCGAGACGGTAACGGCGGGGATGGAGGCGTACGACGTGACAACGAGTGGTCGCGCCATCGAGCGGTTTGTGGACGACCTCTCGAACTGGTACATCCGCCGCTCGCGCCGCCGCTTCTGGAAGACGGAGAGCGACGCCGACAAGAACGCCGCCTACGCGACGCTGTACGAATGCCTCGTCACTGTTGCGCACTTGCTCGCGCCCTTCACTCCGTTTCTGGCGGAGACGATGTACCAGAATCTTGTCCGTCGCGTCGAGCCGGATGCCGCTGAGTCTGTCCATCTGCGCGACTGGCCGGTGGCGACCGCGGCGTACATTGACCTGAGCCTGAGCCGGGATGTGCATGCGGTCATGCAGACGGTCTCACTTGGTCGGGCGGCGCGGATGAAGGCGAATCTCAAGGTGCGTCAGCCGCTCGCCCGTCTGCTCGTCCATGCGCGGGATGCGGCGGAGCAGGAGGCGCTGATGCGCCTCGCGGATGAACTGAAAGAGGAACTGAACGTCAAGAAAGTCGAACCGCTCGCGGCGGGTGAGGAAGTCGTCTCCTATCGCGTTCGCCCGAATCTGCCCGCGCTCGGCCCGAAGTACGGCAAGGAACTCGGCGCGATTCGTGTGGCGCTTGCCGCTTCCAATCCTAATGAAGTGGCACGGCACGCGCTCGCGGGCGAATCGTTTCACCTGCTTGGCAACGTCATACTCGAACCCGATGAACTGCTCGTGGACGCAGTCGAGCGTACGGGGTACGCGGTAATGGAGGAGGGTGGCTATACTGTCGCCCTCGATACGGCACTCACGCCCGCACTCGTGCGCGAGGGGATGGCACGCGATCTTGTCCGCATTATCCAGGATGCGCGTAAGGCGGCGGGCCTGAATATCGAGGACACGATTGCTCTTTGGGTTGCGATGGACACTGAGAACAAGGATGATACCGAGACCCGCACGATGCTCGACGAATACGAGCAATACGTCAGCGGCGAAACGCTCGCCACGCGCTTCACCATCGGCCCCGTACCGGAAGGCGCGGCAACGATTGCCATGACGCTCGGCGGCGTTCCCCTCGTCATTGGCCTCGAAAAGTCTGGTGCACTTGCTGGTGGCTCTGCCCGCCTGGTGAATGTAGAGGATGAGTAAACGGCCCCATCCCCGGCCCCTCCCCCGCATGGTGGGCAGAGGGGCCGGGGATGGGGCCGTTACGGTGCCGCCGTCGAAGTCGGTGGGCGTGGGGTCGCGGTTGGTGCCGGAGTTGGAGTCGGAAGCGGTGTAGGGGTCGGCACCGGAGTTGGGGTGGGGATGGCGGTCACCGTCACATCAATCGCAGGTGGATCGGTCTTGATTACCTTGACTGGGCTACCCGATGGCAGTTGCACTTCGATAGTGATGCTCCTGGGGCCACCCGGCCCGGTGAAACTCGCGAGGTTGGCGAGAGCGACAATGTTCGTCCCGTTGATTTGGTCGAGTTGCTGCCGCGTACCCCGGAGTGTGATGGTCGCTTCCGCCTGTGAGAGCGCCGGTTGCAATCCCGGCCGCAAGTTGACGGGCTGGATGCGCACTTTCAAGGCGATGTCCTGTGTAATCTCGACGATGTTCGCTTGGACCTGCACGCTGGTAATGGTGTCCTTGATTGTCACGCCGGGCGGCAATTTCGTGGTATTCAGCTGCACGGTGATTGCCGTATTTTGGCTCAATCCGTCAATCGAGATTGGCTGTGTCGGGATATTCACGATGGTGCGAATGACTTGCGGATCGCCGGTGATCGTCACCTGCGGAATCGAGCCAAAGCCATTGAAGATGTATCCCGGCGCGGGCGTACCGACGACGTCCGCAGTGCTGACGGGCACCGTGCGCTCGTTACGATTGTCAGTGATATCGGCTGCGACTATCACATGTGACGGCGAGAGTGTGACACTGCCGATTTCGCGGCCGCTTGCATCCAGCGCCTTGACGTCAACGGTGCTCGTGAAGTTCGCTGTATGATCGCCAATATCAAAGGTGGCGATGATCTGCGCAACAGCGTTGACCTTGCTCTCCGGCCCGCTGACCTGCACTGCGGATGGCGTTACGGTGACATTGTTCACTTTGACACCCGGCTGCGTCGGCACCGGTGCCGTGACAGGGAACATCTTGTCAATGCTCCGTTCGATAGTTATTTGCGCGGTCGTGGACGATGCGCTCTTTTTTCGGAGGTTTTGTAAGTCGCTCTGGACATGAATCGGCACTTGCTGCGTGCCCGGTTTGGCGTCCTTGAGGTCAATCGTCGCCGAGAAATTGCCCGCCGCTAATGTCGGATTGCTGACGACACTACGCGGACCCCAGATCGAGACAACCACGGTCTGTGGGGTGTAATCAATAACGGAGAGGCTCGCAGGCAGATTGTTCTGTGTCACGGGGACGTTCGGGAAATCCTGGCGGCGGTCGGGATCGTTGTTGTTCGTCACCCACGCCCAGAAGCCGAAGGCGAGAACAACTGCGAGCACCGCGCGGCTGACCATGCCGCTCGATGCGGGCCGGTTAGTCTGCTGCCGGACGCTCGCCATCGGCGGCTGCCTCCGTCTTACCATTGCGATCGCTGCGTCCGTTGAGGAAGGATGGCCGGTGTGGGTGGCTCGCCTCACGATCTACGCGAAGGAGCGCGCGCAAGGCCCCTTTTAGCCGGTCATGCGTCAGGTCCCGTTGCAGCCGTCCGCCAAGTGCCATCGCGATCTGCCCCGTCTCCTCAGAGACGACGAGGGCGATAGCGTCCGACTCCTCGCTGATACCGACCGCTGCGCGGTGGCGCGTGCCGAGCGTGCCGCCAATCGGCGCTTCAGTAAGTGGCAGGACACAGGCAGCGGCGAGGATGCGGTTCTGCCGCACGATCACCGCGCCGTCGTGCAGGGGCGTGTTTGGCGTAAAGATCTGGATCAACGTCTGCCGCGTCAGGATCGCGTCTTCGGGCACGCCACGATCGGCGTAATTCTGCAAACCCGTTTCGCGTTCGATGACGATCAGCGCGCCGATCCGCTGCCGCGACAATTGCACGATGGCGCGGACAATCTCATCAATCGTTTTTCCGATGTCCTCTTCTGTGCTGGAGAAGGGGAGGTTGAGCCAGGTACGTGTCTGGCCGAGTTGTTCGAGGGCGCGCCGCAACTCCGGCTGGAAGATGACTGGCACGGCGATAACGAGGGCAGGGAAGGCGATTTCCAGCAGGCGGCGGAGCGCGGTGAGATTGAGCGTGCTGGATAAGACGGCGATCATGCCGAGAAGGATGGCGATGCCTCGGAGGAGTGGCATTGCCCGCGTGCCGCGTGCGACAGTGAGTAGCCAGAAGAAAATGACCGTCACGACCAAGATATCGAGCAGCGCGAGCAGCGTTAGGCGCGTGAATATCCACGGCAGTTCGAAGGCGATCAGTAGCAGTGTCATGTGCGCGCGTTCCGCTCCTTTGCCACGCGCGGAGCGTGACATATTCTGGCTGCGCGGAGTCGGCCACAAGGTCGCACAGCAGACTACGCGTGCGTCGAGCGCCATTGTAGCACAGGAATTGGCGAAGAACTGAGGATTGAGAAGGATACGGATCCGCTCAGGGCTCAGTTCTAATACCTTCGTGGTGGTGGGCGGGGTGTGATGACGGTGGGGTAGCCGGTCTGGCGCTTGCGGTAGTCACCGGCGGGGATGTGGATGTGCCGCACCATGCGGACATCGGCGAGGCGGGAGGCGATCCGGTCGTCAATACCGGGAAAGTCAATGCCCTGCTTCTGGTCCGGCCGGATATTGTTGCTGGTCACAACAAGCGGGAGTCGTTGCATTGCACGATAGTTGATGATCTGGAAGAGTTTTTCGCGCGCCCACGGCGTCGTGTTCTCCGTGCCGAGGTCGTCCAGCACGAGGATGCCGACCTCGCGGATCGCCGTGAAGCGGTCGTCGAAGGAAATGCCGCTCTTGGGATCGTACGCGGCACGCAGTTGATCGAGCAAATCCGGCACGACACCGAAATGGACCGTCATTTGCTGGCGGACAGCCTCATTCGCAATGGCGGCAGCGAGGTGGGTCTTGCCCGTCCCATAGGTGCCGAACAGCACAATCCAGACCGGCTCGTACGTCTCGCTGTACTGCTTTACCTGGATGAACGCCTCGCGCGTGCCGGGCACATCCTTGTCGAAGGACGCGAACGTGCAGTCCACGAAGTGGTCGAGGTTGGAAAGCGAGCGCTGGTCGCTATACCGCGTCGCCGCCCGCTCGCGCTCCTGGCATTCGCAGGGTACAGTCCGCCCGAACTGCGGGTGACCAACCTCCACATCAAGCCGCAAAAAGCCCGCCCCATGGCAGATCGGGCAAACGTTTCCTTCGCCGCGATCTCGCCGGTTGACGGGTATTTCCACCTCGGCACCTGCGGGGCCCGCCTCCGCCGCCCGTCCCTCGACGTACGATGCTAGACGCGAACTACGTATTACGTCTTTGATGCTCTGCATGCGCCCTCCGAGTGCTGAGTGTTGAGCACTTACATGGGTTCCCGATAAACTTCCAAGTCGGCGAAGCGGGTGACGGCCTGGAAGAAGCGGAGGTTGACGGTACCCATCGGGCCGTTGCGATGCTTGGCGATGTGGATCTCCGCGATGCCTTTCTTCTCCGTCTCCGGGTCGTACAACTCCTCACGGTAGATGAACATGACGATGTCCGCGTCCTGCTCGATCGAGCCGGATTCGCGCAAGTCGGAGAGCACGGGTATTTTCTCGGCACGCGACTCGACGGCGCGTGACAACTGCGAGAGCGCGACGAGCGGCACGTTCAGTTCGCGCGCCAATTCTTTGAGGGAACGGGTGATCTCCGCCACTTCCTGCACGCGATTGTCTGAGCGGCCACCGCGCATCAGTTGCAGGTAGTCCACCATAATCATGTCCACGCCGGATTCCGCTTGCAGGCGGCGCGCTTTCGAGCGGAGTTCAACGACGCTGATCGCGGGCGTGTCGTCAATAAAGATCGGCGCACTGGCGAGGGTGCCGAGCGACCGTGAGATGGCGGGCCACTCATCGTCGTCCACATACCCCAGCCGGAGCCGCTGCGAGTCCACGCCCGTATCCATCGCGAGCAGGCGCTGCACTAATTGCTCGCCACTCATTTCCAGCGAAAAGATGCCGATATGCTTGCCGTAGCGGAGTGCGGCGTTGAAGGCCATTGTGAGAGCGAGCGAGGTCTTACCGACACCGGGACGGGCTGCGATGATGATCAGGTCAGACTGTTGCAAGCCACCTGTCATCTTGTCGAGGTCCGCGAAGCCGGTCGGCACGCCGACGAGTTCGCCCCGGTGCGATTGGACGAAGTCAATCCGCTCGAAAAAGGCATCGAGGAAATGCGAGATTGGCTTGAAGTCCCGTTCCAGCCGGTCCTGCGAGACATCGAAAATTAGTTTCTCGCTCTTATCGAGCGCGTCAACGAGTTCAAGGTCATCGTTGTAGCCAATCGTGACGATCGTCGAACCGGCGTCAATCAAGCGGCGGCGCGTCGCCTCGCGTTTGACGATCCCCGCGTAGTACTCGACATGCGCGGCGGTCGGCACGATGCTGAGGAGCGTCGTGAGATAGGAAAGCCCGCCGACATCATCAAGGCGACCCCGGCGCTGGAGTTCGTCCGGCAGGGTCGTCAGGTCAGCAGGCTCGCGCTTATCGTAGAGGTCCACAACAGCGGCGTAGATTTCCCGGTGCGCCCCCCGATAGAAGTCTTCTGGGTTCAGGCTGGGGCGCACGCGGACAATTGCCTCGCGGTCAATAAGGAGGGAACCGAGGACGGATTGCTCCGCCTCGCTGTTGTTCGGTGGTAATCGGTCCAGTACCCGCTCTTGTAGCGCCACGTCGCTTCGCTCCTCAGTACTGAGTGCTGAGTGCTGAGTGCTGAGTACGTTGCCCCGTGCGACTCGACAATCATCACCCGCGCTATGCACTGAGGAGAGAGCATACGGCACCGAGATTCATTGCTCAGCACTCAGCACTCAGCACTCAGCACTCGTTACGCCTCCGGCGGTTCTGGCTGATCGGGCTGCGCATCCGCCGCCGGGGCCGTCTCTTCCGCCGTTTCGCCACCCTCACCCACGACGGCGACCGTCACTGATGGGACGAGACGACCGACGAGCCGGACGGAGACCTTGTGCTCGCCAATGCTGCGGATTGGCTCATCGAGCGCGACCTTGCGCCGGTCAACGTCTTCACCCACCGCGCGGGAGAGGGCGTCCGCGATCTCCTGTGCCGTGATCGAGCCGAAGAGCCGACCATTCTCGCCGACCCGCGCCGTGAAGGTAAGCGTCGTCGCGGCGATCTTGTCACCGAGTGAACGCAATTCTTCTTCCTGCTTGTGGATACGCCGCTCGACCGCCGCCTGCCGCTCCTGCACCTGCTTGATTGTGCCGGTCGTGGCGATCTCCGCCAACCGCTTCGGCAGAAGATAGTTGCGGGCAAACCCTTCCTTGACTGTCTGTACTGTTCCCGCTACGCCCAGATGCTCGACATCCTGGGTGAGAATCACTTTCGTCGCCATTGCGCGCTACTCCTCGATTACCATAATAAAGTAACGGCATTCCTACCGCCACAGCGACGGACAGTATACGTGCCGATGAGCAATCCGCGCAAGGGACTATGTACGGACAGTACATCTGTACGAGAACTCTGTCAAGGGGGTGTTTGGTTGCGCGCCCAATAGTACAATCTCGCCATGAGTCGTCGCGCAACATCGTCCGATCTTCCCGGGTTGCCGGATATTATTGTGCCAGGACTTGCTCTCGTCTTCATCGGCTCGAATCCGAGCATCCGTGCCAGCGAGACAGGTCACTACTATGCGCATCCCGGCAACCGCTTCTACCCCCTCCTCTGCGAGGCGGGATTGACGCCCCGGCGGCTAATGCCGGACGAGGATGTTCTCCTACCGACCTTCGGTATCGGCATGACGGATTTGCACGAACGCCCCTCCCGCCGCGCGGATGAGGTACCGGACGCGGTCTATCGTGCCGGGCGGGAGCGGATTGTCGCGCTGCTGGCACGCTATCAACCGCGCTGGCTCTGCTGCAACGGTGCGCGCGTCTATCAGAACCTCACCGGCGCAGTTGGTCCGGTGCGCTACGGCGCGCGCGAGGAAACGATCGCGGGCTGTTGTCTCTTCGTCGTCCCCAGTACCTCCGGCCTCAATAGCGCCCTGACTGTCGTGCGCCGCGACGCCTTCTTCGCGCTAGCAGCGGCGGTACATCAGTCTGTGTAAAGCGGATTTCCGTTTAGTCGGCGGCGCGTGTGGTATCGCGGGGCACGTCGGGGGTGAGATAGGTGCAGGAGGAATCCATCAGCATGCGCAGAGCGTCGTCCGCGTTTCCCTCGATGATGGCGGCGGCAGCGAAGGTATGACCGCCGCCACCGATTGCCTGCGCGATCAGATCAACCGGCACATTGCCGGCGGCGCGGAGGATCACGCGCGTACGGGCATCGGGGAATTCCAGGAGCGCCGCGCCGATCTCCGCGCCTTCGACGGTCGCGGCGTGATCCGCAAAGCCGGGGGCATCCTCGACGGCAAGGCCATAGCGCTTGAATTGGTCGCGCGTTACCGTCATCACTGCCAAGTGGTCGTTGCAGGTCAACTTAATGCCCATGAGCGCCTCGCCAAGTAGGCGAATCTTCGCGACGGACGTGTTTTCGTACATTTCCGCGTAGAGCCGCCGTTCGTCCGCGCCCCGGGCGGCAAGGTCGGCGACGATACGATGCGCCTCGGCATTCGTGTTCGGGAAGCGGAACGAGGCGGTGTCCGTAACGATGCCGAGATAGAGCCACCCCGCTTCCTGGGGCGACACGCTCTGCGTGAGAAGGAGGACGAGTTGGTAGACAAGCACCGCCACTGCTGTTGCCTGCGGATCAATAACGGGGATATCTACCGCAATCGCTGCATGGGGATGATGGTCCAGACAGATGACCGTGCATTGCCTCGCTGCCCGGCGAGCGGCAATCGTCGCGCCGGGAGCGCCGACACGGTCCCAGCCTGAACTTGTATCGAGCACGACCACGACATCTGCCTCCGGCAGCGGATCATTCGCTCCGTAGATCTTTGCCAGCCCTGCTGCATCAATGTATGTGTACCGCGCGGGGATCGCGCCCCCGAGTGCGATTGCCGCCGGAATACCGATCCGCTCTAATGCGGAGGCAAGGGCGAGGGACGAACCGAGACCATCCGCGTCCGCACCAAGATGGGTGGTAATGAGGACAGCGGTTGACTCGCGCAGGCATGCCGCCGCCCGCCTCAACGCAGTGCGGCGGGTTAGACTTGTGGACTGGGCGGTCATGCGTGCCTTCCCTCACGGCAGCAAACCCTGCTAATCGTGACCAGTGTGAGCATTCATGCCCTTTCATACGCAACAGACTTGCGAGAAACGCTGAACGAGTGCTGAGTGCTGAGTGCGAAGAGGGTCAGGTCGTCCTCAGCCCTCAGCGTTGCCCGCTTTCGGGATCGGGCTGGTGGCGATGTAGCCGACAGCGAGGGCGAGGATTACAGCGGCACAAAGAAACGTCGTGCGTGCCCCGTAACCCGCCGCGATCAGTCCCCCCGCCAGCCCACCCAGCGGGATGTTGCACCAGGCGATCATCCGCATCGCGGCCGAGACCCGACCGAGCAGGTGGTCGGGGATAACCGTCTGCCGAAGCGCGATCATTGGGATGTTCAGCAGCGTTACCCCCACCCCCCACAATATCCCGACACTCGTCATTACCACGAGATTGCCCGTCAGCGCGAAGGCGAGCGGCACCAACGGTTGAAAGAGCGTCGCGAGCATAATCTGTCGGCCAAACGCCACCCGGCGCGCGATCTTGCCCACCACCAATGAGGCGAAGAACTGACCAATGCCGATGCTGGCAAGAAAGATGCCCGTCTCGGCGGCAGTGAAGTGCAACTCAATCCGGGCACGGTACACAAAGACTGCGACAATTGCACTCGTTGCCAGATTGCCGACTGCCATAGCGACCGACAGGGCACGGATTAGCGGGTGATTTGCGACGAAGCGTATTCCCTCAACCATCCGCTGCCAGAACGTCCCGACCTCACGCTGCACGGCCGGTGCGCTGAATGGCTGCGTGATGGTGGCGAGCGAGAGAAAGGAAACGACATACGAGGCGGTGTCAATCACCAGTGTCCCCGCCGCTGAGAAGAGAGCGACGAGCGCCCCCGCCAGCGGCTGGCCGGAGAGTTCGGCAGCGCTCCGGGTCATCTCCAGTTTGCCGTTCGCCTCCGCCAGCTGCCGTTTTTCGACGAGGTTGGGGAGACACGCGGTGTAGCCGACATCGAAGAAGATCGTGAAAAAGCGCAGCAAGGCGGCGACGACGAACAACTGCACCAGGGTTAGGGCGCCCATGAAATAGGCGACCGGAATACTGACGACGATCAGACCACGCGCCGCGTCGCAGACGAGCATGATCGCGCGGCGATTCCACTGGTCGGCGATCACCCCGGCGGGCAAGGCGAAGAGGAGGTAGGGAAGGAAACTGACCGCACTGAGGGCGCCGACGGTGACGGCGGAGCGGTTGAGGTCGAGAACCAGCCAGGGAAGAGCAAACTGCGTGACCTGTGTACCGAAGACACTGACGCTCTGCCCGCCCCAGAGTGTGAGAAAGGCGCGATTGTGCAGCAAGGCAACTGCGTGGGGCAGAGTGTCCGGTTCCTCTGGCACGATTACCGATGCCTCTGCTCCCATGTACACCTCCCTTCGCATCTGCCTGGCACGCGTGCTGTGTCGTCTCGATCACGAGAATAAAGAGCGATGCGAGACTTGCGGGTCGAATAATTGCGGCATCTTCGCACAGCATTCGGCAGTAGCGCAAAAGCATACGGAAGCGCTGAGTACTGAGTGAGAACGATTCTTCTCAGCACTTAGTACTCAGTACTCGTTCCGGCTGGCACGTCGGACACCAATGGGTGCTGCGACCGGTGAGACGCATTTGGGCGATGATGTCTGTGCCGCAGGTGAGGCAAGGCTGGCCGTGACGGTGATAGACGCGGAGATGCGCCAAATTGCCACCGGGGTTGCCGAAGGCATCGCGGAATCCCTCGGCGTCGAACGTCGTGCCGTTATGCGCAACACCGCTGGCGATCACGTCCTTGATGGCGGTCGTCAAACGGATGATCTCGACGTCCGTAAGCGTGCCCACGGGCCTTTGTGGATGGATACCGGCCAAGTGGAGTGATTCGTCCGCGTAGATATTGCCAAGTCCGGCGATCCGCGATTGATCGAGCAGGGCGGCCTTCGCCGCCAGTTTCGGAGAACTGCCGAGCGCCGCGCGGACTGTCGCCGCGTCGAGCGCATTATCGAGCGGCTCGTGGCCCAGGGTGGCGAGGCGGGCCGCCAGCCCCGCCGGGTCGAGCACTTCGGCGGTACCAAAGCGGCGCATGTCGCCGAAGCGCAGTTCCGTTCCATTATCGAGTCGCACCGCGACGCGATGGAAGCGGGCAGGCGGATCACTGGTCTGGGCGATGGTCAGAGTGCCTGTCATGCGCAGATGGACGACGAGCGCGAGATCGTCGTCGAGGTCAAGGATAAGGAACTTCGCGCGCCGCCGCACTGCATGGATCATGCGCCCCGTCAACGCGATCTGCCATGCGGCCTGCCATGCGAGCCATCGCGGTTCTGTTTCGGGCGCGGTGACGGCGACGATGCGGCGACCGGGCAGCACGCATTCCAGCCCCCGCCGGACAGTTTCTACTTCAGGTAGTTCTGGCATCAATGGACATCCTTCGGTGCTCGTACTCACGCTTCAGTGCGTGGCATCAAAGTATATCCGAGAAGTGCTGTTACGACAGGAGACACGCCGATACCATGGGAAGCGAGACGGCGTTGATGCGCTGCAGCGTCGCTCCGTGACAACCACCCTCGTAGAGAATGGTCATCACTCACTGTTCCCAGTGTGCATGTGGATCGCCGTGTGAATCGAGGAAGGGACGGGAGAGTATCTCCCGCCCACTCCCCGCGCGGGCAGCCTTGGGTTGTGTGCTAACCGAGCACGCGCTTTGCAGCGGCCGCTATCATCTCCGGGTCGATACCCGGCGCCGTCAGCTGCGGCTCCTCTGCCAGTTCCGGCGGGTCGAATCCCTCCGGGATCGTGTCTTCTACCCGCAACGTCGATCCGTCCTCCGGGTGCGCTCCCTTCCAGATCTTCCCCATCTCTGTGTAGTCTGATGGACTGAAGCGGAACATGATCTGGTGCAGC
>JAABUZ0100005577.1_pt1 | contig 16398 bp, 19 predicted proteins | sample 5562091 | NCBI WGS metagenome assembly JAABUZ01 (sample SAMN12813069, study PRJNA571459) | rock metagenome | isolation source: Antarctica rocks | place: Antarctica: Victoria Land, Linnaeus Terrace sud | collected 2015-12-21
GTACGCGGACCGCCGCACGGCCGAGGGCCTGTCCAAGCGCGACGTCCTGCGCTGCCTCAAGCGCTTCGTGGCCCGCGAGGTCTACCACGCGCTGCTGGCCGACTACCGCGCCCGCCAGCCGGCGCCGCCGGTCGCGCTTGCTGCCTAACGTGCCATGCCGACTCTTGACACATAGGGGCGTCAATGCGCTCGCCGAGTCGGTCATCGGCTTGTACAAGACCGAGGTGATCCGGCACGCCGGGCCGTGGCGTGGGCTGGAGGACGTGGAGTTCGCGACCCTCGAATGGGTCGCGTGGTTCAATCAGCAGCGGCTCCTCGCGCCGCTCGGGTATGTTCCGCCCGCCGAGTACGAGGAACAGTTCTACCGAGATCAGGCGACTCAAGCCGACCTGGTCGCACTCAAGTAACCGAGCCTCCGGGAAAGCCGGGGCGGTTCAGGGACGACGGGCTGTTCGCTGCGTGAGACACGGACCTCGGGTTCAGCGGCGTTCGTCGAAAGCCAGCGCCAGCTCTGCGGCCACCGCTGCAAGTCGCTTGTCGCGCGTCCACAGCCGCGCCGTGCCCGCGAGGGTGGCCGAGGCTAGTAGGTGCACGTCGACGTAGCCGATCCCGCGCCCCATGAGCGTGCCGCGCTCGAGCAGCGCGAGCACTTCGGCGTCGGACGCCCGGGGCGCGGACGGCAGGTTGCTCAAGAGATCCAACACGGCGGCGCGGTTGCGCAGGGTGCCGCACGCCAACTCGCCGAGCACCATCGGATGCATGAGCACCAGCCCGGCATTCAGCGCGGCGCTCAGGCGCTCGTCGCCGGCGTGCAGGTAGTCGATCCAGACCGAGGTGTCGACCAGGATCACGTGCGGTCGTTCCGCCGGCGCGGCACGGGCTGCAAGTCGGGCTCGGTGCCGCCGAGGCGGGCGAGGCGCCGGGCGCTCTCGCGCTCGATCAGCGCGCGCAGCCCCTCGTGGATGAGGGCGGTCCGCTCAGTCACACCGGTCAGCCGCTGTGCCTCACCGATCAGCTCGTCGTTCAGGTTGAACGTGGTGCGCATACCGATGATCTCCGTTCGGGTCTGCATGGAAGATACATCATCTGATGCGCGATTCCGTGCGCAGGGGCGCTATCATCACGTTGCCGCGGTACGTCCCCGTGCCACGCGGGCGGACGCGTTTCAGCCCGCACGCCCCGCGCGGCCGGGACATCGACGACAGTCGTGCCGGCACGGGTGGCGATCACCGGAGAGCCGGTCAGCTCGCGACGTGCGTTAGGCGCTGCGCTCGGCCCCCTCGCCCAGCTCCCGTTCGAGTTCCTCGACGGTCGGAAGGCTCCCCTTCAGTGCGTCCGGCAGCGCCGCCGTGAGCTGCTCTGTCCAGTCCGCGACGCCGATCGGCGTCGTCACCCCGCGGAGCGCGTACTCCGCCACGAGCCGGTTCTTGCCCTTGCACAGCAGCAGCCCGATCGTCGGTGCGTCCCCCGCCCGCCGCATCCGGTCGTCCACGACCGCGCAATAGAAGTTGAGCTGCCCCGTGAACTCCGGCCGGAACGGCACGGCCTTGAGGTCGATCACCACGTAGCACCGCAGCCCGAGGTGGTAGAACAGCAGGTCGACGTAGAAGTCCGCATCACCGACATCGAGGTGTACCTGCCGCCCGACGAACGCGAACCCCGCCCCGAGCTCCAAGAGAAAGCGTTCGACGTGCGCCATGAGCCCACGCTCCAGCTCGCGCTCGCGCGCATCACCGGCCAGCGTGAGAAAGTCGAACAGGTACGGGTCCTTGAGGGCCTGCGCGGCCAGGTCCGAGCCCGGCGCGGGCAGCGTGCGCGCGAAGTTGGTCACCGCCCGCCCCTGCCGCTCGTGCAGCCGCGCGTCGAGCTGCAGCGCCAGGATGGACCGGCTCCATCCGTGCTCCGCCGCGGCCTGCGCGTACCACAGGCGCACGTCCGCGTCCTTCAGGCGCTCGAGCAGCAGCACGTTGTGGCCCCAGGGCAATTGTGCCACAGCCTGTGGCACACTCTCGGCGAACGCGCCGACGGGGGGCGTCCCGCTCGGGTCGGGCAGCGCGCCCTCTGGCCGGTACGCGAGCCGGAACGCGCGCATCCGGTACAGGTTGCGGCGCGAGAAGCCCTCGACGCCCGGGAACGCGGCCTGGAGATCCGTCGCGAGCCGGTCGAGCACCCGACTGCCCCACCCCGCGGTGGCCTGCCGGGTGAGAATCGCCTCGCCGACGCGCCAGTAGAGTGCGATCAGCTCCCGATTTGCGGCTGCGGCCGCCCGCACCTGGGTCGTGCGGATGTCGGCCTTGATCGCCTCCAGCACCTCGGCGTAGTCGGCCGGGACCTCCGCGCCGAATCGTGCCACAGCCTGTGGCACTCGGCCGTCGGTTACGGCACGCGCCGAGGCGGGCGGCGTCACGGCGGCGGTCGTGGGAGCCGGGAGCGAACGGGGCGCGGGGATCTTCCGGGGCATCAGCGCGGCGGGAACGATGGGCGGGCGAACGGCCCCAGAGTGTACCGACACCGGCGATGCCGTGCACGGCCGCGAGCGGCCCGAGGAACCCCGGCGAATCACGTTGGGGGCTCACCCGAACGGGAGGAGGTCTCCCCCATGCTCATCGGCTACGCCCGCGTGTCCACCGCCGAGCAGTCGCTCGCGCTGCAGCAAGACGCCCTCGCCACCGCCGGCTGCGAGCGCACCTACACCGACGTCATCAGCGGCGCGACCGAGACGCGCGACGGACTCGACGCCGCCTTCGACTACCTGCGGGCCGGCGACGTGCTCGTGGTCTGGCGCCTGGACCGGCTCGGCCGCTCGCTCCGGCAGCTGATCGACCGCGTGACGACGCTCGACACGCGGCAGGTCGGATTCCGCTCGCTCACTGAAGCCATGGACACGACCACGTGCGGGGGACGGCTCGTCTTCCATATGTTTGGCGCCCTCGCGGAGTTCGTAGTTATCTGGACACGCCGGCGGGGAGCACGCGAGGACCGACGACCCGAGGGGGCCGTGGGGTGACGTAGCCGGGGCCGGCGCTGGAGGCCGGTATGCCGGTGGTCGCATCCCGCACGGGCGGCATCATCCGCCGCGTGCGCCTGCTCGACGACGCGGGCGCGGAGGTCGCGCCCGTCGCACGCTTCTTGGACCACCTCACCCATGCGGGGTACAGTCCCAACACGGTCCTGGCCTACGCGTACGACCTGCAGCATCTCGCGCGCTTCCTCGCCGGTGCGGGCCTCACGTGGGCGGAGTTCCGGCCCGCGACGGCGCTCGCGTTCCTCGCGCACCTGCGGCAGGTGCCCCGCCGCAAGACTGGGGACGGGCTGTGCGCCGCGACGGTTCGGCGCGTGCTGGCGGCCGCGTCGAGCTTCTTCGAGTGGGCGATCGCGGCGGAGGTGTACCCGGCCGGCGCCCACCCGCTGCACCGCCCCGGCGATTTGCCGTCCGGCGCCCCGCGCGGCCGCCGCGGGACGCTCCGCTGGGCCGTACGCGTGCGGGTGCCCGTGCGGCTCCCCCGCCCCCTCGCCGCGGCGGACGTCGACGCGCTGCTCGCGGCGACCGCGGCGGCGGCGGCGCACCCGCGGCGGGACCGGGCCATCCTATTGCTCATGCTCGACGGCGGCTTGCGACCGGGTGAGGTGCTCTGCCTCCAGCTCGGCGACGTCGCGTACGGGCGGCGCCGCGTGACCGTCCCCGTGCGTGACGACCATCCGCGCGGCGCCCGCGCGAAAGCGCGGCGCGAGCGCGTGGTGGACCTCCACGCACCGCGCACGCTCGAGGCGGTGAGCGCCTACGTGCTCCGCGAGCGACCGGCCCACGCGGCGAGCCCGTTCGTCTTCCTGGTCGGCGGCGCCGGGCCGCGCCGGGGCGAGCCGCTGAGCTACCAAGCCGTCGTGCGCGGCTTCGCGCGACGCCTCACCCGGCTCGGCCTGCGCGCCCCGGGGAAGACCCCGCACGCGCTCCGCCACACGCACGCGACGGCGATGTGGGAGGGCGGCATGCGCGAGCTCGCGCTCCAGGCGCGCCTCGGCCACACTTCGCCGGAGTCGACCCGGGCCTACACCCGCGTTTCCGACGCGCAGGTGCTGGCCGAGTACCGGACCGCCCTCCAGAGCCGCACCGGCGGCGGTGCGCCGTGACCGCCGTGGCCGCGCCCGTGCCTAACGTAGTGTCCAACGCATGCGGCGTCACCGGCCCGGCGCCCGCCCTCGCGCCGCACCAGGTGCGCGAGCACGTGCGCGCGCATGCGCCCCGCGACACCTACCGCGCGTGGCTGCAGCGGCACGTCCCGAGCGGCTCGGTCCGCTGGAACCGGCTCGCCGTCTACGATGCGTTCGTCGCGCGCTGGCCCTCGCTCGACGCGTGGTTCGACGCGCCGTTGACCGATCGGCTCTTCGACCGCGCCGAGGTCATGCGCGGTCCACACCCGAACCGCGGTGGCGGCTCGGTGATCATGCCGTACCTGACGTACCTCGCGCTCGTCCGCGGCGTCGGGCTCGACTACCCGCTGCTGCTGGCGCGCACGCTCGCGTCGCCGTTCACCACGTCAACCTACCCCGGCGGGCTCGGCGTCGATCTCGCCCGGTTCGCGCGGCACGTCGGCCGCCTGACGCAACTCGGCTACGCACGCCGGGGTGCTCGCCAGCAGCTGGCGTGGCCCCTCGGCCGCCTCCTGCTCCACCGCGGCGACCCCGACCTCGCGGCGATCACGCTCACCGACCTGGACGCGCTGCGCGCGGCGCTCGACGCCTTCGCTCGGCGACTGCCCCACGAGGGGCTGCGCGACCTCTACGCGCGCCCGGCACGCCGCCTGGCCCGTGCCGATCCGGTGAAGTCGTACGGGGCCACCGCCCGCACGCGCCTGCACGCCGCGCACGCGGCCCTCTTCCACGGCGGCCAAGTGGACCGGCCGCCGCCTGCGGCCCGGGTGGACGCGGGCACGTGGGCCGACCGGCTCGCACCGCGCGGCGCGCCGCCCCGGATCGCGGCCGTGATCGAGCGCTACCTGCGGCTGTCCCTCGACGCGCGCCTCGGGCGCCCGGCATCGGTGCGCCACATGCGGGACGCGCTCGGCCGCCTCGTGCGGTGGTTAGGCGCGGCGCATCCCGAGGTCACGAGCCTGGCCGAGCTCACCCGGGCGCACGCCGAGGGCTTCCTCGCGTGGTTAGGCCAGGACGTCAGCCGCCGCACCGCGGTGCCGCTCGTGGCGAGCACCCGCCGCAGCATCGTCGGCCTGCTCTGGAGGTTCGCGAGCGAGACCGGGGCGTGGGAGTGGCCCGACGTCCCTGGGCGCACGCTCTTCGTGCGCGGCGACGTCCCGAAGCTCCCGCGGACGCTGCCGCGCTTCATTCCCGCGCCCGACCTCGCGGCGCTCATGGCGGCGGTCGACCGGCTGCCAGATCCCCACCAGCGGGCGGCGCTGGTCGTGGCGCGCTGGTCGGGGGCGCGGCGCGACGAGATCCGGCGGCTCGCCGTCGACTGCCTCGACGCGTACCCGGACGGGCACCCGCGGCTGCGACTCCCGGTCGGCAAGAGCTACGCGGAGCGGAGCATCCCGCTGCACCCGGAGGCGGCCGACGCGCTCCGCCCGCTCATCGATGCGGCCCGCGCGCAGGGCGCGCGGCCACACTACGACGCGAGCGCGGACCGGCCGGTGCAGCACGTCTTCGCGCGGCGCGGGCGCCTCGTGTGCGCGGCCTTCCTCTTCGACCTGCCGCTCAAGGCGGCCTGCATCGCGGCGGGGCTCGTCGACGGCCGCGGGCGCCCGACGGTGAGCGCGCACCGCTTTCGGCACACCGTCGGCACGCAGCTCGCCGAAGGCGGCGCGCGGCTGCAGACCATCATGGCCGTCCTGGGCCACCGCACGGCGTACCAGTCGCTCGTCTACGCGCGGCTCTCCGATCCGGTGGTACGGCGGCAGTACGAGGAGGCGCTCGCGCGCCAGCTCGGCGACGTGGCACTCGCGGGGCCGGCGGCGGACGCGTTACGCGAACACCGGCTCGACCCCGAGGCGGTGTCGTGGCTGGAGACGCACTTCCTCAAGACGGAACTGGAGCTCGGCCACTGCCTCCGGCTGCCGCAGGAGGGGCCGTACGAGTGCGACCTCGTGCTCACCTGCCCCAAGTTTCTGACGACGAGTGCGTACGCGCCGCGGCTGCGCGCGCGGCTGGCAGTCGAGCAGCAACTCGTCGACGACGCTGCGGCCCGGGGCTGGCCGCGCGAAGTCGAGCGGCACGCCGCGACGCGGCGTCGGATCGAGGCCCTGCTCGCCGAACTCGACCCCGACCCCGCGCGCCCGTGCGCGGGGCGCCTCGCTCACCGACCTCTTGACGGAGTGTCCACATAATCGAGCGCGACCTGATCCGCGAGCGCACCCGCGCGGGCTTGGCCGCCGCCCGTGCGCGGGGCCGCATGGGCGGGCGCCCGCGCGCGCTCAGCCCGACGCAGGTCGACATGGCGCGCGTGCTCCTGGCCGACCCGCTGCGGCCGATCGACGAGGTATGCGCGGCCCTACACGTGTCGCGGGCCACGCTTTACCGATACGTCCCGACCGGCACACGGCCCGCCCGCGCGGTACCACCCGAGCGCGCGCTGCGGCTGCGACGCGGGTCCGCGTGTTAGGCGCGGCCGTCTCCATTGCCCGCGTTCTGGAACGCGTGGCGACGGGCGACTGCGTGTGCCAGAACTCGACCCACCCCGAATTCCCGGGCCGGTATTGGAGCGCCGCGTCTCACTTCGCGCATAGGACCGTTGTGGAACGTCCGTCGCGCGTCGGCGTGTCAGCACCCGTCGCCGCACTCACGTGGTCCGACCTCGACCGCCGCGGGCTGCCGGTCCACCGTTGCCGGGTATGCGACACCAGGCCCGTTCGCGTCGCGCGACCCCGGCGGGCCTGCGGGTGTCCTACGCGGCCCCGCCGTCGGCTGGGGGGCGCAGTCCGTCGAGCGCGGCCCGCAGAATCGGCTCGCGGTACTGGGGGTCGCCGGGGATCGTGGCGACGGCGACCACCAGGTGGAGGACCTGCTCGAGCGTGAGGTCGCCGCGCACCTCGCGCGACGCCTGCGCGGCGGTAAGGAGCGGCCGGCCGGCGGCGAGCACCCGGGCGCGGCTGTCCTCGAAGACGGGATCGCTCGGGTCCGAGTGCGCGAGAAGCTCGGAGGCGACGCGGTGCTTGCTGGTGAAGAAGGCGACGAACCGGCGCAGCCACGCCACGAACACCGCCCCTGACGTTGCACCGTCGACCGTCGCGGCGGCCCGGCACAGGGCGTCCACCTCGTCGGCGTAGAGAGCCTCCAGGAGCTCGCGGCGGCCGGGGAAGTTGCGGTAGAGCGTCGCCATGCCGACGCCGGCACGCCGCGCGACCTCGGCCATCGACACCTCGGCGTCGGGGCCGGCGAAGGCGGCGCGGGCGGCCGCGAGGATCTGGTCGCGGTTGCGGCGGGCGTCCGCGCGCCGAGCCGGCAGTGCAGCAGCAGCCAAAGGTAGGGCTTGTAAGTGGACAGGGTATCCGCTAACGTGATGTGGACAGCGTATCCGGTATTGATCGGACGATACCCACATCCTGGTCGCGGCGCCAGCGCGGCCCACATCGGAGCTCACCTTGCAGGACACACCCGTCGCCCTGGTCACCGGGGCCAACAAAGGCATCGGGCGGCAGATCGCGAAGGACCTCGCGGCCCACGGCTTCACCGTGCTCGTCGGGTCGCGCACCCTCGAGCACGGGGAGGCGGCCGCCACGAGCATCGGGGCGGCCGCCCACGCCCTCCAGCTTGACGTCACGGACCAGGCCTCCATCGCCGCTGCGGCCGAGCGCATCCGGCACGAGTTCGGCCGGCTCGACGTGCTCGTGAATAACGCGGGCATCTCCCACGCGGGCCGGATGAACGCGCAATTCCCGGCCAGCGCGCAGTCCGGCCTGCTGACCGTCGCGCCGCTCGACGACGTGCGCGCGGTGTTCGAGACGAACGTGTTCGGTGTCATCGCCGTCACGCAGGCCATGCTGCCGCTCCTCCGCGAAGCGCCGGCGGCACGCATCGTCAACGTCGGCAGCACCGGAGGCTCGCTCACGTGGAACGCGGACCCGGCGAACCCGCACCGCGCGATGTTCGGCACCTACTCCGCGTCGAAGACGGCGCTCCACGCCGTCACGCTCGCCTTCGCCTTTGCCCTCGAGTCGACGGGCATCAAGGTCAACATCGCGTGCCCCGGGTTCACCGCCACGGCGCTCAACAACTTCCGGGGCACGCGCACTGTCGAACAGGGCGCCCGTGAAGCCGTCCGCCTCGCGCTCCTCGGCTCGGACGGCCCGACCGGCACGTTCTCGGACGAGGACGGCCCGGTCCCGTGGTGATATAGGGAGCAACCATCATGCGTGTGTTCGTCACCGGCGCGAGCGGCTTTGTCGGCTCCGCGCTCGTCCCGGAACTGCTCAACGCCGGCCACCAGGTGCTGGGTCTCGCCCGGTCGGATGAAGGGGCCACGTCGCTGATCGCCGCTGGTGCCGCGGTGCATCGAGGCGATCTGGAGGACGTGGGAAGCCTGCGCGATGGAGCCGCCATGTCGGACGGCGTCGTCCACGCCGCCTTCAATCACGATTTCTCGCGGTTTGCGGAAAACAGTGAGGTCGACCGGCGCGCCATCGAGGCGATGGGCGACGTGCTCGCAGGGTCCGACCGGCCACTCGTCGTCACCGCCGGACTGCCCCGCACGCCCCACCGCGTCACGACCGAGGACGATGTGCCGTCCGGCCCAGGCGGCACGCCCCGGGCGTCGGAGCTGACGGCCCTCGCGCTGGTCGCGCGCGGCGTGCGCGCGTTGGTGGTGCGCATGTCCCAGGTACACGACCGGGACCGGCAGGGCTTCGCCACCTACCTGATCGCGCTCGCGCGCGAGAAGGGCGACGTCGTGATCCTCAACATCGACAGCGAGAACAACCTACCTGATCGCGCTCGCGCGCGAGAAGGGCGCTGGGGCAGGACGGGGGCTGGCAGCGGCTCGTCGACTACCTGATCGCGCTCGCGCGCGAGAAGGGCGTCTCGGCCTACGTCGGCGCCGGGGCCAATCGCTGGCCCACGGTGCACCGGCTCGACACGGCGCCCGTGTACCGGCTGGCGCTCGAGCAGGGGGCGGCCGGGGCGCGGTACCACGCGGTCACGGAGGAGGGGGTGCCGGTCCGGGCGGTCGCGGAAGCGATCGGCCGGGGGTTGAAGCTGCCGGTCGTGGCCTTGTCGGCCGACGAGGCGGCGGGGCACTTCGGCTGGCTCGGGGCCATCGCCAGCATGGACATCCCGGCGTCGAGCGCGCTGACGCGGCAGCGGCTGGGCTGGCACCCGACCGGGCAGCCCGGGTTCATGGCCGACCTCGAGCGCTCCAGCGCGTTCGACGCCTGAGCCGGCCGCACGTCGGCGGGCCGCCCATCAGCGACGGCGGTTCGCCGTCGCGTGCCCGGGGGTCGTCGGTTCGCGCGCGCCAAGCGCGCCGGCCCCCACCGCCGGCGGCCGGCGAGAACCGGGGGCGTATTGCAACTACAGGAGACTTTACCATGGACACCCTGATCAGGAACGCTGTGGACATCCCCGTCGGCACGCCGACGCCTGCGGTTTCGTTCAGCCCGGTGGTGCTGCCGGCGCCCGGGCGCCCCGTGGACCTGGAGATGCGCGTGACGGCGCCCGCGACCGGGCGCGACCTGCCCGTCATCCTGCTCTCGCACGGCCACGGGAACTCGAACTACCTCGCCTCGCTGCGCGGCTACGGCCCGCTCGTCGACTTCTACGCCGCGCACGGCTTCGTCGTCATCCAGCCCACCCACCTGAGCTCGAAGACGCTGAGCGGGGTCGTCGACCCGAACGGCCCCGAGGGGCCGCTGTTCTGGCGGTCCCGCGCCGAAGACATGCGGCGCATCCTCGACGGGCTCGACGCGGTCGAGGCGGCCGTCCCGGGGCTCGGCGGGCGCCTGGACCGCGGCCGGGTCGCGGTGGTGGGGCACTCGCTGGGTGGGCATACGGCGGCGCTGCTGCTCGGCATGCGGGTCACCGATCCCAGCGACGGGACCGTGGTGGACTTGGCTGACGCGCGGGTCAAGGCGGGCTTGGTGCTCGCCGGCCCCGGCGGCGGTGCCGGCTTCAACGGTCCCGCGGCGGAGCGCTTCCCGGCCTTGCGGAACCCCGACTTCGCCGCGATGACGGCGCCGGCCCTTGTGGTCGCGGGCGACAAGGACCTGAACCCCAGGTTTTCCGACCGGGTGGACTGGCGTGCCGAGTCGTACGTCCTGAGCCCCGGCCCCAAGTGCCTGCTCATGGTCTTCGGCGGCGAGCACATTCTCGGCGGCATCTCGGGCTACGATGCGGCCGAGACGACCGACGAGAGCCCCGAGCGCGTGGCCCTGGTCCAGCGGCTGACCTGGGCGTACCTCCGTACCGCGCTCTACCCCGACGACACGGCCTGGCCCGCCTCGCGCGCCGCGCTGGCAGACGCGCCCGAGCCGCCGGGCCGCATCGAGTGCAAGTGACACTTAGGTAACGCGCTGGCGCGCGGGGCGGGCCGCCAGGTGGCCGGCCTGCCCGGCCCGCACCCGGCCACGCCAAGCCCCTGGACGGCGCCCATGCCCCCGGTTCGGCACGCCCCCGACGTCGGACGGCCGCTCGCGCACGAGCGGGAGCCGGCCGACGCGATCACCCGCGTCGTGACCGACATCGCCGCGCACGTGCGCGAGAAGCGCGCTACCGGATGCGCGCCACGCACGTCAAGGCCACCGGATTTACCAAGGCCGAGCCGGTGATCGCGGACGGCCTGCCCCCGAAGCTGGCGCAGGGGCCGTTCGCGCCCCCCGGAGCAGCTGCTCTGCAAGGAGGACGCGGGGCCCGTCATCGGATCGGCGGGCACGAGAGCGTACGCCTGCGACTCTCTACCTCAGCCATTCCGTGGCAGATCCTTTCCGCGCCGTTCGGAAACGCTGGCGATCGGAACCGTGCCCCCGCGAGGGGGCGCGGTTCTGACACAAGTTTCGGGACGCCCGCGGCAGGTCGGTGTCGTCGACGCAATGCGCCGCGCGCCGGTTAGTAGCCGGCGGCCGGGATGTCGGTCCGCAGGAAGTCCTCGCCCTTGTAGAGCAGGGGCGCCCCGCGCTCGGCCGCGACGCCGTAGGCGAGGCAGTCGCCGAAGTTGAGCACCGCCGGGGCTTGCCCCCGCCCCGCACCGAACCGGTCGTACGCGTCGCGCGCGTGCCGCGCGCCGGCAGCCGTGAGTGGGACGACGGCGATCCCGAGGGCGTCCAGGAGGGCGTCGAGCGCCACGAGCCCCGCCGGCCCGCGCTTCGACCGGAGGACGACGGCCGCCTCGACGTAACTCGGTGCGCCGACCTCCCGGACCGGCGCGGCCCGGATCGCCGCCTCAAGGCGCGCCGCCTCGGGCTCGCCGAACAGGATCGCGACGAGGGCAGAGGTGTCGACGACCACGGGGCCGACCCCCGGGCCGGCGCCGGAGTCGCCTGCGGCGCCTAACGTCAGTGTGGCAGCCCCGCGGCGTCGTAGCCGAGGATCTCGTCCGGGGTGCGCGGGTCGCGCTCGGGTAGTGCCGCCACGTACGCCTGGATCTCGGCCACGGTGCCGAGCCGCGGGCGGGCGAGCGCGTCGGGCGCCGCCGCCGCGAGGTCGGGTCCACGTCCGCGGTGGACACGAGCCAAGCGCTCCCGCAGGGCTGCGGCCAGGGCGCGCGGGACTGGCTCGCCGGTCGCGGCCGCGAGGTCGCGGGCCAGGCGTTCGATGTCGGGATCGTCGATGGTGAAGGGCACAGCGCAGCTCCGTCAGGACTGAGAATGGAACGTAGCCCGCCCGGGCGTCGCGAGCCACGCCGGCGCAGGCGGCCGCAGGCGGCAGACCGGGGCTGCCGCATCGTCGACGAGCGCCCGCGGTTCGTGTTAGGCACCCCGCGGGCGCAGTCCACCGGCGGCGGCCGCGCGTTGACGATGAGCGCCGGGCGTGCCGCACCGCAGCCATTGCTCCGACGACACCCCATGCTGGCCGTAGGGTGCACCTCGCCAAATGCTACAGCGTCTCCCACACGATCGAGTTTCGGGACGCCTTGTACCGCAGCGGCGCCGGTTTCAGAACTCGGCTGCGCCTGAATTGGGCGACCGATTCGAGACGCACCGACGCCCGTCCCGAAATCGACCGGAACTGGAGTGTGCCGGGCTCCGCCCGGGCTCTGCCCGTGGCGAACGGGCCGTCACCGCGACGTCAACGATGTACGCCGTTTCCCTGATGCGCACTCTGCTGGTGAACGCCGGTCGAACCTCGGCGCGCGCGAGCGCCCGGAGCGTGGGTCGCCGGTCGCCCGGCGCCTGGACGGCGGACGCCCCCCGCGGCGCGGGGCCGACCGCGCCCTTACTCCCCCGCCCAGTAGCGCTTCGGCGCGCGGCCGAAGACGCGCTTGAACGCGTGGCCGAACGCGCTCTCCGACGCGTAGCCGAGCTGCGCGGCGAGACTCGCCACGGTCACGCCGCGGTGGCGCAGGAGCGCGCGGGCGCGCTGCATGCGCCACTGCCGGAGGTACTCGAGCGGCGGGCGGCCGACGAGCCGCGTGAACCTGAGCGCGAACCCCGACCGCGACATCCCGGCGGCGGACGCCAGCTCGGCGACCGTCCACCCGCGCCCCGGGTCCCGGTGCATGGCGCCGAGCGCCGCGCCGATCCGCGGCTCGGTGAGGGCGCCCACCCACCCCGCCCCGGCCACGCCGTACTCCGCCGCGTAGGCGCGCAGCACCTGCACGAGGAGGATGTCGGCCAAGCGGCGGGTCATGAGCGAGCGGCCGACCTGCGCGTCCGCCAGCTCGGCGTCGAGGATGCGCAGCGTGGCGCGCAGCACGGCCGCGGCGGGCGCCGTCGACGGCACGCGGAAGAACGTCGGCAGGCTGTCGAGCAGGAGCTGCGCACTCCCGCCGTCGACGACGAAGCTGCCGCCGACCAGCACGGTGTCGTCCCCGCCGTGGCGCGCCGTCGTCGCCCGCGCCCCGTCGAAGAGCAGCAGTCCGTCGCCGGGCGCCCGCCCCGGGTCGTTGGCCAGCACGTAGGGCGGCGCGTTGGCCAGCAGGAACGTGTCGCCCGCGGCGAGCCGACAGGGCGGGTCCCCCGGCAGCGTGATCCAGCACTCCCCGCGGAGCACCGCCGCGAACTTGAGCGCCGGCTTCGCCGGGAAGCGCCACGCCCACCGGCCCCCGGCCTCCAGGCGCGTGCAGCGGGCGCTCCGGAGGTCGACCAGGGAGAAGACGTCCGATAAGGGATCGGGCACGCGGTGGACGCTCTCGCCGAAATCGTGGAGCTGGGAGCATAGACCGTCCAACCCGCCGCGGCAAGATTGTGCGGACGGGAGGTGGTCATGCGTGACATCGGTGGCATCGACGGCAAGGTCGTCGCAATCACGGGGGCGAGTAGCGGCATCGGCGAGGCGACCGCGCGCCTCCTGGCCCGCCGCGGCGCGCGGCTGGTGCTCGGCGCGCGGCGTCTGGACCGCGTCGAGGCGGTGGCGTCCGACATCGCGGCCGGTGGCGGGGAGGCGGTCGCCCTGGCGGTCGACGTCACGCGGCGCGACGAGGTGGCCGGGCTGGTCGCGCGCGCGTGCGAGCGGTTTGACCGGCTCGACGTCTTCGTCAACAACGCCGGGATCGGCCCCAACTCGCTGCTCGACGAGCTGCGCGTCGAGGACTGGGAGGCGATGATCGACGTCAACCTCAAGGGCCCGCTCTACGGCATCGCCGCGGCCTTGCCGGTGTTCCGCCGGCAGGGCTTCGGCCAGTTCGTGAACCTGCTGTCCACGGCGGGCCCGATCATCAAGCCGACGATGGCGGTGTACGCGGGCACCAAGAACGCCGTGCGCGCGATCGCGGAGGGGCTGCGTCTCGAGGCGGGCGACCGCCTGCGGGTGACGAACATCTCGCCCGGGTTCGTCCAGACCAACTTCGCCGACTCGATGACCGACCCCGAGGTCCGGGCCGAGGTCACCCGGCGGATGGGCGAGATCGCGATCACGCCGGACGCGATCGCCCGCGCCATCGCGTTCGCGGTCGAGCAGCCCGCCGAGGTCGACGTGAGCGAGATCGTCATCCGCCCCACGGCCCAGGCGTAGCGCCGCCCGCACGGCCCGTGGCGACGCGAGCCCTCGGCGTTGCGACGATCGCCGGCGCGGCGCACGTCTCCCGGGTGCATCTCGCGAACGCTCGAGTGAGACGGTCGGAACCCGGACGTGAGCGCGACTCGGCCACCGCGCGTCCGTTAGGCGCGCGGTGGGGTTCTGAGATCCTCGGGGCGCGTCCGGTAAACGACCCTTTCGGCCCGTGTCCCGCGACCTGCGTCGTTACGTCGCCGCGTGCTGAACCCGTTACGCCCGACGCCGCGGCGTGGGGGCGCCGTCCGACCAGCCACCGGTAGAGCCCGAAGGCGACGCCGGCGGAGGCGCTGACGCGTCGGAGCACCGTCGCCGACTGCCCGGTCGAATGCCGGCGAAGATGTCGGCCGGAATCGTGGGGTCTTCGGCCCTGCGCGCGCTCACGCGGTCGGAGCTGGCGGCGGATACTTCCCCGCCGTGACCCGCCCGATGCTCGCCCGCCGCGTCGGACCGGTCGCCGGGGCGCGGCAGACCCGCCCGCCCGTTCCCCGTACGCCTACGCCCCACGGAGCCCGCCCATGGCGACGCAGTTCGGAGACTTCACGCACGTGCACGCGTTCACCGCCGCGATGACGCGCAAGGACCTCGAGGCCATGCTCGTGCACATGGCCGACGACGTCGTGCTCCGAACCCCGCTCGCAGCGGAGCCCCTCCGAGGCAAGCCCGCCATCCGGCCGGTCGTGCAGGCCCTGCTCGACGTCGTCGACCGCTTCGAGTTCCGCGAGTACCTCGAGGGGCCCGAGCACGTCGCCTCGTTCTTCACGGTGCAGGTCGGGCCGAACGCGATCGACGGCATGGACTATTGGCGGGTCGACGCCGCCGGCGTCATCCGCGAGATGACCGTGCTATGGCGCCCCTTCCCCGCGGTCGCCGCGGTCGTGGCGAGGCTCGACCGCGCGGCGGCGCCCGCCGCCGGCGCCTGACCCCTCGCGGCGTTAGGCGACGTCACCCCACACCTCCCCAGGAGCATTTTCATGACCCCAACGATCGTGCTCGTCCACGGCGCGCTCACCGACGCCTCGGTGTGGGGCGCTGTGACCCCGCGCCTCCAGGCGGAGGGCTACGCGGTCCTCGCCCCGGCCCTGCCGCTCCGCGGGCTCGCCTCCGACGCGGCGTACCTCGCCGCCTTCCTCGCGACCGTCGACGGCCCCGTCGTGCTCGCCGGGCACTCCTACGGCGGATCGGTGATCTCGCACCCGGCGACCGCCGAGGCCAAGGTCAAGGCGCTCGTCTTCGTCGCCGCGTTCCAGCCCGACGCGGGCGAGACGGCGGGCGAGTTGAACGGCCGCTTCCCGGGCAGCCTCCTCGGCGAGGCCACCACGGTCGTGCGCGCCTACCCGGGGGGGCAGGAGCTCTACCTGAAGCCTTCCAGCTTCGCTGCGGTCTACGCCGGGGACGTCGCGCCCGCCACCGCGGCGGCGATGGCCGCCGCGCAGCGCCCGATCGACCCCGCGGCGCTCGGCGAGGCGTTCGACGCCCCGCCCACCTGGCGCCGCACGCCGTCGTGGGCGCTGATTTCGACGCGCGACCGATCGCTGCCGCCCGCGGCCCTGCGCTTCATGGCCGACCGCGCCGGCTCGCGCGCCGTCGAGGTCGAGTCGTCGCACGCCGCCCCGGTGTCGCACCCCGACGCCGTGGCCGCGCTGATCCTCGACGCGGCCCGCGGCGTCGCCTAACGTCGTCTAACGAAGCCGATCCCCGAGCCGCCGTGGCACCCCGCTCTCCGCAGCACCCGCCGAGTCCGCCCGAGGCGCGGCGCGTCGTGATCGTCGCCGTCCCGCCCGTGCGACCGCTCGACGTGTTCGGGCCGGCCGAGGTGTTGGGCGACGCGAACCGGATGCGCGGCGGCCCGCCCTCGTACCACGTGGAGGTCGTGGCGGCGGGCGGCGAGCGCACGGTCGCCAGCCACCTCGGGACCCCGGTGCACGTCGACCGGCGGTACGACGAGGCGCCGGACAGCGCGGCGGGGGCAGCAGCCGGCGCGCTCCCGGTCGACACGCTGCTCGTCGCCGGCGGGCTAGGCGCGCGCGGCCGGCAGTACGACGGCGCGTTCGTCGCGTGGCTCCAGGCGCAGGCGGCCGCCGCACGGCGCTTCGGCTCGATCTGCACCGGCGCGCTCGTGCTGGCCGAGGCGGGCCTGTTACTGACCGGCGTGTGAGTTGCTAAACTCCGCCCGACATCGGCGGGAGGGCGGCATGGACCACGTGGCATCGAGCCAGGCAGTCGACTGGCGGGAAGGACGGCGGCTCCGGG
>JAABUZ0100005581.1_pt1 | contig 16394 bp, 10 predicted proteins | sample 5562091 | NCBI WGS metagenome assembly JAABUZ01 (sample SAMN12813069, study PRJNA571459) | rock metagenome | isolation source: Antarctica rocks | place: Antarctica: Victoria Land, Linnaeus Terrace sud | collected 2015-12-21
AGGCTACGCTTTCCCTTACAACATGACTGTCGCCTCGGACTCACATTCCAACATGTACGGAGGAGTTGCTTGCTTGGGGACGCCCATTGTTCGAACTGATGCTGCAGCAATATGGGCGACCGGTCAGACATGGTGGCAGATTCCACCGGTTGCACAAGTTGAGCTATACGGATCACTCCCGGCGGGCGTAACCGGAAAGGATGTCATTGTAGCGTTATGCGGACTCTTCAATAATGATGAAGCGCTGAATCATGCCATTGAATTTGTTGGAGAAGGAATCTCATCGTTATCGATTGATGATCGTCTGGCAATTGCAAACATGACTACAGAGTGGGGAGCCTTGTCTGGTCTTTTCCCGGTAGATGCGCGTTTGATCGACTACTACAAAGTCAGAGCCAGCGGGAAGTCTCCGTCGCATCCGCGCATCAACGCTTCCACCATCAAGCGTGTTGCAACACTCCCAGTGACTTCGCATCCAAAAGCAACTTATGCAAAAGTACTACACCTGAATCTGTCCTCTCTAACCCCGTACGTATCAGGCCCAAATTCGGTAAAGATCGCTACTCCCCTCTACGCCCTCGCACAACTGAATATTAATATCCAAAAAGCCTACCTCGTCTCATGCACAAACTCCCGTCAATCCGATATTGCTTCAGCGGCTGATGTAGTCAGAGGGAGCAAAGTTGCTGATGGTGTGGAGTTCTATATTGCAGCAGCCTCTTCCGAAGTACAGGCTGATGCAGAGAAATCTGGAGACTGGCAGGCACTACTTGCGGCTGGCGCAATTGCATTACCTGCTGGCTGTGGCCCTTGTATTGGACTTGGCACAGGCCTGTTACAGGACGGTGAGGTTGGTATATCAGCCACGAACCGAAATTTCAAGGGACGGATGGGTTCAAAGGAAGCACAGGCCTATCTAGCCTCCCCTGCCGTTGTAGCAGCATCTGCAATTGCTGGAAGGATTGCTCTCCCACCCGGCTCCCCTGAACATGGCCATTTACCCACTTCAAAAGTAGAGACACTGCCCTTGAAAGATGTTGAAGCCTCGAGTGCTTTGGACATTCTAGACGGATTTCCAGATTCGATCGAGGGAGAGATCGTCTTTTGCGACGCCGACAACGTGAATACAGATGGCATATACCCCGGAAAATATACTTACCAAGATGATATCCCCGTTTCGCAAATGGCACAAGTATGCATGGAGAACTATGATCCGTCCTTTGTCTCAAAGACCTTCCCAGGAGACATTTTGGTGTCTGGTTTCAATTTCGGCACAGGTTCGTCTCGCGAACAAGCTGCAACTGCAATCCTGGCACGAAAGATACCGCTTGTTGTATCCGGGTCTTTTGGCAATATCTTCTTTCGCAATTCCATAAACAACGCTCTCTTAACCCTTGAGATCCCCAAACTCATCCAGCGCCTTCGACATGAGTATTCCCGTGAGAATAAAGAACTCACTCGTCGTACTGGCTGGACTTTGAAGTGGGATGTGCGCCAGAGTATGGTGACTATTGTCGAAAAGGATGGCGCAGAGTGGAAGCAGAAGGTGGGTGACCTTGGAACCAATCTGCAGGAGATCATTGCAAAAGGCGGTCTTGAATCATGGGTGAAGTCGCAATTGTAAATATAATGCATCACGATAGAAATGCAGTGTGATTGGCATGTAGACGGTGAACTGTGTCTTCTATCGACCATCCCTTTGCCTGAGCCAAAAATTCAATGGCTTCCTGTATATGCTGGTCGATGAGCGATGCATCATGCAGGTCGCTCTCGACTAGCAGACGATTATCTGGAACTGCCTTCACCTTTTCTGCCCAGTCTGCGTATCGACTATTGATTACAATGGAGAAGGAGAAGAACACCTTGGAGGGCACTTTAAGTGAGATGTAGGGCTTGATATTGTCAGCTGCACCACTATAGCTATGCATGCAGATATTTGTCGGGAAGGGTTGCTTGCGCGCCATTTCTTCAGCGACATCCTCGGGATGACGGTGTTCTCGTAATTTTGCCTTGGAGAGCGGTTCAAACCCTGCCCATAAGCGTTGAAATAGGCCAAGAATAGCGCCGTGTGCATGTACGTCGTGAACGCTGATTGAACGCTTATACTCTGCTGCAATGCGCACTTGAGCTTCCAGAATGGCCACCTGGTGTTCAGGACAAACTTTGTATTTGGAAAGAGTACGCTTGCTCGTAGTTGCTTCGCGGAATGGATCTGGTATTCGAAAGGAGCGATCCACGCCAATCTCGCCAACAAGCGCCAAAGGAAATCGCTCAAGGCGCGCTCTCAATGCTTGTGCAAAAAGATTCCACGACACAGGCTCTGGCATTGCTTTGGTGAATTGGTCCGTGGGCTCAGGGGTGAGGACGCTGCGATAGTGGTCTTCTTTGCAAATGGGTGCTTCCTCCCCCAGCCACATCATGTGCGTAAACCAGGGATGGTAGCCGAAGCTTGGTCGAATCCTATTGCCGTAGTCCTGCGCAACTCGTTCGACAAGTTCTTGATCATTCAATCTCGTCGACATCAAAGTCAGCTGAGATGTCTTCATCGCGGCCAAGCCTACTTCAACCTTGTTCATACTGTCTGTTATATGGCAATGTGCATCTCTTATTTCCGACCAATACGAATCATTCCACAATTCCTCCGGCATCCCCATCATCGTCACGTGCTTTGAGATCGGTCATGAAGTCCGAGCCAATGTAGAGTCGACTGCAAGTTTTTGGATGGCTTTCAGAGAATCTTCTCCGCAACCTACAAGATCTAGGTTCTGGGTGTACACAGGATGCAACTTCACACAGAAAGCTTTTGGTGCAGGACGATGAGATGCATCGAGTCGGACGATATTTACGGTCAATAGAATACGAATTTTTTTTTTTCCGAAATCGTGGTGTTTACCTGCTCCTTCATTGAACCAATCAGAGGCCGTCGGATGTCGGCAATTTCCGGCATCTGCCAAAATGTAGGTCCACCAATCGGGAATAAGTCGCGTGCTGCATTGAAACAAAGCGTCCCTCTTTTAGCGACGCGTCTACTTGCACCGCCACACTCAATATTTTACACACTCACTACTTTACACACTCATTCTTTACGACTCGATGATTGTAGCTGCGTTGGTCGCGCTGCTCCTCCCTGCCGGTGCACTTGCAGACCTTGCCTTCTACTCTGTACGTACGGGGAGGATACCTACTGACGCAGCGACCGGATCTGACCCCTCTGGCCATGAATCCTGAGATCTTCAACAGCAGCCTAGTCACGCCTGGATACTTCTTTGTTGGGCCGTTTGGGAATAATCAGGCAGGGCCTGCCATATACGATAACCAAGGACATCTCGTGTGGACCGGGTATGGTTCCAGCGGCCCGCCGACGGCCAACAGCTTCATAGTCTGCGACTATGGTGACGTCGATCGTTTGTGCATGTTCCAAGGCAATCAAGTCGGTGGACATGGTTACGGTCATGGTGTGATTATGGATAATCAGTATAATATCGTGCACTCCGTACATGCTGGTGACCGAAGTGGTTCAATTGACTCGCATGAATTCAACATGGTTAAGAATGGCTCCAGTGTGCTTGTAACGCAGTACTTCCCCCAGCGATATGATCTGAGTGATAATGGAATTACCAATGGTCAGGGATGGGTCATTGACGGTCTTTTTCAGGAGTTGGATGTTGAGACTGGAAGTGTTATTTTTGAGTGGAGCGCGTTGGATCACGTAGCTCTCAATGAAACCTACGTGGTTATGAATCAAGGGAACAGTGGTGATGGGCTCAGTGCTGCAACTGCATATGATTGGTTCCACATTAATGCGGTAGACATAAATGCCGATGGTGACTACTACATGTCCGCTCGGCACACTTCGTGCATCTACAAGATCAACCATAATAACGGAGATATTATCTGGCGACTGGGAGGCAGTCAGTCGACCTTCGACATCCAGGGATTCAACTTCAGTTATCAGCACGATGTACGTGTCGTCTCCGACAATAGCAGCACAGTCGTTTTGACTCTCTTCGACAATGCCGCGAATGAACTCAACCAGTCGAGCTTGCAATCATCAGGTAAGATGGTTCAAATTGATCTCGACTCCAAGGTGGCAACGCAGATACAGGCGTTCTACGCACCAAACGGTGGTCTACTAAGTCAAAGTCAAGGCAATACGCAGATTCTTCCAAACGGCAATGTCGTCGTGGGGTGGGGAAACCACCCTTACCTTGGAGAATTCTCGTCGGACGGAAAGTGTCTGTGGTGGTCACAAATAGGAAATTTGGACGAAGCTTATGTCGTCCAGAATTACCGCGCCTATAAATTCAACTTTACCTCCAATCCATTGACTAGGCCGGCGGTATACTCCTACGCTCTCAACTCATCCGGCTCCGCTCCTACTAGCATCTACGTCAGCTGGAATGGCGCAACCGAAGTCGGCTCGTGGAACTTCTTCAGCGCCACTTCTCCTTTGGGCCCGTTCTCAAGCATTGGAAATACGATAAGGGACAACTTCGAGAGTATGATGACGTACTCGTCCTACGCGGCGTTTGTCATTGCGGAAGCAGTGGATGTAAATGGAGCACCATTGGCCAATTCCAGCGTGACGCCGACCTTTGTTCCGGGGGACTCGCTGGCGATTAGCTGCAACATGACCGGTTGCCCCACGGTCATGACCTACGGCGGTGCGCAGAACATCTTATCTGTAGGGGACCTCTAGATGTATGTATATATTGGTTTGTTTCAGACTGTAAGATTGCTATTCAACCATGCTCAAGGGTTCAATGCTGCATGTGCATTACGAATCGTCCTCACCTCCGCATCCTTCCCGCCCCCCATAAACTTTGCAAATCCAAACGCCCTCGCCAATTATATCCGCCAGCGATGCTCTTCCAACAATCTTACTATCGGCCATACCACCTGGTTAATGGAGGAGGAATTCTCTTGAGACGTCGAAGATAATCCGTATTTGTATTGCATAGCAAGCACGGATTGTAGAAGACAGAAGCATCCTCTTCTCCACCGTGGAAGGACTCCACAGCAGCTGGGACACCACATTGCCATAACACGTAGTTGCCTGGTTCTACCTTTGTATTGATACTGATGACGATGAGTCTGTGCGGCACAAAGATTTTCCCTCGAGTCCAGCCGTCCCATGAGTTTTATCTGAGCAAAATCGACTTCTCCAAATGCGCCCGGTTGCTTCTCCTTTAACCTCCTCCGTTCTGTCTTGGATTACAGAGAGAAGTCGGTGCCATGGGTTTGTCTTCATTCCCGGTCACGATGCTCTTCTTCAACTGGCTCATTCTCGGAGGCAGGGCTTCATTTCCACCCCCAGACAACGACGCAATTGCGCTGCAATGCTGCCCTCTTCCTCTCGTTCCGCAGCAGTCGCCTAACCACGCGCACACCCACTACGCCGTACGATCGCTCGGAGTTGGCTGCGAAGCACTGCTTCGATCACGTGTTGGCCTCGCGCCACTTAAGCAGCCACGTTTCACAAGCCAACGTGGGGTGTTATAAACACGACGCCACCGTGAAGAAATGAGCCACGCTGAAGGAGCGGGGTGCGACGAGGAGGAGGAGGAGGAGTTTACGCACATTCCTTCGCAAACGAATGACACTTCTCTGTGCGTGCTGCTGTTTAGCAAGAGCAAAGTCTACATCCATCCAACTCCACGGTCGAAAGATAACATCAGCGGGTACGTGGCGTTGGTGCGTACGCCGAGTCAGACAGTTCTTCTTTCTTGGATCCCTGATTCACTCCTCTCCTCAAGCCTACTCGCTTCGTTTAGTCGAGTCGACTTGGCGTCATCGGAAGGCAAACCTGTGGAGATACCTTCCCTCCCTCTGAATTCCAGTTATGCTTTCAGTATTCCTCTACCCAAAATATACTCTCTCCTCGTACGTCCCCCAAGCCTGGGCTGGTGGTGGGGGAGTATTGTCATCAACGCCAAAGACTCGACAACATCCTACCCTGCTCTATTCTTCCATGATTCCGAGTGTGAGTCGACTATTCTACAGTCAAAGTCGCGCTCTAGAGATTTCAACCCCTTTGGCGAAGGCGGTGATATGTTTTGGGGCGGAGACGAAGTACTTCGATGGATTACCAAATACACCATTGTCCAACGGTCATCCCTGGAAAAGATGGTATACCTTGTTGATCCTACTCCAGATGATGTTCTGGGCTTCAACCCAATTCTCGATGAACCGGGGCCAAAAATGGATACGGTGACGAAAACGATCAAGGAGGGCGGCTGGAATTTACTCGAGCAATTTGGGAAGATAACACGTTTCTCTAGAAAGACCGCGCAAGACTTGTTTGAGTCTCCAAACTTCCCGCCCCAATTGAAGAAGCTTATGAAGAATCCGGATGTTAGGAAAGTTGGCGAAGAGTACGATTCGGCACGACTCTACCTAGCTCGTTGGGCCATGGGCCTCGCAGAGGATAGCGAGCGGAGACGGAGATTGGAGCATATTCACGACGAGTGGGAGGAAGAGTCCGGGCTCGGTGGAGCCTTTGAGGTACTTTCGATTGCCACCAATGATCGCAAGGCGCTGTTGTCTCCAGAGCTGTGGGAATCATGGTTTGATAACAAGCGTCGCTTGATGATGTCGTCTTCCGAGATCAAGGAGCACATATTTCACGGTGGCGTCGACCCCAGCATTCGTGCTGATGTATGGAAGTACTTATTAGGCCTCTATCCTTGGGACAGTGACGGCTCGTCTCGGGCGGCCATTTTAGCATCTAAAAGAGACGAGTACTTCCGGCTTAAGAGGCAGTGGTGGGATGATGACGAACGCAGAGACTCTGAGTTTTGGCGCGATCAAAAATCCAGGATTGAGAAGGATGTACACCGGACGGATCGCAATATCCTCTTATTCGCCGGAGAAGACACGCCGCACCCGGATCCAGACTCGGCATTCAGCTCGATAGGGACCAACATGCATATGGAGATGATGAAAGATATGCTCTTGACCTACAATGAATACAATCGCGAGCTGGGATACGTGCAAGGGATGAGTGATTTACTTGCCCCGGTCTATGCAGTCATGCAAGACGATGCGGCAGCGTTTTGGTGCTTCTGTGGATTCATGGAACGCATGGAGCCCAATTTTAAGCGTGATCAGAGTGGCATGCGCAAACAGCTTGTTACATTGGACGGTTTGGTTCAATTGATGCTCCCAAAGCTGTACAAACATTTAGAGAAAGCTGATAGCACCAATTTCTTTTTCTTCTTCCGAATGCTGCTTGTCTGGTATAAGAGAGAGTTCGAATGGGATGATGTACAGATTCTCTGGGAAGCGCTTTGGACGGATTATCTCACAAGCCACTTCCATCTCTTTGTAGCACTTGCCATCCTTGACAAACACAAGGATGTCATTATGGGTATATTTACGTCGTCGTCTCCTGCTAATCTGCAGAACATCTGCGTCATTTTGATGAAGTGCTGAAGTACATGAACGAGCTATCCATGACAATAGACGTTACCTCGACGTTGCTGCGGGCGGAAAGCCTCTTTTACAGATTCCAACAAACGATTGAGAAAGTCGACCGCAGCACGGACGAACCCAAACCTGTCATCTCCACTGATCTTCGGGAGCTGCTCAGCAAAGAGTGGGCAAAGTGACTATAGTCGGAGGGCATGGAGTTTAGGCATCATAATTTGACGACAGTTTTGTATCCTTTCTGTCCGAGTAGGCCTGAAATCGTATCCACGGGCTTCATTGTCGGGCCAGCAAGGAATGAAACGTATCCCTCTGGCCCACACACAATCGACAGGCAGTCCTTTGCAGGAGGAGGAATGTCTGCTTTTGTAATGACCCTCCTTTCTGAATCCACAAAACACTTAACCTCGACATTCCTGTCCAGCACGCCAGTCAGCTGCTTCATGAAGAGGATCTCCTCTGGTGATCTTACAGAGTAGAACAACGAGAGCTTTGTCCTGCTCGGGATTTGCTCGAGGAGCTGCATGGCCACAGCGATCCCAGTTCCCCCTGCAAACAAACGAATCTCGTCCCATGATTGATTGCTTTCCATGTCTATGACTGGTCCGCGAATCTCTACTTCGGAAGCAATCGGAAGACGGTGTAGGTATCGGGAGACTTCTCCCTCTGGGTACCGTCTCACAATGAATTGGTGATTAGGTCCAATGACAGAGAGCGGCGTATAGTGCCTTTGAATCTGTAGTTCGGGTTGCTTTATCTGTAACGATTGCAGTCGAATGTGTAGTGGGAGTTGTGTCTCTTTACATGCATGCTGAGGTCGAATCTCAAATAAGCTGGTTGTTGGTGAGAGCACTTGTTTACTGCTCAAGATATACTTTGCAAACCGATGCTCATTCAACGTGTCAGGCTCTGGTGACACCTGTCTTGTATAGTATACGACTCCTCCTGCAGCAATGCCGCTTGCGATGTAGATGGCTTTGGAGGAGCGTGATATCATTCAACCATAGGGAATCTCAAAATGTTTCGCGTTACAAAACTACAACTATTTTTGGGCACGGTCTCCGTAGCTCTTTGTTCCATAGTCGCCGTTGATGCAAATAACATCCTCGGGCGTCTGCTGTTGATTGCTGAAGTATTTCTCCAAAATGTTCTTGGTGCCATTTGCGTACCTCACTTGAGCATCCAGGGAGGTTCCACTGATATGGGGCGTCATAGCGTTGCCAGCGCCATACTTGTTTCGCATTGACCGCCAGACATGATCTGGAGGCGCCGGCTGCACTGGCCACACGTCACCTCCATACCCACGCAATTGGCCAGAGGCAACAGCGTCGGCCACATCCTCAGCAACACAGATCGCTCCTCGAGCAGTGTTGACTAGCCATGCTCCTTTCTTCATCTTTGAAAGTAGCTGCTTGTTGAACATTCCCTTGGTCTTCTCGTGCAGAGGGCAGTTTATGGTGACCACATCGCATTGCGAAAGCATGTCCTCGAGCGACTCCACTCGTCGGCACCCAATTTCCTTTTCGGATTCCGGTTTGAGACCCTGGTAGTCAAAGTAAAGCAGCTCCTTACATCCAAAGGGCACGAGGCGACGAAGAACTCGCTCTCCAATTCTTCCAACGCCGACGGTCCCAACCACCTTTCCCTCCAAGTCAAAGGTGTCTTTAGCCACTCCGGCAACGTCCCATTTCCCATTAACGATCTGCTCATGCGCAGGCACGAAGTTTCGTACAAGATCGAGGATAACCATCATGACATGTTCAGCGACAGAGACAACATTCGATCCAGTGACTTCGGCGACAAGAATTTTCTTCTCATTGGCAGCAGTTAAATCAATGTGATCGGAACCCACTCCGGCAGTAATACACGCCTTGAGGTTCTTCGCCTTTCCGATTCGCTCCCTGGTCATGTACCCAGGATGGAAGGGAGTGGTGATAATGACATCTGCATCGACGAGCTCCTTATCGAAGACGGAATTGGGGCCCTCCTTGTGCGACGTCGTAACGAGCTTATGTCCTTGGCCCTCTAGCCACTTGCGTAATCCGAGCTCATTCTCCTCACATCCAAGCAGCTTGGCTTCATCTTTTGCATGACTCCCCGCTTTATACAGCACTGCCACAACTTTTTGTTCGGCGGCCGCGCTGCTGGAAAAGGTTCGTAGCACCCCCGCATTGAGGGCTTTGGAGCCGAACGTTGCTGGCAGCTGTCGAGCAAACATCATGGCAGACAAGTGGATTACTCGAACGGTTCTCGATATGTCGTCTACCGGGGCTGGTAAAGCGGGAGCCGTCCGCCGCAATTACAACCCGGACCAATCAGCATTCAGGGATTACGCCTACTGCAATGTATTCCAAGACTCCTCCTATAAACAGTAGAAATACACAATCACTGTACAGCGCAGCCTTCAGTCCTCCGTCGGAGTGTGACTCGCATCCTCGTCCGAATATCTTGAGTCGTCATCCTCGTCATCCTCGAGATACTTTGAAGAGTCATTCTCATAATCTTCAGGGTATATTGATGAGTCGTCCCTTGCCTCCTTGTTTGCCTCTTGGTTTCGCATCTGGTCGATTTGCTCTTCATCCTGCTCCTCGCTCACGCCATTGTCGAGCTCCTTAACCCTCCCGATTTGGATGTCGGGGGGCGAAGCGTTCCTTGTCCGCAACGTGTTGCGCTCCTCATTCCCGGTATGCAGGTCGGAGGGCAGAGCAATACTCGTGTATGACGTATCGCGTATCTTAAATTCATCAGTTTGCGTATCGGATGGCAATGCACTACTTGTCCGAGACGTACCACGCTCTTCAATTCTCTCGGTTTGCATGTCGGAGAGCAAATCATTACTCGTACGCGATGAGGAAGACCTGTGTTGTCGCCGCTCGCGAATAAGTCGAAGCGCACGGTCGCTGGATGGTCCTGGGCCGCCTTCCCCGCTGCGAAGCCCTCGAAGTAAGTTTTTTGCTCGGGCCGCAACGTCATCCGGATCTGTCGTTTGCACGTCTTCCTTGGTAATGCTGGCGTTGCTTTCAATACTGTTTGGCTCTTGAACTTCGAGAATGGAAGCATTCGTGCGGTAATTCATCCTAGCTGTTGCTCGTCGCCGGGCAGTACGCGCATCGCCCGTCGATGGTCCCGCTGCTCGAAGCTTCTCCAACAATTGGTCCATAACATCTGTGGTGCCATTTATTGCAACTCCCGGAGACGAAGGAGACGACGGGTCGCGAGGTTGTTGGCCTCCTAGAACGGCCCTTTTCTTCTTTTCATACACTCTTGCAGCTTGTTCACGGTCAAGATTTTCTCGCCTTGCTTTCTATAATGTCAGGAGGTTATGCGAAATGAGATTACCAGATAATCTTGAACAAAACTCGCAAAGTGCTTGAAGAAAGCGGATCTGGCCGAGGTGTCACTCACATCCTCGCCAAAATAGCGCAACAGCTTTTCATAAGAATTATTCATACTGTCCAATCGCTGGCCCAGGTATTCAGCTTTTCGGCGACCCTCGGGCATATCAGGTTGTACAACCAGCAGGATACGGTCTTCGGGGTGGATTTTCGTCTTGTCGCTCAAATTGCCAAAATCGATAGACATCTGCACATTTCGAACTCGGTCCATAAACTTTTGACAATCCGACTGGACAAACTCAACGGACAAACTGGCAGCTATCGTAGTATCTTTGAGCTCCTCGACGAAGCCTTCAAGCTCAGGAAAGCCTGTCCTCACAACCATTTCAACGTAGTGCAAAAAAGACATGATATTCTTGTCATCTTTCAAAAAAGCAAGTCGCTGTAGCGTACCTATTTTAAACCCCGAAGCCTGTTTGTGAGCGTCGTTCATGAAATTTCCCAAAGCAAGTATCAAGTCCAACAAATCTCGGAATTTTTTGGACCGGGCTACGGCTTCAGTCCCAGCATCGATTACACGCAGTTTGTTTGTCAAGTCCTCATACTCTTTGTCCATCGTCTTTACCAAAGTAAGTGCACGCATTCTGGACTTCCAATAGTCTCTAAGAGTGAAACAGGTTTCCAAATAGATTCTATCGGCACGCGATAATTCTTCTGGGTCGCGTTCAGGATTTGACTTCGTTCGAGGGCGGGTCCAGTCTGTTGCATAAGGAGCCATACTACGAATGATGTTTTCAGAAATATTGCAAACTTCGTCCCGAGAGAAAAAGTCGAGGACGTTTGGGTTGTCTATAAAAGATTTGTCACAATGTAGAATTCTTCTGACCGTTTCCTGAGTAGTAAATGAGGAAAAGACGTAGAGATTAATATTGAATTGTTGCGCAAGATTGTGTGGGATTACAGTTGTCTTTTCGTTGGTCTTATTCCTATTCATTGCAGGTCTCTTGGTTTCCTTTGCGGCAAATATTGTCTCGATTTCTTCAAGAATGCCTTTGCGATATAGAACGGAGTAAATTTCTTTCTGTTTCTTTTGCATCTGACGCCACATCGTATAATCGACGTTGTCGATCTTCTCCCAATGCATCTGCTTAAGTTTCTTCTTTGGCCGGATAGGAGAGTTATTAGGCGATGGATTTATGACTGTAACTAATGGTGTTGATTGAGATTGTGCTGACCCATGCGTATTCTCGGAGGCAAGGGAGGAAAAACCGAGCACCCCGTTAGTAGGAAGAGGGGGAGCGTTAGGTATAGATGAAGATTGGAAAGGTGGAGGTGGAGGGGGTGGTGGTGGAGAAGTAGAGGCTGCCCCGGATGATGATAGAAGGTTTGGTGGCAGTGGCGGGGCTGGAGGGGCTGAGGGTGGAGATTTCCCGAGTTGTATTTGGGAGGGCGGTGAGTTGGGCGTAGAATGTGGAGAGGAAAAGTGATATTGCTCAGAGGCACTTTTCCGTTTGGGAGTAGAGTGTGGCGAGGAAAAGTGATTTTGTTGAGAGGCACTAATTCGTTCCGGAGATTCACCACCAGCTGCTGAGACTTTCCCTCTAATTTCTGAGAGTAGATCTGGAGGAGGTCGTTGAGAAGCCATTCTGGTAGAGATCTCAGTCCTGCGACGTGAAGATCCAAACTGTCCATTTGCCTGCACATGGGAGCTTTCAAGGTCTTCTTCAAGTTGTTGAGCTTCGCTTTGGATTTTGTCCATCTGACCACGGATGGCGTGAAGACGCTGATTTGTATGGTGATCTGCTTGCTGGGATGGTCCCCATGCTAGTCCTTCAAGTCGATACTCGGCCTTTTTCCGCTCGAGCTGACGTTCGAGCTCACCGATGATTGACTCACGATTGGGATCGGTTTCACTTTGTTGGACTGCCATAAATATCTCTCGCGTTTCGAGCTCGGACTTTTCGAGAGTAGAAAGATGTATTTCACGCAACCTGTCGAGATCATTCCTGAGATTTTCTGCATACCTCCTCTGGTTTTCAATGACCTCTCGAGCTTCAGCAAGCTGATGCTCTAGCTTTGCCATCCTGCCACTGGTCCCGAGACTTAACTTTGCCTGTAAAGCATCCCGCTCTAGCGTTATCCGCTCAGCCTGCTCACTTGCATCACGAGCTTCAACGAGAGCTCTTCGAGCTTCATTATGGGTCATAAGCTGATCCACCATTGATTGCAGCGATACGTTCAGAGTACCAGCAAGGCCCATGTCTGGTAGCTTGCGATCCACAGTCACAAAGGAGACTAAACTCTCCACGATCTGAAAAAGAGTGTCCCGCTCTTCATCTCTTTCATCACGGAGAAGAAACAAGTGTTGCAAGGTCGACGTGAGATGGTCACGAGAGGGTCCACTTAAACGAGGGATGAGCTCAGCAATAATTTCGACAGGATCATTCAAATCGCAAGCAACCTCATCTTCATCATCCAAGTCCACAATCGATTGAAAGTCGAGGGATCGGTGATCTTCATAGATACGTACTTGAGCATCTATATTTTCTTGACGGAATTCAGCAAGTTTCTCAAAGATACGTGCGAGACCAGCAGAAGCTAGACATGATCGAATATGAATGCGAATTTTGAGGTCCTCAGTCTGGTCGGCTATTGCATTGATGAGTAGAAGATTTGCGACAGCATACTCGCTGAGAACACCTTCGACACTATGTCCTACGGAGCGGAGTTCTGCATTAGCTCCCACCATGGAGCCGAGCCGACCGCGTCCGTCTAATGACGATTCAAAGCTTCTCAACCATGCATCGAATTTTCCTTGTTCTCCTACATTGGTCTTTAGAACATCAAAAGCGTCCAGAATACGTGAATGTCCTGTTTTGTGCACTCGTTCTGGCAGACGATAATAGCAAAGAAATGTCAAAATCTCGATAACCATTCTCCGGGTCTGTAGACGTGTGGAAAGAATTGATCCCGTAATTGCGTTGATACATTTGTCTCCTTTTAGTGCATCCATAGCACCAACTTCCTGATTCAAGATTGTCTTTATGCATTTTACTGCTTCGTATTCTCGATCCGCGTCGCTGTCACGCTTAGTTGTGCTGGAGTTGATTGACGAGAGGGTTTTACATAATGCAACCGGACCTTGGAGCGAGACAAACCCTTCCAACCAGCCGACAGGCTGGGTCCGAAGGTTCACTCCAAGCGACTCTAGCTGCTTAAGAGATACGTTTCCTTGTATGATGCTTTTGACGTACCACTCAGGAGAAGCATTCTCTTTGCCGCTGCGGCTCAATCCACGTTGAAGGTGTTTATCCTGACTTATCATGATCCATTTCTTTTGTGGCGGGAAGTTCATCACCTGTTTCTTGGCTTGCTCCGGCATATTCTTCCAGTCCCTCCGGGACATGAGATCAGCAAATAACGCATCGAGCGTCTCACCGTCGACCGGCATATCATTTGAATCTAAGGAATAAACTGATGATCTGGCAGAAGCATCGGTCGACATTCGGAAGGCATTTGGTGCCGCGAGCTGCCACTGGGACCCATGCCACCGGTGAGCACTGTCGACAGTTTCTTGGGAGTTGCGGCTGCTGACGCTCTTTGCATCGACGGTGTCCCAGGGGGCGGAGTTCAATGAGGGAGAGACGGGGATGCTCCCGTTTGTAGAGGCTGTGCTCTTTTTCCTCTTGAAGAAGGTCGATGATTTGCTATTACGCTCCATTCCATACCATTCGCGGTCTATTAATCACCAGCCATGTTGACCTTCTTCGTGCTGCTGTTCATAAACTCTACGTGTACATCCGCAACCGGGAAATTGATCACATCTCCATCACCACCAACAGAAGCCCGCTGCCCACCACCATTACAACCGTCACGATCTTGGATCCGCGACAGTGGCAAGCGAGTCTACTCTACAGGAGATATCATCGCCATGGAGAACGTTACGCTTTGATACGCCGTAGTCTACCAAGCATCGTCACATGCACTGTCCCTTCTTTCACTGCCACGGCTGTCTGTATCGCGCTCTTGAGATGGCATCGTCTTTTAAAGGCTTCTTTTCCATTGCGTAGTCTGCTTTGAGTCGCAAGCCAAGCGCGAGCCGGAAAGACACGCAAGTGATGAGAATGGAAAGCAGCTCAACAAACTCCTTGGTGACTGTAGCATGTGTGCTGTTGTTTGGAGGCATTCTATACCTCGGCTGGAGAGAAGCGATGAGGCCTATTGGTCAGAGGCGCTTCCCACTACGATGGAATCGGGATGATGAAGGCGAAACACGGCCGCTGATGCAAGGATGATGGAAGCCTGACGATCTGATATGTACATTATCTCATTCTCCGGGCACCATCTAGCCTATTTACACTTGGTTGAGGAGGCCGTTCTTCATATCGCGAAATGGTCGGTGGCTCGTATTGAGCCGTATGCGCTGGTGATGACCCTTTCTGCCCACTTTGCTCCCCATATCCACGTACCCTAGGCCGCAAGCGATCTCTCTCATCGAGACCTTGTGGGGAAGCCGTCCTGCCTATCCCCTGGCTTATGGAGGGACGTGCTGATAGGCCAGATGGAGACGGCGGCGGCATCCGATCTGCAGCGCCATTCGGATCTTGGCGATGAAGAATGTCGCGAAGGTTTGCCTTGGGACGAGTTCCAGGTGCTGAAGCTGCTCGCGGAATTGAGTTGCCTACATTGGAAGCGAGAGTAGGCCGGTTAGATGCACCAGCTACGTTTGATATGCTGGTAGCAGCTGGCTGCATAAGAGGTTGAGTGATTTGCTTGCGAGTGTCCTGCAGCCAATCTGGGATGGAGTGATACTTTTCGAGGTAGTACTGGCGTAGTGTCCTGGAGACATACGAATCCTCGGGGTGGTCTCCATCTTTGCCGCTTTGAAGCTGCAGATGCGTGAAACGCGATCGCGTTGATTCAATGATGTTACTCCACATACATGCCTGACACTTTCCCCACACCCTGAGCCAACCAACCAAGGAACGTGACAAGGAGTACGATATCATCTATTTACAGAAACACTCGCAACCGTTGCAGTTTGCGCCATAAAGCAGTGCTCATATCGTGATGCAAACATTTACATTGACATCCTTTGAAACCTCATGGAGCGTGAGGAGATGTCTTTCAGTCTTAATCACAACTCACTACTGACTCTTGACACCCTTTCAAAGTATTACAGATTCCGAAGCTTGGTCTTCACCACCTTATTCGTACCATTTTTGGGGAGGTCATGAACGACTATAAAGTCTCTTGGGATTTTATACCCGGCAATCCTTGACTTTAGCCATGCCTTCAAATCAGTCATTTGTAACCCTTGCTGACTGAGTGTCAGGAATGCACGCCCAACTTCCCCCCATTTCTCATCCGGAACGCCAATAACAGCAGCTTCGAGTACAGCTGGGTGTGCCATGATTGCATTCTCCACATCAATAGACGACACATTCTCTCCGCCACTGATAAACATGTCTTTCTTCCTATCGAGAATCTGAATGGTATTGTCGGGGTGCAAGACTGCCAAATCGCCACTATGAAAGTAATTGCCTTCAAATGCAGCATCTGTTGCTTTCTTGGCATCGAGGTAACCACTCATATTACTGTTTCCTTGAAAGACAATTTCGCCGATATCTA
>JAABUZ0100005583.1_pt1 | contig 16392 bp, 13 predicted proteins | sample 5562091 | NCBI WGS metagenome assembly JAABUZ01 (sample SAMN12813069, study PRJNA571459) | rock metagenome | isolation source: Antarctica rocks | place: Antarctica: Victoria Land, Linnaeus Terrace sud | collected 2015-12-21
CAGTGCGCGAGCGTGCCGAACTCCACATTCCAGCGGGACAGAAGCTGCGGCTGGGGTTCGAACTGCCGGTCGCCGATGGCGTGATCTACGCGCCCCGCACCCATCCACTGGTGGAGGCGCTGGCGGGCTGGGTGGCCGACACCGCCATCGCGGAACCAGCGGACGCGATCGCGAAGCGGTGTGGCGCCATCCGTACCGACGCCGTGCGGCAACGGACGGTGTTGCTGCTGCTGCGGCTGCGCTTTCTGATCGAGGAGCGGCGGGGCGGGCAGACGTTCCCCATGCTGGCCGAAGAGTGCCTGCTGGCGGCGTTCGAGGGGTCGCCCACGGCGCCCACCTGGCTCGCTGCCGCCACGGCTGAGACATTGACCGGCGCACAACCGACGCAGAACGTCGTGCCGGGTCAGGCGCAGCAATGGCTGTCGCAGGTGCTCGGCGCGCGCGATGCCTTCCTTCCACACCTGGTCACCATCGCACGCGACCGTGCCGCTGTCCTGCTGGCGGCCCACCGGCGGGTGCGCGATGCCGCTGGCATCCGTGGGGTGCAGTATCGCGTGGCCCCGCACGACGAGATTGACCTGCTCGGCCTGTACGTCCTGATGCCCGATGGGAGGTCCGCCTGATGGCCGACTTTGTGGCGGTCCGTTCCGAGGGTGGCCTGCTGCCCCCCGATCTGCTCCAGCGCATCGCGGGCAACGACACCGACCTGGGCGGTCTGGCGCCAAAGGAGTATGGGCTGCCAGAGAACGACCGCCTGGGTGAGGCCGCGGCACGGGCCTGGGCACGCGCCAAGACGTACTGGGCGGCGTTCCAGGCGGCACGGGAAGGGCTAGCGAAGGACGAGACGGGCGTGACGCAGACGCGTGAGCAGTGGCTGCTGCCGCTGTTGCGCGAACTGGGCTACCGCGACGTGGAGTTCCGGGCTGCGGCGGAGGTGATCGACAGCCGGCGCTACAGTCTCAGTCATCGGTCGGGACCGATACCGCTGCACCTGCTCAGCTTCCGTCAGGATCTCGACCGCGTGTTCCCCGCCGTTGCAGGCGGCCTGCGGACGTCGCCCCACGCGCTGCTGCAGGACTACCTGAACCGCTCCGACGCCGTCTACGGGATCGTGTCGAACGGGCTGCTGTTGCGACTGGTACGCGACAACGCCGCGTTGACGCGCCAGGCGTTCGTCGAGTTCGACCTGGCGGCCATGCTGGAGGGCGGCAGCTATGCCGACTTCGTGCTGCTGTTCCTGGTGCTCCATCGCAGCCGCCTGCCCCGGCCCGACGCTGCGGCCAGCGATTGCTGGCTCGAACGGTGGCGGAGCAAGGCGGAGACGCAGGGAGCACGCGCACTCGGCGCATTGCGGCTGGGTGTGGCGCACGCCATCACCGCGCTGGGCAGCGGCTTCCTGGAGCACCCGGCGAATGCGGCGCTGCGGCAGCGGCTGCAATCGGGCGCGCTGACCGAGCAGGCGTACTACCAGCAGTTGCTGCGGCTGGTGTACCGGTTCATCTTCCTGTTCGTGGCCGAAGAGCGTGACCTCATCTTTCCCCCGCACGCCAGTGCCGACGACCGCCGCCGCTACCGCGACCACTACAGCGCCAGCCGTCTTCGACCGGTCACGCGGAAGTATCTCAGCGACAGCCGCCACGACGACCTGTGGCGCGGACTGCAGATCACCTTCGGGCTGCTCTCGGGCGAACGGCAGGGGCTGGGCGTGGCGGCACTCGGGGGCGGGCTGTTCGACCGTGAGGCGTGCCCCGACCTCGATGGCGCGGCGCTCCGTAACAACAGCCTGGCCGAGGCGGTGCGCCACCTGTCGTGGGTGCAGGTGAGCAAGGTGACCCGACGCGTCAGCTACCGCGACATGGATACCGAGGAACTCGGCGGCGTCTACGAAGGACTGCTGGAGCAGGAGCCACGGGTGCTGATCCAAAGCGAGCCACCGCGCTTCGAACTGGCCGCCAGTGGCCAACGCAAGCTGACCGGCAGCTACTACACCCCGTCGTCGCTGGTGCAGGAGTTGATCAAGTCGGCGCTGGATCCGGTGATTGCCGAGCGGCTGGCAGGGAAGCAGACGCAACAGGCGCGACGGGAGGCCCTGCTGGGGATCACCGTGTGCGACGCCGCGTGCGGCAGCGGCCACTTCCTGCTGGCCGCGGCGCGCCGGCTGGCGCAGGAACTGGCGCAGATCGATGCGGGCGACGTGGAACCCGGACGCGAGCAAATGCGCCACGCGTTGCGTGAGGTGATCCGCCATGGCATCTACGGCGTCGATATGAACCCGCTGGCGGTGGATCTGTGCAAGCTGGCGCTGTGGCTCGAAGGCCACGAACCGGGCCTGCCGATGTCGTTCCTCGACCACCGGATCAAGCTGGGGAACAGCCTCGTGGGCGCCACGCGCGATCTCATCAGCGAGGGCATCCCTTCGGGTGCGTACGACCCGGTGAGCGGCGACAACAAAGAGTTTGCCAAAAGCATCGCGCGACAGAATAAAGGGCAGTCGCCACGGCAACTGACGCTGGCGCAGGGCGCAGCCGTGGCCGAAGCCGAGCAGGCGCTGGTGGACGCCGTCGAGCGGATCGGCGCGATGCCAGAGGAAGCGGCGGTGGCGGTCCACGAGCAGCGTACCGCGTACGACGCCTTCCAGCGCGACCTGCTCGAGCCCGCCCGTGCCGCGCTCGACGTCTGGACGGCGGCGTTCTTCTGGCCCCTCACCAAAGACGCTCCCCCGCCCCCCACCACATCGGCCCTCGTGAGCATCCCTGGCCAGCTGCCGCCGCTGACTGCCCCACAGCAGAAGGAAGTGGCGCGGCTGCGCGCACGCCACCGTTTCTTCCACTGGCGCCTGGAGTTTCCCGACGTGTTCGACCGTGGCGGCTTCGACTGTGTGTTAGGCAACCCGCCGTGGGAGAAGGTTGAGATGGACGAAGAGGAGTTCTTCGCACAGCGTGAACCCGAGATCGCTTCCCTCGCCGGTGCCAAGCGCAAGCAAGCAATTGCACGGCTTGAGGCAGAGAATCCAATCCTCTGGAGTCACTTCGCACAAGCGTCACGCGAAATTGCCTGTACGACGAAGTTCGCTCGACTGAGCAACAGGTTTTCGCTCACCGGTTCTGGGCGTATCAATCTCTATGCGCTGTTCGCAGAGCACGACCGCGCCTTGCTCAACGACCATGGCCGTACCGGTGTGATCGTCTCCACTGGCATCGCCACCGACGACTCCACCAAGCGGTTCTTCTCGGATCTCGTCGAACGCGATGCGATTGCTAAGCTTATAGGCTTCGAAAACGAATCGTTCATCTTCCCCGGAGTTCACCACTCCTACAAGTTCTGCACGCTTACCATGACAGGCGACGAAGTGAAGGTGCCGAGAGCGGACCTAGCATTTCTTATCCGTCACTACGAACAGATCGATGACGTCGCCAGGCATTTTGAGCTGTCCCGAGAAGACTTCGCCTTGCTCAACCCGAACACCCTCACCTGCCCAGTCTTCCGCACGAAGATCGACGCCGACCTGACGAAGGCGATCTATCGCCGCATGCCGGTACTGGTGGATGAGCGCACCGGTGAGAACCCCTGGGGCGTCTCATTCATGCAAGGGCTGTTCAACATGACATCAGACAGCGGCCTGTTCCACGACACGCCCGGCGCTGGCCGCGTGCCCCTGTACGAGGCCAAGCTGTTCCATCAGTACAACCACCGCTGGGCCACCTATGAGGGTGCCACCACCCGTGACCCTACACCCGCTGAACTGGCGAATCCAGCGTGGCAGGTCCGCCCCCGCTACTGGGTGGATGCGGCACAGGTGGAGGCTCAGCTGGCCGGTCGGTGGGATCGGGGGTGGCTGCTGGCATTCCGGGATATCACCAACGCAATCGGTGAACGCACAGCCATTTTTAGCGTGCTCCCGAGGATAGCGGTTGGACATACCGCACCAATTGTACTTACCCAAAATACCAATGCCAATCACATTGCTTGCTTACTTGCCTCCTTCAGTTGCCTTCCTTGGGACTATATCGTGCGTCAGAAGGTTGGCGGAAACCATCTCACCTTTGGCTTTGTGAAGCAATTCCCAGTTCTGCCGTGTGAGGCGTACGAGCTTGCTGATCACGATTTCATCACCCCCCGCGTCCTCGAAATCACCTACACGGCCCACGACCTCGCACCGTTCGCCCGCGATATGGGCTACACCGGCCCCCTTTCCCCTGGAATGAGGAGCGCCGTGTCATCCTCCGCGCCGAACTCGACGCCTATTACGCCGCGCTCTACGGTCTGACCCGCGACGAGCTACGCTACATCCTCGATCCGGCTGATGTGTATGGTCCTGACTTCCCTGGCGAGACGTTCCGCGTCCTCAAGGAGCGCGAGATCAAGCAGTACGGGGAGTACCGGACGCGCCGGTTGGTGCTGGAGGCGTGGGACTGGCTGGGGTTGCAGCCACGCAACCGCGACGGGCGGTACAGCACGTCCAGTACCGAGAGTAACGGCACCGTGGCGGCGCCACCCGTAGCCGTACGGCAGCCGAATGCGGTCGCACCGTCGGCGTCACCACCAGACAGGGACACGCGGACAGCGGAACCGGCACGCGCGGTCTCGATGTGGGGTCGGCCCACAGTAGCCGCCCCGAACGACGTACCGGTGGCACCAGCCGAGCACACCACCGGCACAGTAGCGCCGCCCGCGAGGGAGCGCAAGCAGGCCGTGGCACGACCGGCGTCGCCAGCGGCAGCCAGTCCGGTGCAGGCGCCGCCGACCGACCCGTCAGCGGCAGTGCGTGCGCGGGTGACCACGGAGGTGTTGTCATTGTTGAAGGCGGGGCCGCTCACGGTGGTCGAGGTGGTGCAGCGTCTGGCATCACGGGGCGTGCGTGTGGATTCGGCCATGGTCAAGGCGGTGTTGACGGCGAGTGCGTCATTGGTGCAGCACGACGCGGGCACGGGGAAGTACAGGCGCCGTCGGCCACGGTAGGGCGACGAGCAGGCGTGCCAGCGAGGGGAGCATGCCAGGGAGCAAGGGGGGCAGGCCAGCCGTGGCGGGAGGCGGTGAGTGGCGGGGGATGGGATGCGGCGGTGGTGGCGGGAGGCAGGCCAGCGACTAAAGTCGCGCCTGACATTGCAAAGTCCGCCTTCGCGGACTCCCCCAGCAGCCTCTACGTGTATGGCAATCCTGGACGGTTGGGAAACACGGCGGGTGACCGTCCCAGCCCGCGCAGGCGGGCTTCGCAGGGGTAGCCGCGACTTCAGTCGCCGGGCGGTCGTCCCCGGCTCCTTAACGGTTGGGGAGCACGGCGGGTGACCGTCTCAGCCCGCGAAGGCGGGCTTTGCCATGTCAGGCGCGACTTCAGTCGCTGGCCGCGTCCTTGTGACCTCGTGTGGTGTATCTTCGATGTGCACCAGTGAAGGGAGCTGACGATGCGAGCACCGAAGAGCGCGGTCGTCGTGCATCTGGTATGGGCTACCTGGGATCGGCTGCCATGGATCACGCCAGAGATAGAACCACGGCTGCATGCGTGCCTTGCCGACGAAGCGCGCGGTCTTCGGTGTGTGCCGATTGCGGTCGGTGGGGTGGACGACCACGTTCATGTTCTCCTCACGGTGCATCCCACCATTGCGGTGGCGAAGCTCGTCCAGCAACTCAAGGGATCGTCGTCGCACGTCATCAACAAGGAGATTGCCCCCGGGTTTGACTTCCGTTGGCAGGGTGCCTACGGCGCATTTTCGCTGTCGCCCGGTGACGTAGCAAGCGTCACGCAGTACGTCGCTCGGCAGAAGGAGCACCACGCTCGCCACAACGTGATCCCAGACTGGGAGTGCGATGATGACCAGTGACCGTCCCAACCCGTGCAGGCCAGCGACTAAAGTCGCGCCTGACGTTGCAAAGCCCGCCTTCGCGGGCTCCGATGGGAGCATGTAGCCGGTTGTCAGTAGGGGCGGTTGTTGTTCGCATGTGTGCATGGCACAGGTCCGTCCATGTTGGCAAGGGCTAACCTCGCACCATGGCACCGGAAGTTGCGGTGCCGAGTAATGCTGGCAAGCAGGCGCCGCATCATGCCTACCGAGGATCGTCTCAGTCCGCGAAGGCGGACTTCGCAGCGTCAGGCGCGACTTCAGTCGCTGGCCGCGTCCAACCACCATACCTGACACCTTTGCCGCCCACTCGCGACATAGCCCCTCGTGTTGTCAACGTTCGTCCATGGTCGGATAATGCTGGTGCGCAAGTGCGGTGGTGCCCATGCCGATGGTCCGTCTCAGTCCGCGAAGGCGGACTTCGCAGTGTCAGGCGCGACTTCAGTCGCTGGCCGCGTCCAACCACCATACCTGACACCTTTGCCGCCCACTCGCGACATAGCCCCTCGTGTTGTCAACGTTCGTCCATGGTCGGATAATGCTGGTGCGCAAGTGCGGTGGTGCCCATGCCGATGGTCCGTCCCAGTCCGCGAAGGCGGACTTCGCAGTGTCAGGCGCGACTTTAGTCGCTGGCCGCGTCCAACCACCACACCTGACGCCACTGCCGCGTCCAACCACCATACCTGACGCCACTGCCGCGCAACCACCACACCTGACGCCACTGCCGCGTCCAACCACCATACCTGACGCCACTGCCGCGCAACCACCATACCTGACGCCACTGCCGCCCACTCGCGACATAGCCCCTCGTGTTGTCAATGTTCGTCGATGGTCGGATAATGCTGGTGCGCACGTGCGGTGGTGCCCATGCCGATGGTCCGTCCCAGTCCGCGAAGGCGGACTTCGCAGTGTCAGGCGCGACTTTAGTCGCTGGCCCCGTCTTTGTTGATCCTGCTGCGTTGCTGGCCGCTTCCCGCTCCGACTCACATCCATGCTGTGCCCCGCTCTTGATGCAAGGAACACACGATGCGATCACCCATGAACCAGGTCATCGTGCATCAGGTGTGGGCGACCTGAGATCGTGTGCCGTCGATCTCAGTAGCCAGACTGGTACAACAGCTGAAAGGCTGTAGGGCGCTGAAGGGTACGGAGCAGAGTTCTCCTTGCCGCTATGGTATGGTACGTACAGAGCAGGTAGCACGTTGGCTATGATAGCCGATGAATGGCGAGGGGCCAGTGTTTGAGATACCACAGCCGCTTCAATATCGTTTAGCCCAGTCCCCCCTTGTTCAAGTCCTCGTTCAGGTGCGGTTTCCGTTGGTCGCCCATTTTCAAGAACTGACCGGGGTCGCCGATATTCAAGACAGCTTGCTGGATCTCTTGCCTTATATGGAAAGACAACAGGTGCAACAGCTTGCTGTCGCACTCGGTCCAGCGGGTATAGACATCGCGCCGCCAGCAGAACCGACGGTGGTATGGAGATTCACTGCTGACGACCAGTGGGCCTGCATGCTTGAACCCGGCTCCTCGGCGCTCATGGTCGGCGGCGATGACTACCACGGCATTGATGACTTCGCCCAGCGCTTCAAACGCGTTCTGGAAGCACTGCACAGGACCCGGCGCATCCGCCGCTGCGACCGGATTGGCGTCCGGTACGTCAACGTCATCGAGCCGCCCGGAGGTGGACGAAGTTGGGTTCGCTGGTTCCGGAGCGAGATGATCGGCTGGATGGGCTCCGCCATCGTTGGGAACGACACGCAGTTGCAGATGTCGCTGACGCAAAGCCAACTAGCCGCAAAACCAACCGGTCCGTTCGCTGGCTTCCCGGCCGATGTGCAGGCGCTGATCCGCCACGGTGTATTGCCATTGGGAACGGAAATCCCATTCGATATTGGCATCACCCGGCAGCTCGATCAAGAAGCGTATGTGCTCGACCTTGATCTGTTCATCCAGGCACCACAGCGCTTCGATCTCCCTGAGTTGATGAAACAGTTTACGGCCCTGCATACACAGATCGACGCATTCTTCCGTTGGTCGTTGACACCGGAAGGCGAAAAGCACTTTGGGTTGGAGGAACTATGAGCACGCGGACCACAAATTCCGGCTACAGGTTCCGTGATTGTCTTGAAGCCACGAGTGTACGTTCGCCAGGGGATCGTCAAGCGCCACACCCGTATACGCAGTTTTATATCGTGCCTACCCGGTCGGCTCCCCAACAAGCGATGACAAGGAAACTCCATGAACTGGTCCGCTGGACGTCCTGGTCGACTCTTGTGCTGGCCCAGGTGATTGGATCGACACAACCAGCGATCGCGCGAGCATTACACAGTGATCTCGAGGCATTTGCATGCAGTACCGCCCAACGTCAACGGCTTGATGACACCTACGCCGTGGTGTCGCGCGTCTTCGTGCTGGCCGACCGCGATTTCGACCGCACGGCGCAGGCCCTCGAAACACCAGGGGGCGATGGCGTGACGGCAACCGATCGACTCATCGGAGGACAGCCGACAAAAGCGTACCTGGTGGCGATGCGGGTGCTTCGGCCCACGCGATCTGGTGACATGATCATCGGCTCGGATCCACTCGATCCAAGGCGACGGACGGCCGCCGCTCTCGACGAGGACTGAGTTGTCTTGGTCTCATTGCACGACAAAGGCTGGCGGCAAGGCACTCTTGTCACGGCCACGTTGCCGCTCGTCGGCGTCCAACTGAGCGATCATGGCGACGTCACTACAGACATACGCACTCACCACATATGGATCGTCGCCACGCAGGATTGTGACTTAGCTGGGCTCGATCTGTTCCAGACAGAAGATGTGGTGGAACTCCGTCCAGTCTTTGACCACGAGCCCCCGGCGACATGGGGCATCCGTTCCCAGAAGTGTTTACTTATCGATAACCAGTACGTAGAAGCCCAGAGCCGTCGGACAATGATCTCACCTGGAGTACTCACATCACTCCTGGCCGCGGGCGTGGCGCGTTATGACAACGAGGTGGCAGATGACGGGAGCCGCAAAACCGCGTTCAAGACGTGGCTTGGTCTCCGCTATGATCGCCCCGCTGTCCCGTCCGACTATGTTGCTCTCGCCAGGCATATTGCACGCGAAGTCGAGCGGCAGGGTAAGACATACACTACCCGGGTTCGCGACGTTCTGGTGCAGTTCCAGGACGGCACGCCGCCCATCTTTTCGCTGTATGCCATCATCATCGACGCGAAAGACGATCTGGAGATTACCGAATGGCTCACCGGCACGGCATTGAGAGTACCGAGTGAACTGGGCGTCCTTGGTGGCATAACGACCGGCACGGACGAATATGCTTCCTTGCGATTGATCGAAACCTCTTTTGCCCTCGACCTATCACAGATAACATGGAGAGGAACGAGCTTGCGCAGAGAGGCCGGGAGATGAAACCACCCAGGTCAAGATCCTTGGGTGAATGCTGCACGCACCTTCTCTCAACGTCCCCGTACAGTCCGTCGCAAACCGCCCCTCAACGAACCCCTTCCAGCCTACATAGAGTGGGACACTTTTCTCCCGAAATAGAGAGCAGTTGACGGGGATTCCGCCCCGGTCCGCGAAGGCGGTCTTCGCAAGGGGGGCAGGCCAGCGACTAAAGTCGCGCCTGACGTTGCAAAGCCCGCCTTCGCGGGCTCCGATTGGAGCATGTAGCCGGTTGTCAGTAGGGGCGGTTGTTGTTCGCATGGGTGCACGGCACAAGTCCGTCCCTGCTGGCAAGGGTTAACCTCGCACCATGGCACCGGAAGTTGCGGCACCGAGAGATGCTGGCAAGCAGGTGCCACATGATGCCTACCGAGGGCCGTCTCAGCCCGCGAAGGCGGACTTCGCACTGTCAGGCGCGACTTCAGTCGCTGGCCGCGCCCAACCACCGAAACGTGGCATCATCAACCAACCGCCGAGACCTAGTTTCAGAGCAGTGTCGTACGCTCCCGAGTCTGTGCCAACCACCGCCATCCCCTAGCCCCTTGGGTAGGGCAGTGCAGGCGCACGGTGCGGTACCCTGATAGCAGCATGGCACTGGATAGGCGTGCCGCGTGGATCGGGAGTGACCATGGACGGACAGGACGGTCGGGGCGGCTACCCCGGCGGGTGGCGCAATGGTGGACGTGGGCGCCCGACGCCGCCGAAGCCGACGGGACCGGTGACGGTACGCGCCCGTCTGGCATCCGTCACCACCTCCATCCGTGGCACGATGGCCGGACTTCCACGGGTGCTGGCGCTGGTGTGGGGAGCCAGCAGGTGGCTCACACTCTCCCTCGCCATCGTGACGATTCTTTCTGGCCTGGTGCCAGCGGCTCAGGCGTATGCCGCCAAACTGCTCATCAATGCCGTGGTGCACGCCATCAGTATCCGTGCGACCGGCGCACCCGATCAGACCGCGCTGGCAATCCCACTGCTCTGGGGGGCGTGGCGGACGCCGGTATTGACCGGTTTTGGCGTGGTGATCCTGCTGTCGGCGGTGCAGTTCGTGTTGCTCGCGGTGACGTCGTTGCTGCGGACGCTCGGAAACACGAGCCAGCAACTGCTCCAGGAGCGCGTGAGCATGCGGGTGCAACTGCTCATCATGGAACGCGCCTCGCAGCTCGACCTCTCCTTTTTTGAAGACGCAAAGTCGTACGACACGCTGCAACAGGCACAGCGCGAAGGGAGCCAGCGGCCCGGTGCGATGGTCTCGGGCACCTTCGGCCTGATCCGCACCGCCCTGACGTTCTTCACGATGATCGCCCTTCTCGTCGGCGTCTCTCCCTGGCTTGCCGTGGTTGCGCTGGTCGCGCCCATCCCATCCTTTATTTCTGATACCCGCTACGGCTGGCAGGGGTACGCCATGGCACGCCACCAGTCGCCCACGCGCCGCCGCATGTCGTACCTGCTGACCCTGGTGACGACGGACACCTACGCCAAAGAGGTCAAGATTTTCACCCTGGCCCGTCATATCATCGAGCGCTTTCGCGGGCTCGCCCAGGGCTACTACGACGAGCAGCGGGGGCTGCTGCTCCGGCGGTACATGGCAGGCTATGTGTGGGGATTGCTCACCACCATTGCCGGATCGGGCACCTACCTGTACGTGGCGCTCCAGGCGGTTGCTGGCCGCCTGACCCTCGGTGACCTCACCCTGTACGCGACGGCGGCGAGTTCGGTGCAGGGGTCGTTTCAGGGTCTGCTCGGTGGTCTGAACAGCATGTACGAGAACAACCTGTATCTGTCATCGCTGTTCGAACTACTCGAAGCCACCCCTCGTATCCGCGCGCCGGAGCAGCCCATCCCGGTGAGCGCGCCGCTTATCGGTGAGATTGCCTTTAACGGCGTGACCTTCACGTATGAGGGGTCAGAACGTCCGGTGCTTCAGGATGTCAGCTTCCACATCGCCCCGGGAGAAACGATTGCTGTCGTGGGGCGCAATGGCGCGGGCAAGACCACCCTCATCAAACTGATCTGCCGCCTCTACGACCCGACGCAGGGACGGGTATTGATCGACGGCCACGACGCGCGCGACTACGACCCTGATGATCTCCATCGGAACATCGGCGTGATGCTCCAGGACTTCGCGACATACCAGACGACGGCGCGCGAAAACATCGGCTACGGGCGACTTGATCTGATGGACGATACGGAGGCAGTGGCCGCGGCGGCCGACCGCAGTGGCGCCAGTGAGATCATCGAAAAACTGCCCGGTCAGTACGACACCATGCTGGGCAAATGGTTCGATCAAGGGGTGAATCTTTCGGGCGGCGAATGGCAGAAGGTGGCGTTGGCCCGCGCCTACATGCGCGACGCACCGATTTTGATCCTCGATGAGCCGACAGCGGCACTCGATGCCCAGGCCGAGTTCGAACTGTTCCAGCGGCTGCGCGCCCTCACAAAAGGACATACGGCCATTTTCATCTCCCACCGCTTCTCGACGGTCCGCCTGGCCGACCGCATTCTCGTGCTCGACGGTGGCCGATTGGCCGAGCAGGGCACCCACGACGAACTGATGGCGCTCGATGGACAGTACGCTCACCTGTTCACGCTCCAGGCGTCCGCCTACATCGGCACCGGCCCGGCAGCCGAGGTGATCCGCCGTATGGAAGAGCACGGCGAGCGCGCGGCTGAACGAGTCGCTTCGGCGTAGGGTTCCCCTGTCCGATCGGTCCCCGGCGGCATCGTGATCATCCGGGCGACGCACGCCGTTCACCTTCGGTGGAACGATTTACCCGGCAAGACCGGCAGCGACCAGGGTGGCCCAGGCAACTTCCGGGTGAAAGATGTCGCCGTGCGCCCCGCCCCACTGCTGCATGAGGGGCTCTGCTATCCTGCCGCTGCGCATACATGGCTTTGGAGAAGGCCTGGATGTGTCTGGCCGTCGGGTTGTCGGATCCGGATCTGGTGCGCTCTGTGCTGGCGGCACGCCTGACGCGGCGATCGAGGGGGCCGCGGACGTGGATTGGCCTTCTGATGGCGTGCCGGACAGGGGTGCTTCAGGCAGTGTAGTTCTCCTTACTTGAGCACCATGTCGAGCACCATGTGCCATCAACGTCAGCACCGAACCATGTAGGGCTGCGATCCGTCCGGGCAGACCTCCTCGTCGTCACATCCCCGGATCACCATTGAGATGTGCGGCGCCAGCCTGAGTCACCGCGCCCCATATCCCCGCCGCACGACGCCATCGAGATGTGCTCGATGATCTTCCTTATGCGCTGGTCTGTCGCATGAGCAAAGCCAGGACGGTATTAAAGGTTGAGATCAACACGATCATCACCGCGGATCGCCGGGGTACCTGTCCGGAAAGGCCCGCAAGGAGCGCCGCGGTCGCATCCGTCGCATGGATGATCACGGCGTTGCGGATCGCGTGGTCGCGTATCTTTGCATCGGGCATCAGCAGTTCCGCACCGATGAGCACGGTCCGGATCCCAAACATGCGAAATATGTAGTGTGCAGGGGTCTTCACCCGAGGATCAACCCCGAGCCTTCGGAGAAGGAGTCCGGGAGCTACCAGGGCTACCGCGCCATTAAATAAACGAATACTGGCGAGAGTCTTCCGAGCGTAGTCTGGCACGGAGCTAGAACGTAGTGACACCGCGTTCTCCTTGCGAACCTTGGCTCATCTCAGCGGACTCGTGGATGGACGCCGGTAGATCGTTGTGCGACGGTGTCTTTATACGGGTATGGCTGTCGACGGGGGACTGGCTCCGTACGTCTGGCTCGCCCACGGCACGCCATAATAGTTGCTCCTGCCATGCGAGCACTTCGTGCAGGCGGTGCTGCTCGTTCGTGAGTGCCTGCAGTTCTTGTCGCAGCATGGTGATTTGTTGCTGCCCGGTGTCGGGATTGTGTGCCGCTAGCTCATCCCGTTCGAGTGACCGTGCCCACACCTGGATCGGACGCCAGAAGAGAACCGTCAGGCTTGCGATGGCCGCTAACGGGACGAGTTCCCAACTCTGCCCCGTAGCAAATAGCGGTGGAATGACGATGACGCCCAGCACCGTCATTCCGAGTAAGACAGGTTGGTGTGATGCCCTGGTCATGTCGCCTCCGTGCGGGAAACATGAATCACTGGAGTGCAGCAGCAGTATACCGAGAAACCGGTACGAAGACAACGATGTTCTTGTGACCATCATCGTGTGCCTGTGCGTACACCGTTCGCCGGATGCTTGACAGCATACCATACCGTGGGTATGCTGTCGGCATCTTCTCAATCTTCCGACTGATCATGTCTCCATTGGGATACCGAGGCGTTGCGGGCCGTGTCATTCGGTTGCGTCGGTCACCGGGAATAAGAGGATTGGAGTAGGTATGGCTACAGACGTCATTTTTCAACCGCTTCAGTTCCGAAATCTGACACTCAAGAACCGCATCCTGCGGTCGAGTATTTCGGGTCGTTTCGATAACCACGACGGTTCCGGGAATCCGACGCGCCTCAACTGGGAAGAATCCTTCGCCCGAGGCGGAGTCGGAGGCATCGTCACGTCGTTTGTGCCTGTCCAGATTCACGGGCGCATTCTGCCGGGGTACGCCACCATTGATTGCGATGAGCGCATTCCGTTCTGGCGTGCCGTTGGAGAGCGGGTCCACCGGCACGACTGCAAGTTTATCCTGCAACTGAGCCACTCCGGTCGTCAACGTGACGTCCCCGGCATTGAGTATGCAAAGAGCCTGAGTTCGACCGACAAGGCAGAGCCATTACACGGTTTTCAGACAGAGCGCATGACCGCCTGGGATATCCAGGAGACGATTCGGGCGTTTGCGCAGGGAGCGCGGCGCGCTCGCGAGGCCGGTCTCGATGGCGTGGAACTTCATGGTGCAAACGGGTATCTCATTACGCAGTTCCTCAGTTCGGGCATCAACGACCGCACCGATGAGTACGGCGGGTCCCTCGAGAACCGGGCGCGCTTTTATCTCGATATCATTCGGGCGATTCGCAGAGAGGTCGGGAACGACTTCCATGTGCAGGCCAAGATCAGCGCGGTGGACTACAACAGCGACGTGGTGTTCTGGGAGAAGAAGGGGAACACGCTCAAGGAAAGCATCCAGGTTTGCCGCTGGTTAGAAGAGGCAGGCGTTGACGCCATCGTGGTCTCATCTGGCAGTTCCTTTCCCCACCCGCGGAATCCCCCAGGGTACTTTCCGGTGGACGAGGCGGCCAAGACGTTTGGCGCCATGGCGTCCAGTGGTACAGAGACGTTCCGGAACCTGGTGATCTTCCGCACCTGGCCGTTGAACCGCATGTTCAAGTGGTGGTGGGAACATCACTGCCCCACCATCGAGGGGATTAACCTCCCGCACGCACGCGCCATTAAGCAAGCGGTGAGTGTGTCCGTCCTTTGTACCGGTGGCTTCCAGACGGCGTCGGTGATACGCAATGCCATCACCCGCGGCGACTGCGATGGAGTCACGATTGCGCGTCCGCTCATCGCAAACCGTGATCTCGTGGACCTCTTCGCTCAGGGATACGACCGTGCCCCCCGCCCGTGTACCTACTGTAACAAGTGTCTGCTCAATGCCTTGACCAATCCCCTCGGCTGTTACGAAGAGAGTCGCTACGACTCGCACGAAGACCTGGTCCGGCAGGTGATGTCCGTATACGATCCTCCCCCGTTCCCCACGCACGCTACGCTCCCAGTCACCGCAGTTCCCCCATCGCATGCGTCATCGTCGCTGCCCGCTGAACAGGAGATACTGTCATGATGCGCCAGCAGCAATGGTTGGCCACAACGCACCGGAAATCTGGCACGTCACTGGTGGTGGGTGGCGTCCTCGGTGCGGTCTTGTTGATCGGGGGGCTTTCCGTGTACTCGTATGCACAACGGGACATTCCAGAACGGCACGCGGATGTGATCGAGCACTTCAAATATGGCTCTATTGGTTCCGAGTCGCGCGCCGGTATCCCGTACTGGATCTGGCTGGTACTCCCCCGTGTGTTCCCACAGTACCTTCCTGACCGTCCCGGTGATGGCTACGCCAGGATGGGCTTTGTCTACGAGACACCGGGCGCCGCAAGACCTATCGGCACGAGCTATCGAGAGCGGCCTATCGGGCTCGTGGGACTCAACTGCGCGACCTGTCACGTAGGCACGGTGAAAGATTCTCCTCAGGGTCCCGCCCGCATCGTCCTCGGCATGCCCGCGCATCAGTTCGATATCGAAGCGTACTTCTGGTTCCTGTTCGCGTGCGGCCGCGATCCTCGTTTCAACGCCGATACACTCCTACCCGCGATCAAAGCCGCAAACCCGCAGTTCTCCTGGTTCGATGAGCAGTTCTATCGATTCGTGGTCATTCCGCAGGCACGTGACGGTATCGTAAAGCAAGCCGATGCCCTTGGCTTTACCTACCAGCGGCCACCCTTTGGTCCGGGGCGCGTCGATACGTTCAATCCCTACAAACAGCGCTTCGGTATCGACATGCAGGCGGACAACACCGTAGGAACCGCCGACTTCCCCCCGTTGTTCAATCAGCGCATGCGCGAACACATGTGGTTGCACTGGGATGGCAACAATAACTTTGTGCAGGAGCGAAACAAGAGTGCCGCCATTGGCGCCGGGGCAAATCCAGATTCTCTGGACCTCGATTCGCTGCAGCGGGTGTCCGACTGGATTATGGATCTTCCTCCCCCGGCAATACCGAAAGAACGTATTGATACGACACGTGTGGCAAGAGGGGCAGAGATCTATCAGGCACAGTGCGCCGAATGCCACGCGCTCACCGGGGCGAAAGTCGGGCAGGTGACACCGATTGGTGAAATTGGGACCGATCCCGAGCGGCTGAACTCGTTTACGCCTGATCTGGTCAATCACATGCTCACCATCGGCACCGGGTACTCCTGGAAGTTCAGCCACTTCCGTAAAACCGATGGATACGCCAACATGCCACTGGATGGCATCTGGTTGCGGGCGCCCTATTTGCACAACGGCTCGGTACCTACGCTCCGTGATCTTTTGAAACCGCCATCGGAACGGCCAAAGGTCTTTTACCGTGGCTACGACGTGTATGACTACACCAATGTTGGTTTTGTCAGTAGTGGACAGGCAGCCGAACAGACAAAACCAACATTGGTGTAG
>JAABUZ0100005584.1_pt1 | contig 16392 bp, 13 predicted proteins | sample 5562091 | NCBI WGS metagenome assembly JAABUZ01 (sample SAMN12813069, study PRJNA571459) | rock metagenome | isolation source: Antarctica rocks | place: Antarctica: Victoria Land, Linnaeus Terrace sud | collected 2015-12-21
GCCTCTGGGCTTAAGCGCTCAATGATTCGATCCACGATGTCCTGCATTCTGGTTGGAGCGCGCCTGAGCAAGAGCAGCCCGGCCTCCTGACGCGCAAGATCCAGCAGATTGCTCACCAGCAGTGCTAAACGATCGGCCTCACTGCTGATCGTCTGCAAAAAGTGGCGCTGATCTGCCGGCGACCAGCTCACATCTTCTTGCAACAGGGTCGATGCATGACCCTTGATAGCTGCTAGTGGCGTGCGCAACTCATGGCCTACCGCCGCCAGCAATGTTGTCTTGAGCTCATCAACCTCGCGCTCACGCGTCACATCGCGCAGCAGAAGTCCCCGCCCAATTGCCTGCCCCGATACATCTCCCACATCGAATTGGCGCAGATGAATAGCACGGCGGCGATCGTTCTGCAGAATCTCAACAACACACTCTGTACTTCCAGTAGCTGATTCGGTACGAGCTAGGATCTGCTCGTACTGCGCAGGTTCGGTCGTGGTGGCGCGTAAGGCATCATAAAGCGTAGTGATAGACTGATGCTCCAGCGAAGCACTGGGCAGACCAGCGATTGTACTGGCACCCAGATTAGCGTAGAGCACATTGCCATCCGCACCTGTAAGCACCAGGCCATCGCTCATGCTCTGCATAATCGCCTCTAGCTTCTGCTTCTCCTCTGATGCCTGCTGATAGAGCTGCTCATTCTCACGTGCAACCTCGCGCAGACGTTCATCGCTGCGCTCGTAAAGCACCGCGTGCTCCCAGGCCAGCGTCGCGTAGTTCGCAAAAGTCAGCAGCAGATCGATCTCATTCTGATGAAAAGAGTGAGGCTCGGTACGATGCACCAGCAGCACCACGCCGTTTGCATGGTGGCTAATAATGGGTATGGCCAGCACAGAGCGAAAGCCCTCATCATAAGAGAGCGAAGGCGCTGACTGCCAGGGACTAAGCAGTTTTTGTACAGGTCTGCCATCACGTAGTGCTGAGACCGCCGACGAACTCGTATTCTCTGGCGAGAGCGCGAGGCCCTGGTTATAGCGAGGACTATGACCATCACTGGCCAGGACGTGCAACACATCCTGCTCATCGGGTAGCAGCACCGCCGCCGCTTGTACGTTGACTAAACGCCGCACCTCAGCAATAATCTTGCTCACCACTGCGTGCGGCTCAAGCGAACCAACCACAGCGTTGGACGTTTCGAGTAGCGTACGCAGTTCGCCCAGCTTCTCCAATCCATCGCGCTCTAAACGTGCAAGCGAGCGCGCGAGATCACCAACCTCATCGTCACGCAGGACAAGACCATCAGACGGAATAGACTCTAGCGAAGTTGGCAATGTCTGATGCTGTAAAGAGAGCGCGTGCAGGGGGCGAATGACACGCTGTAACAGTAGAAGCCAGAAGAGCAAGCCACCAATGGCAAAGAGCAGTGCCGCGATCAGCAGCCAGAGATGAAATTGCTCCACCACCACCAGAGCCTCTCTCGTCGGACGCTGCACCACCACAGCCCAACCCACATTCGGGACGGGGACAGCGCTCAAGAGCCAGCCCTGACCATCGGGCCCTGGACTCACATTTGAGGCGACAGAGCCGCTCAGTGCCTGGTCGGCACCCGGCAATTCGTCCAGCACCGTCCACAAGATCCGCTGACGGTTTGGAGTTGCGATGAGACGGCCGCGATCATCGATAATACTGATCATAAGCTGCCGCCCCTGACGTTGCTGGGCCTGCACAACAGTCTTTAGAGGAACACTCAGTTCGACGAGCGAGAGGCTGGCGGCAACAATTCCAACCAGGGTGCCATTGGAGGCGCGGGCGGGCTGGGCTATGATGACACCCGCGTTTAGCGTTGTTTCGGCGGCGATACCGACCTCGAAGACCGGGCCGCTGGACATACGGGCGCGCTGAATAACGTCGGGTGGCGAGAACTCTGCCCCGGGCACAAAAGCATCTTGTGGCCACGAGACGCGCAATCCGCCAAACGAATCAAGCCAGGAGACATGATCCACATCACTGCGAGCAGAGCGGAAAGCTTGAAAGAGAGTCGTCATCTTCTCAGGAGTGTTTGTGTCTGGTATCGCCAGCTTGCTCAGCGCCACCAGAGCATCCTCCGCTCCACGCAATTGCAGACTCGTTTCGAGTGCAATCTCCTGCGCCAGCGCCTGCTCCGACGCCTGAGCATCACGGCGCAACTGCTGCTCTACCGCGGCATTCACGCCCGCACCTGCTATCAGCACCACAAGCACAAAAAGAAGATAGACGCTCAGCAATTGAAATAAAAGAGACTGACGCATAAACAATGGCATGGCACACACTCCTCGCTGAGCTCTGCCGGGTGACTTATCTTCTGCTATGGTAGATCACCCAAATACTACTTGTGTATTGTACCATTTGGGTAAATATGTTGGTGCTATTTATGATCAAGCTACTGCTTTTGTTGCAATTGGGCAAGACGGACGTTGTCCTGCTGCAACTTAGCCTCAGCCTTGATAAGCAGGGCGTCGATCTGATCTTGAGGCCAGATGACTACGCCGTCGTCGTCAGCTATGACCAGGTCGCCGTCCTGGATGACGATCCCGGCGATGGAGATGGAGCCGCCGACGATGGCCGGGCCTTTTTTCTGCGAGGCTATAGGTGTGACGCCCCGGCACCAGACGCTGAAGTGCTGCATCTGACGTAGTTCCCTTGTATCACGCACCAGGCCATCAGTGACCAGGGCGACTATGCCAGCTTGCTGCATTTCCAGGGCCATGAGATCGCCGATTGTAGCCGTTCGTGAGGCGCTACCTCCGGCTACGACTAGAACGGTGCCGGGAGCATGTGCAACTTTCACGGCTTCGCGCACGGAGAGATTGTCGTCCTGGCTCATAAGCGCGACGAAGGCGCGGCCGACGATACGTGAATTGGGTTTGAGTGCTCCTATCCAGGATGGGAGGACGCCTCGTCCTTCAGTGGCATCCGAAGCGAGCGTGGATGCGAGCCAGTCAGGAAAATCACTCATTACAGTTTGCCTTTCAGAGCTCGTGCTTGTTATCGCTATAATCTCTATGGTATCACGTATGCTCTCTCTATGGGTTAGCTAGCAAGACAAAGTAGAGAGTTGTCTTGCCAATGCTCTGACTCACTTCATGTGACGGGCGGCCCGCGTAGCGACAATCCCTTGCGGTTGTCGTGGTTGGTCCGCTTCTCCAGTGCCCTTAGCGCGTCAAGGCACCCCGACAACCGCAAGGGATTGTCGCTACGCGGGACCCGTAAGACGAGCTGTGCCAGAGCACTAGTGTGCTATCGTCATTATGCTGGGGCTGGTAGCGAGAGCGTTTCTGCTCTGCGAACCAGTTCGTCTACTACTGGCTGTTGATCCTCTACGACCTTTGTGCTGATCTTGTTGGTTGCCGCGGAGATGACGCGGGCGGCTTTTACGATGGCGTCGTCCGATGCTGCGCGTTTCTCACGGCCCTGATCGTAGGCATCGATGATTGCCTGTGTTTGTTGCTCGACTGAGGCGGCCATTGCGGTAATTGTCTGGGGGGTCAACGATGGCGTCTGGACGGCGCTGGCGATCAGCGGCACGGCTTGTGCACCAGCATTGGTATACGCCGTCAGCCATTCGTTGGCGGCTTCGGCGACGACGCGTTCCATCTGCGCCCCCTGCTGCGCCTGGATCATCATCCGCCACTGGACGATGGTGCCTTTCATGACCGGAATGGTGAGATTCATGAGCAGGTCGAGCTTCTGGGCGAGGCCGACGTCGAGCGAGCGCATGTTTGTTACTTGCGGCGAGGTGGTCCAGCCGACGAAGAGTCTGTTTTTGTACTCGGTGATCTTGATCTCTAAATTCTGGATGAAGTCGGCGAGAAGCCGCTTGCGCTCGGTTTTGTTGCGCTCGGCCTGATTATTCGGGTCGGCAACGATTGAGGCAGCTTCCTCCTGGGCTAAATCGCGCACAAGCTCCATGATGGCAATGGCACGGATCACGTTCATGATCTCTTGCTCATTGGCACGATAGAGCTGATCGTACATACCAACGTTGCGTAGAATCTGCTGCTCTTTCCCCACCAGGGTGGCCTTGACTTTATCCAATTGCTGCTCGATCGACATCGCATCTTCCATTAACGCTGCAATCAGGGATTTCGCCTGGCCGAAGAAGCGGCCCAGACCTTTGCCCCAATTCTCTAACCGCTCGCGTGCGCGCGAGTCGGAGACGTCGTACTTCCCGCGCACCTTGCGCATCTCGTTATTCAAATTGCGCATAATCGCGGTCAGTTCGGGGATATCGACTGGACCAACCTCTTTGAGCAGAGTGTCGATGAGCTGGTTCATGCCCGCGACTGCATCTCTGCCAAACTCCATCATCACCTGCGTGTTATTGAGCATCTGGGGGTAGAGCCGCTGGGCGTAGACCTGCGCGTGCTCCAGGTTCTCGCCCGTCAGCAAGCTCTTGCACGAGAATGACTCGCGGGTCGCGGGCGTAGCTGCCGTTTGCTTGAAAAAGAGGTCTGCTTCCCCCTGTGGAGCGGGCGGAACAGAGATTGTCTCGCTCGCACCGGGCACGAGAGGAAATTGTACTTGAAAGGCGGGTGTGTTTTGGTCAGCCATGAAAATGTATCCTTCCTGTTTGAAAAGCGATCATAGCCTTGCAACGTCTACTGACAGACATTATTTTTGAGACAGTTTTGTAGCATTTGAATAACTTCAGCATTGGGCACATTGGTTGTTTGAAAGTGGTTAGCAATGGGGACGCTGGGAAAGTCATTGACGTTAGTGGTACTGAGCTGAATGGAGCGGAAGCCGTATTTAGTCCAGGCAATTTTCTGAATATCATTATCCTTCATCGCATCGATCAGCCGTGATGCATGAGCATTGAGAGCCAGGATGGGATGCTCATTATAGACGGTAGGGTCGGGATACAGCACGCGCACGTTTTGCAGAATACTTTTGTTCTGTAATGCCTGCTCAAGGACCTGCGACTCGTAGCCAGCATAGAGGGGTGAGCGGAACTCTCCTCCCTGAAGTAGCCATTGTTCAAAGCCGAAGGCGGAACTGGTCGCCTGAAGACCTTGAGCATCCTTGAGTGCTCGCATGGTTGGAAGCGAGGCTCTAGCTTGCTGTGCACTGGGCGCTTTGTATGGATCATTGGTGCTGACGATGATCAGTTCAAGCAATGAGAGCGTAAAACCACTATTGGACTGGGCGGGGTTCGTGCTTCCAATAGCAATGGGGCCACGAATGTTTTGTGTCCCCAGGCTCTCCCACTGCGCACCTTTGAGAATGTAGTTCTGCAAGAGTGTTTTCATATTGACAATGAAGTATTTGCCCTCGCGTTGCTGCACTACACCAGCTTTTTGGAGTGCACTGGTTCCTTCTGGGCCAGCATAGATCACTTCCGGCGAGTTCAACACCGTCTCAGCTCTATACTGCGGAAACACGTTGGGATGCAGAGCCTGAAAGACGTTTTGAGCGGCCATGCTGGAGGGCCAGAGACAATCCAGCCCCTGCTGCTTGATCTGATCGGTGGTCATTGCGGCTTGATCGAGCGAACCCTGCGTCTTGAAGTTGAACGTGATCCCATACTTCTGCGCTAAGATCCGCTTCACATTGGCATCGCGCATGAGATCGGCCTTTTCGCTGCCGATCGCGCAATTAAGGGTTACTTGAGGGACTGGTGTGGGAACGGGGGTGACCTTCGGCGCTTGTGGGTGGATGATCGTGGTAAACACCACAATCACCACCAGCACAACGGCGACCAGGGTTGCCCCGACCGCGAGTTTCACTCCGCGATTCATCGGGCCTCCTTCTAGTGCTACGCCAGGCGTCTATACTGGGCAGCTTCGAGCATCTTTAAGTCAACGTCCAGGATGAGATTCTGACCCTGATTGATTAGCTTGATACTATTGACAAGGTAGCCATCAAAGGATTGAAAGCCCTCCTGAATCTCCTGCAGCTTTTGAGAAGGGTTCTCATAGTAGCGCGCATAGCCCTCAATATCGATGTATTTCTCAATCAGAGGCAGCATGCGGACAATATAGCCATCCAGCGTGGTGGCCGATGAGAGTAGATCGGAGGAATGATGCTTTTGGATTCTGCGCAGCAACTCCTCTACATCGCTGCACATTTCATTCAATAGAGCTTTAGCCTGGGAATTGTGTATACGCTGTAGCAGTGAACGGACCTGCTGCACCTGGCGGAGGACTGTAGAAGACTTCTGCTCGGCCTGAAGCGTGTAGGCATCCATCTCGACTTGCCGGGTTGAGCGGCTATCGGCCAGTAGCCAGATGCCGACGGTCGCCAGTGCAAACAGAACGAGTGAGATCAAAAGCGCGGCCACGACGGACCAGTGAGCGCTCTGCAGCAGGAGGAACGCGATAACGAAGATTATCGCGCCTCCTCCCAAAGCAATGAATATGGCGAAGCGAGTCAAACCTTTCACCGATTTTTCTCCGTTATCTATATCCAATTGCCTCGCGCAATGAATCGATCAAATTCTCTTTCGCCGTCACGGTCCCCTCCGTCTGATTTGCAATATCCTTCAATTGAGACGTGTCCGCATCGCTCCCAAAGGGGACACAGATGACGGGAGCTCTGCTCGCTTTGATTGCAGCAAGCGCAGTATCACGTCCATCTGTATCGCTCTGTCCATCTGTCATAAGCACAACCAGACGCTTTCGATCTTCATTGCCCTGCTGCTTGAATAGGTCAGCCGCTCTTTGCAAACAGACATAGAAGTTTGTCCCGTCGTTAGGAGATTGGGCGGTAATATTATCATTGAGCTGACTCAATTTATTCGGGTCGTTGCCAGCTACCGTCCACTCGCCATCAGGACCATAAGCAATATTGCCGTTAAAGATCATCACCGAAGTCAGGTCCTGTGGATTCGTCTGGAGGTAGTAGCCGGCAGCCACATTCTGCTTAAACAGCACTTGAGAGGCTTGCTTGAGCTGATTCCAGCCATCGTTTACTCCCATACTTCCAGAACCATCTAAACAGTAGACGATGTGGACTGGTCGTCGATATGATGTCTGGTATTTGGATAGAGCGGCGTCGATAACATCGGGTGCGGGATAGGTGAGTAACTGCTGTTTGAGAGTAGCTTTGATTCCCCAGTCAGGATTGAATACCGTTGTATCAGCATTTGGCAGCGATAGCCCAACGCTGCTGGCCGGACGGCGGCCCAGTTGCTCTACCTGCTTCTGTGCGTCGGCCGAGAGGATGAACTGCTGCAACTTTAGAAACGTCTGTTCCTTGCTGCTGGCGTTTTGGGCGTGCGGCAAGAAACCCATCGGAGCATCGGCGATCGCCAACGACTCTTTCGGATAGACAGCGTAGAACGGTTCATGCCCCTGTTTTATTAATTCCTGATTTTTTTCAATGACTAGGGCTTCATAAGTGAAAACAGTTTTGCAGGAGGGATCTGTGACGCAGCCGTTCATAAGTGTGCCGGAACTTGAGGGCGTCTGCTTGAGCGACCGGACAAAGCGAGTAATGCCTTGCGCAACCTTCGGAGAATTGAGCTGCTGCATCGTGAGCGGCACGCCCGGTCCATTGCCTGCGAAGTGGTTTAAGAAGCCGAAGTAGACGGTTGCGCCGCTGTTCGACTGCGTCGGATTTGTCAGCCATGCATTCGTCTTCTGATTCTCAACAGCATCCAGAATGTCCGTGATAGAGACATCGCGGCCAACAAAGCCTAACTTCTGCATCTCGGACTTCCATCCCGCGTATACCAGCGGCGTAATAAACATATCTTTGACATCTTTCAGCTTGCCGCCTTGATCGCCAAGTTGCTGAAACACACTGCTAGCAAACCAGAACACATCCCAGGGGCTATTGCCGGCCCGTAGTAATCTCGCCTGATCCACACTCCCTTTTAATGTATACTTGCAGGTAATCCCTTGCGTCTTACACCAGGGTACAACAATACGGTCTAGAATAAGCTGTTGTTCGCTTCCCGCAATAATATTGAGCACATTAGGATTAGAATCATACGTCGGTTGATCAGAAGGGTGAGGCTGCTCATTTGAGCCTCCACATGCGGTAAAAATGAGACTTAGAAGCATGAATATGAAAAGAAGCCAGGCGAAAGAATTTCTTTTTTGCATAGGCGTTCCTCCTTCATCTAGTAGTACGTCAGAAGCACTACTAATACCATATTTTAGTTCATAGTTTTTTCGTTCTTATCCACTTTCATTGTATTCCAATAAATTTCACTTAAGTTTAATCAATTTTAAGGGGAGATTAAGGCGACAAGGAATCTCGGCTTTTCTGAATGCAAAAACGGCCTGGATATTAGTCTTAAAGCTAGTATCCAGGCCGTGCGATAGGAGCGTGTTAGCCGGCGTTATTCACGAATTCATTGGTGTAAGTTGCGTTGAGATCGATCTGCTTGCCCTTTACAGCCTGGTTGGTCTGATTCTCAACCTTGAGTACAGACTCGGGACCGCCGGTGGGCATCTTGCCGTCAGGGCTGAAGATAGACATCTGGTTCTTAAGAGCGGTTATATAGAGATCTTTGTTGCCAGCATAGTAGTCGGGCGGCATCTTAGCTGCGATCTCTTCAGCGCTGTGAGTATGCATCCACTTCATTGTTTTGACGTACGCGTTGACCAGCTTCTGAACAGTGTCTTTGTGGCTAGCAACATAATCGTTATTCATGAAGAGGCAGATGAAGGGATAAGGTCCACCAAGGGCAGTCTGTGTGCCTTCTGGAGTACGCATATCGACCAGCACTTTGCCAGCACCAGGTGAGAGGATACGTGAAATTGTTGGCTCAGTGGTCATACCGGCATCAATGCGGCCCTGCTGTAGACCCGCGATAAAGGTATCACCGGCACCTACAGGTAGGAAGTGAACCTGATCGGGTGCTATGCCGACGTTATGCAGTATTGCGGTGGTTATAGTCTGTGTGCCGGAGCCAAGCTCGGTGACGCCCAGGTTTTTGCCTTTGAGGTCTTGAACTGAATGGATCTGGCCCGCCGCTTTGGTCGAGACGATTTCAGCCTCGCCAGGAGCAACATCCATTTGCAGTACGGACATCATCTTCTTGCCTGCCGCTTGTAGCTCGATCGTATGGTTATACGAGCCCGAACCACCCTCTACCTGACCCGCCAGCACCGAATTTTCAGATGACTGACCCGACGCTTCGTCGATCAAGGTCACATTCAAGCCGGCCTGGTCAAAATAGCCGAGCTGCTTGGCGAGCATATTGGGCAGATAAATCTGCTTGCTCATTCCACCAACCATAATTGAAAGATGTACCTTTTCAGTACTGCTGCCACTACTGCCACTGCTACTTGCACCGCCACTGCTGCCCCCACACGCGCTAAGAATGAGAACCACCAGAATGATGCCGATGAGTGGGGAAAACTGTCGACTCCTCATTTTCATAAATGTTTCCTCTTTCACCTTCGTGAGGTACCTCTGTAACCAGATAAACAGTGCCGCTAAGAGATCCCATGCGTGGGGTATTTATAGTAGAGGAAAAGCAGCGTTGCTCTTCCTCCCAAAAGATGCTAAAGAGTCACGTCATTCACTGTATTGGGTCGCCAGGTGATCAGACGATTCTCAAGCCCCGTAACCAGAGCTTCCATAATCAGAGCTACCGCTGCCAGGATGACCATTGCAGCGAAGACGCCATTTGCGTTAAACGTCCCTTGAGCGGTCTGGATCATCAGACCAATGCCCTGAGTCGAGCCCAGAAACTCGCCGACGACCGCGCCCACCAATGCAAAGCTGAAGCTTGTATGCAGGCTGGCGATGATCCAGGTCAGTGCTGAAGGGATGATTACTTCAGTTGAGAGCTTGCGCGGGCTCGCGCCCAGGATGCGTGCGTTCGCCAGCAGGTTGCGGTCTACCTCGCGTACACCTTGAAAGGCATTGAAAAAGACGATAAAGAAGACCAGGACGACGGCAAGCGCGATCTTGGATTGAATGCCCAGTCCCAATCCGATGACGAAAATAGAGCCGAGCACGACACGCGGAATTGAATTGGCGGCCTTGATGTAAGGACTCAGCACATCAGCGAGGAAACGATTACGACCAAGAAGTACGCCGAAGAAGACTCCAAGCACCACGCCGATCAAGAAGCCCAGGATGGTCTCTTCCAGGGTTACAGCGATCTGCTCCCAAAGAGGACCCTGTGCCGTTCCCTGAGTTACCCAGGTAATAATCTGCTGCGCAATCCCTGTGGGCTGGCCCCAGAAGAAGGGATCGATCACCTTAGTACGCGCGCCGAGCTCCCAGCCGCCGACGATCACAATCAAAAATACGACGCGTAGAATATTGACGAGCAAGCGGCGTTGACGCAAGCGAGCTGTAGCTTCTTGCACATCGGCGTTCTGGGCTGCCGCTTCCGATGTTTTAACTTCTTCGTTTGTTACGCTCATAGCTCACTATCACCTCATCGCGAAGGTCCTGCCAGATCTCTTGATATAATTGGACGAAGCGCGGCTCAAAACGGATCTCCGCCACATTGCGCGGGCGTGGCAGATCGATGGTATAGATACCCTTGACCGTCGCGGGCCCGGCCGTAAGCACAAAGACCCGATCGGCCAGAGAGATAGCCTCCTCCAGATCGTGAGTCACAAAGACAACGGAGGCCGAGATTGAAGACCACATATTGAGCAGTTCATCTTCCATTAATGTACGCGTCTGCACATCAAGGGCGCTAAACGGCTCGTCCATCAGCAGAATTTGCGGCTCATTAATAAAGGTCTGGGCCAGCGCCACACGCTTGCGCATACCACCAGAGAGCTGGTGCGGATAGCGATCTTCAAAGCCCGTCAGCCCAACGCGTGCAATCCAATCACGCGCTCGCTCGTACGCCTGCGCTTTTGGTTGACCACGAAAGAGCGGACCCGTAACCACGTTACGCAGAACATTCTTCCACGGAAATACAGCATCAGACTGAAAGACATAACCTATACGCGGATCGATATTCTGCACAGGCTTGCCCATCACCCGCACCTCACCCACGCTCGGACGATCCAGCCCCGAGATCAGGCTCAAAGTCGTAGATTTGCCGGAACCTGTTGGGCCGACAACTGCACAAAACTCGCCGGGGGCGACGGTCATGCTAAGATTTCGTATGGCTGTGTAAGCTTGACCTGTGGGCGTCATAAAGCGCTTGGTCACGTTGCGCAACTCAATCGCAGCCGTTGCCTGGTTCGGCACATCCCGTATCGCAGTTGATGAATCTTTCATAAGTAGCGCTCACCAACCTCCTTTCCTGGATTACCTTCTGATAGCACTTCAAAATATACCAGTCTACATTCATTCCCACCTATGAGCCAGTCACTAGAAAAGCACGTATTCAGAGTATAATCGAGAGGGCATAAATGCCATATAAACATGGGGTAGCTTCGTATAAACAATGTGTAAACATCAGGCTTCATCTTTTATCCTTCTTCCTTCACAGCATTTGCCTCAGACGTAAAGGAGTAAAGAAATTATGGAAAGATTGCAAGAGCAAGGATCTCAAAAATATGAAAACCTCATCGTCAGTATTATGGGAGAAAAGGTTGCTCTTGGTCCCATCCGACGCGATCTGGTGCCACTTTATCAGCGTTGGATAAACGACTTTACATTGCTACGTACCCTGCGCATCCCACGACCTTCAACCTTTGAAGAAATTCTGGCCCGCTACGAGGCAGAGGTCGTGGAAGAACAAAAGCGCCGCGTTGTCTACTTCACCATCTATGATCGCGCAACCCTGCAACCCATTGGCAGGACTGACCTGGGAGATATTAATTATCGGGATCGCAGCGCAAATTTCAGCATTGAAATAGGCGAGGCCAACTATCGAGGACGCGGCTATGGCACAGAAACAACAAAGCTCATGCTCGACTATGCCTTCACAGCGCTCGGTTTGCACAACGTTGCTCTGGAAACCTGGGAGTATAATCTAGCGGCACAGCGTGCCTATGCAAAGGCTGGCTTTCGTGAAACTGGTCGGCGGCGGCAGGCAAAATTTATGAACGGCAAGTTGTGGGACATCGTGTACATGGATTGTCTCGCTACTGAGTTCGTCAGCCCGGTTCTTAATCAGATACTGGTGCCGGATGAACTACGCCCACGAGCGGAGCCGGATGAATAAAATAAAGAAGCTACTTTATCCCTTCAAAGCGCAAACATGAGCCTCTTTTAGGAAGCAAGGGAGACGGTGCTGAGGACAGGGCTCCACGATTGACCACCTGTATTGTTCCACTGCACCTTTATGTAATTTACACCTGAGAGGCTATTGAGGGTATATATATATTCCGTCCAATCATTCTTGATCTTGTATATTGCAGGATTTGTGAGCTGCCATGATTTACCATCTGATGAGGTAAAGATTGAGAGGTGAGAGACGGGCTCGCTGGGCCAGAAATAGGAACTGGCCTGAAAGGACTTCAGCGCATTCACCTTCCAGATAATCCACTCATTCGTGGGTGTCGTCCTCTTCGCCGCCGACGTATGACCTTTCAAGTGTTGTGCGTTGCCGGTCTCGAAAGTGAGATTGCCACTGTGTTTGTAGCTTTTATTCCAGTCAGCCAGAGTATCGATAGTGATATGAGAGGCACCTACCTCATAGGGATCGGAGGGTTTGCCCGCTGTGCCAGCGGAGTTAAACGCAGTCACCCGATACCATGTTGTCCTGGCAGGAGTTGTCGAATCCACCCAGGGGATATGCAGATCAGTGACGCACCGAGAGCAGATAGTTGTCCAGGGTCCATTCGCACTCCCCGTGGAGCGCTCTATGGAGTAGGTCGCGGCCAGAGCTGTACCTCGCCACACAAGAATGTTCTGCTGATTATCTTTGAAGACGACACCTAGAGTAGGTGTCCCAGGAGCACTTTCGGAGGGAACCTTTTTATTGGACATCTTATACGCGTGAGTGCGCAACAGTTGTACACGACTGATCATAGTAGGAGAGTCGCCAGGATAATGCAGCGTATACTGAACCTCGTTGCTCACATAGCCATAATTATCATCGTGAGACCACAACTCCCAATAGGTATCTCCCGCAATTCCAGGATGAGACTCGATCGCGGCGAGGAAGTCGGCCAGTCGATCGCCTCCAGCACTGTCGTTCCAGTTGAATTCACCCACGTAGAGAACCTTATTTGCTTCTTGCGCATTAGATGCATCGCGTGTTACTTTGGCACTATTCATAGGATAAAAGTGATCCGACAAAATATCTATATTATTCAGCTTTGCCGCATTCGAGTCTAATCCGTATTTCCCATCTATGAGCAGATGATTGTTATCAATACTTTTGATGTATGTAGAAATAGCCTGTGTCCATGCAGTAGGTGGATTTAATTCGTTGCCGGTCTCCCACGCCATAATAGTTGGATCATTTTTGTATGCTATTCCAGTATAGATGTTTACATGATTGAGTAGAGTTTGAATATACTCCTCAAAATCACTTATTACCTTGCTATTAACATAGAATTGATTCTCATCCGTGATGTTGCGCCAGTCAGTAAAATTATGTTTCCCACCCATAGAGAAATGATAGTTATCTGTTAGAGGAATAATCAAGCGAAGACCATGATCCTTAGCTGATTTAATGGCATAATCATTATGAGCGAGCGCATCAGCATTAAACTGGCCAAGCTTGGGTTCGATGCAAGTATTACACCCCGTCGAGACACCCAGATCTTGGGCGCGCACAACGGTTGCTCCCATCTCTCTTGCGGCATCGAGTCCATCATTTATGCGAAACTGAGAGACATAGTTTGTTGTATCGTCCATTGCCAACCAGTGCATGTTCGCACCAGAAAAGTGGAAAGAGTGCTTGTTAAGCAGCAAATGCGTGCCATTTCTTGTGATGAAGGTATTAACCTCCGCATCAGTACTGGTTGTGATAACGGTAGGTGACTGATCGGTACAGCCAGTGCTTAAAATAAGCAAAAAAAATGAGGCGATGAGAGAGATGATGGTACCGGGATAGAAGCTGTTCTCGTTCTTAAAATGCATACCGATCCCTTTGTATATGAGTTTCTCTTATCTTGAAGTGTAAGGATAAATGCTGCTCAGCAGTCGCTTTTGCCAGGACGAAAAGGCAAGGTTTTGAAATGATTGTCTGAATATTTGCTCCCTCTTTATTATGCCATATTCATGGTTACGTGTGACCTCTAAGACAAGCGTGTATCATTCTTAAAAGATACTGATATGGACTAGTAAAGAACGCCCATGCGCCAGACGTCTTAGCCGCTACTACTAGCCAGCTCTGCCGCTTGTCTAGTACAAATCGGCGGAGCAGATAGGGAGATGTGTTGGATGTATTGAAGCCTTCGAGTGTTGTGACTGCCCACTCAAATCCAGCTTTTTGAACGATGAAGGGCCCAGATTTGCCGATATGCTCCAGTTGTCCAACAGGATAGGCGAATGTACGCACCGGATGGCTCAAGTGTTGTTCTAAGACCGTGCGACAAGCGTTGACCTCATACTCCGCCTCTGCGGGATCATTCAAGTAGGCCAGGATGGGGTGATTCATTGTGTGACCACCAAACGAGACTAAGCTGCTTTTTTCCATAATCCGAATCTGTTCCCAGCTCAAGGAAATGCTGCTCTTATCCGCAAAGGTGTCTTCTTGCTCATCCGCCATAAGTACACTCCGGGCCGCATCCAGATATGCTTCGCGTGTGCTCACCGAAGATGCATGAAATACATAATGATCGATCACTTGTGCCACTGCTTTTCTTTCAACTACAGTACTGAGATTATAACTCTGGCCCTCAAAGGTAACATGCTGTAATTGTGTGTGCCTGGCTAAATGGCGGCCCTCATTCCACCAGAAACATTTCACACTATCTATATAACCTGGCACCAGGAAAATGGTAATCGGAATATCTAACGTACGCGCAAGCTCAAAAGCATGTGTATAACTGTCGTAGTACCCATCATCAAAAGTTACCACTAGAGGAAGCCGTCGATCTGATTGACGTGTCTCACTATGCTTCGGATTGTAGAGCTCTGCCAGCGCTGGATCAAGATGCATGAGGCGATAATGGCGCTTAAGGTAAAGAAGATGCTGGCGTATCTTCTTTCCGTCAGCATGATGATAACAGAGAATAATTAATTTCTGCGATCGTCTCCGTGTCAGCCAGCGACTGAGCCTCACTAATCCGCTATAATAGAGTATGGCGGCGATCCCTGTAACAAATAGATCAAACATATAGAACTTCACTCCTTTTGACGTATAGAATGTAGAGAAAGATTATTTCGGGTAGAGGGCAGTGAAGGCAGGGGGCTTAAAGCCATAGTGCTAGCGCAACCACGTAACATAACATGAGCTTCGCGGTAGACACTCTGAGGTTTGTCTAGCCGGTAAAGCTGCAATTGTACAGAAGCATCGGTAGAAGCAGCAGCGAGGGTCTCCGTTACATTCCATTCCTGTTGAGATGCGAGTATAACGGGCGACCATGTCTTCATTGAGCCTCCCTGCACACTCAGCACAACTTTATACTTCATGGGAGTCGATTCAAAGTTGTGCACACCTAGACGGAGCGCGCAACTCTTTTGTTCTTCTCCATTGGGAAGCAGCCATAGCTGAGTGAAGCCAGGATGAGGCTGTTGTGTCACGCCAAGCGCAGAATACCAGATAGCCAGGACCAGCACAGTACCGGATAGGCCAAATAACAGATAGTCGCGGAGTGCGATACGAAATCTGAAAGGCGTTTTTACGTGTACAAACGATTTTGAGCGAAACACGGCAGCCAGGATAGCAAATAGTGCTGTCACCAGTGCCAGCAGTGCCGCCCAGGACGAGCGCTGTAGACCTTGCGGCAGCATGTTCAACACAAAGCCACCAGTGATATCGATAGCAAGGCTTAAACTGACGCTGCAAATAATGCGATAGGAGGCTCCCAATGATCTTTTATAGAAGAGAAACTCAGTAAGCGTATAGCCAGGTATCACAAAAATCATCGGCAATGTCAGAATACTACTGGTTATAAGAGAATGGCCAGGTAGGAAGGCCCAGATGACGCTGAGAGCTGCAATACCTACAGCAGCAAAAAGGTCAAGGTTTTTCGTGCGCATTCTTTACTCCTTCCACATCGTAAATCACAATGTCCCCACTATCGAAGACACGATTCATCTTAGGGATGGTGCTGAACTTTGTGAGTGTACTTACCGCGAGAGGAACCTTGCGCTGAAATGCCTGATCCTCGCCGGCCTCGAAGTAGAAGCCCGTGTTGGGCAGCGTCTGGCTGAGGCGAAGGTCAACGACAAGATAGCGAATCTGACCATCCTGTATAATCGCTTTTTCCTCTGGACCAAACTGTGCCGAGAAAAAAATAGGTGTGACGTCAACATTATCTTCGAGGGTGTCGACGATGCGCTGGTGCCCATAGGTACTCATGAGTAAACTATTGGAGCGATCAGTCGCCACCCGATGATTGGGTCCAAGATAGAGATAGCTCCAGC
>JAABUZ0100005585.1_pt1:0-15000 | contig 16391 bp, 7 predicted proteins | sample 5562091 | NCBI WGS metagenome assembly JAABUZ01 (sample SAMN12813069, study PRJNA571459) | rock metagenome | isolation source: Antarctica rocks | place: Antarctica: Victoria Land, Linnaeus Terrace sud | collected 2015-12-21
TATCAATTCAACCACGCGCATCAGCGTCTCAGCCGGTTTCCCGTTCTCCTCCATAAGTTTTCCGATCTCCTCGGAGGTGAGCACTCGGGCCGTTTGAAGTGTTTCCGTAGACTGGGACATTTCTGTTTTCCCCTGTTGGTGTTCCGATTATTCTTTCGCCTGGGTCACTACCATAAGCAGGAGAAGGCGGCGAACTGACGGGGTTGCACGTAAATGGGACGAAGCCCGCGACTTGCCGCGAAGACGGAAGGCAAGACCGAAGGGCAAGAATATTTTATCCAGTATAAGCGATGGAACCATGGCGCGATTTCGTTGCGAAGTTTGGGATCAGATCTCCAATCTGCTTTACGATTTGGCGATAACGGACGGATCGGCTCCAATTGTTCCTATCAATTCGGCAAGATAAGCATCGTTGCTCACGCGCTTTAACTGTTCACGCGCTTGGGTCAAGCGGCATTCGCAATTAATTCCAGGAACCGGCATGCCGCTCGCCACGAGTCCGTCGAGCGCCGCGCTGTGACGAGTCCAGAGCGCGACGTCAATCGATTGTTTTGCGCGGAGACGATCCCTGTACCAATCGCTCGCGAGCAGCGATTCGCGCGTGAACATGGCCAGAAGACAACTGTCGTTCTCGCGCACCCCCTCATATTCTCCGTGGGCCATGATGTGCAATAAAGCTTTAATCGGGGGACACGCGGCTTCCACGCTGCCGTCGTTGAAGTAGTTCAGCGCCACGGAGCGCTGCGCTTCCGTGATCGCCTGCACGCCGGCCGCGAACAGGGCGAGGTCCTGCTTTTCCGGGCGCAGAATGTCCTCGGGAAACACGGCATTCGGCATTTCGAAGATCCGTGCCAGGAAGCGATCCACAAATAGTTCCGTGATGCGGTATCCGAGTCTGCTCGCCAGAACTTTTCGTCCCTGGAACTCGAAATCCTGGACCTTTTCCAGGAAACCGTTGTCGATCAGGAAACGCGGATCGCGTTCCGCGACTCTCATGCGGCACCACAGTTCCGGCACCAGCATGCTGTTGTCGTGATCCACCCGATATTTCGGGCCGATATGCCCAGCGGCGGTGGTGAATCCTGGATACCCGGTGAGAATCGCGGATACCAGCGCATTGTTCACGTCCACAACCGGCGGCATGGCGTTGAACGGTCCTTTCGTCAAGGCGCCCTCGCTCCCGAATCCGGTGGTGGAGGGTGATTTTCCCGTCAGGCTGCAAATGAAGTCCATGAAGAGCTGAGGCAGTTCCTGATAATGGATCGGGTTGTACACCGCGAGCGGTGGCGCGCCGGTTTTGGGGTCGGGCGGATTATTGCGGCGTCCCGCCAAAACGGCATTCACCGGAAAATGCACGGGCTTGTCCGCTGGAACCTCCCGCGCCAAGCGCGTGCCGATCTCCGCGATATAAGACTCGCGCGGATTCACGAGATCCGGCCGCTTCTGCAGATAGCGCGGATTTTTGGAGGGCTGTCCGTCAACTAGGCGGGGATGGGCCGACGAAACAACGAACTCGGTCGTTGGGCTTGTTACAAATTCGCGGAGCAGGCGCTTCATCGGTTCGGTGTACTGATCGAACTCCACGACGTGATCCACAATCGTGCGCGCCTGCGCGTCCGCGAGTGGCTCAAAGTTCGATAGAAAAGTGCCCGGAAGCGAGATGTCCCGTTCCGCGTCCTTGTCGAACCCGCGATGAATCGCATCGTCCGGACGCTGAAACAGCAGGTTTTCGCAATTGTTGACTAGCTTGACACTCTCGTTGTGGTACTCGACGTCCAAATACTCCAGGGTCTCGCTCGGCAGCACGACGGAAGCGGTGATATCGTCTTCCATCTGGACCTTGTCCGCGGGGTTGAAATCAGGACGGAGCTTGTAAATGCGCCAGGAGCCGTTCGGATCGTATCCCATGCGCAAATAGTTGCCCACCAGCTTCTGGTTTTCGAACTTCAGCTCGTTGCCGAGAAAACCATTAATGCGGTCCACCCCGAAATGTTCGCGCCAGTTTTCTCCCCAATCCGCCCGATAATAACGCTTCACCGTGACAAGAAGCTGGCGTACGGTTTGGGGAACGGTTAGAAGCCACCCGTTGTGCGCGTCCGTGTATTCCGGCGAAGGCGTCATCAGCTTGATCACCGAGCCCAGCGAGCGTTCCGGGCTCAAGATAGGCCGCTTCGCGCGATGTTCCGAACGCGTCTTTTGATAGATGGTGGAGAAGTCCCTTTGTAAGATGTCTGCCACCTGCTCAATTTCGCGCTCAAAATCGCTGACAAAGATAGGCCCCCGGAGCACGATGCTGCCGATGGACTTCGAAATTTCCGATTTGCCGCCGCCGGAGACCGTGCAAGGCTTGTGGCAGAGCGTTGGGTCGGCGCGGGACGCGACAAGACGCCACGCCGTTCCCCCTGCTTGTTTTTCCAGGCGGATCTTCGTGCCCCAGGGCAGCACGTACGTATCGCAGGCCCGCAGAGTCAGTTGGTGTGTCCCTCCGTTCCGCGTTTGCCATTGCACGCAGCCTTCGCGAACGCTGAACTCGGCATTCTCGGGAACGTAGAAGATATCGGAAAACCGGCGGTCTGTCGCGTAGCCTTCGGGCCGGATTTCCACGCGATGGGCGAGCCAGCGCATGGCTTCCGTGAACTTCACCTGCTTGGTGAGCACGGTGCGACCGGCATAGAACTGCTGTCCGAGCACGTAGGCCGGAAAGGCGATCGCGCCTCCCGCATGTTCCTCCTCGCAAAGGCCATAAAGATTGGCTGCGAAGCTGATTTGCGTTTTAACTTCCTTCTTGCAATACCCGTAGTAGTTGTCGGCGATAATCGTCACCATAACGCCGCGTCCGTCCCGGCACACCAGCTTGAACGCGCCGCCGTTGTTGTACTCCTCGCCGGGGTCGCGCCAGCACATGCCCTCCAGGCGCTGGCGCTCTGTCGCTTCGTCGTAATGAGGCAGGCCGAGATCCTTTTTTGTCATCCCCAGCAGATGCGGGGCCAGGATGACGCAGCCGGTGTGACCCGTCCAGTGCATGACGTCGAGCGCGGCATCATTTTCGGGAAGGTAGGGATCGCCGCCGTTGCCGAAGATGCCTTCCACGAAATCGAGATTGCTGACGAGACTGGCCGGCGCAAAGAAGCGCGTCTCCATCGTCTTTGCGGGATCAGATCCCGTGGCCGGACACACCAGGGGACGCAGCAGAAGCGTCACGAAAAGCCGCGCCTGTTCCTCCTGGTTCGCCGTAAACGGCAGCGCCATGACATCCGGTTGCGGAGACAGGGCCGCTGACAGTAGAGAGGCAAAGGCGCGTTTGGGAACCGCGATTTTGTCGGCGGGAACCGGAAAGCCTCCTTCAGCGATATGGAAGACGCCCTGCGTCGTGCGGCGGTCGCTTTTGGGGTTGTGAAGAATGCCCTGCGGCACGCGGTATGACCGCAAATACGGCGACGCCAGCGTGTCTTGATCCGGCGGCAGGGACATCACACGAGCTAGACCCGGACGATCCAGCACGAAAGTGTTGCCCGGCAAGCGCGGCGCTCCGTCCGGCATGACGTCCTGGAGGTAAGCGTCAAGGAATGCCTGGACGCGGGCATCCGCCGGGCAAAGACGATACCCGAGCAACTGATCCTTTTGGTAGTAGTTGCGCAAAAGCGGACCGGCGATTTCAAGGGCATGCCGGTCCGCCGTGCTGTCGCTGAACGGCTGTCCCAGGGCGGCCAGTTTCAAATTGATGTAGCGAAACAGTTCCTCATGACCTTCTTCGGAACGGAAGTGATGCGGTTGCAAGCTCACCGGGTCTCCTATGTCTGAATGCCAGAGGTGGAAGAACCTCGCTTCGGTTTCGTCCGGGACAGAACAGGGTTCTCGGAAGTATTCCCGCGTCGCGGCGAACGGAAGGACGTCAGCAATCTTCTGCCACTAAGACCGTAGTTTAACAATCAGGTCGGGAATGTAAACGCGCAAACTTGTCTTGCTGAGAGATCCATGCGAATGCTGTCCTGAGGCATAACGGGCCGGAGTTTCGCTTTTCCACGTTGTTATGTGCAATGTTGCCCATCAGTAAGTTCGCTTGGAGGACGAAGGCCGTTTCTGACCAATCTACAGATAGCCGACTCTACGGACATATGGATGCCCGGATGCTAGGGCGTTTGTCGGTACTAATCAGCCTTGTAGAAAATATTTGTAGAGTTAAATGCTATGTTCTCCAGAGGGCCATAATAGCTGTCTTTCAATGTCTCAGCATTTTAGAAATACAAGAAAAGCACGTAGAGCAGTTCTTAAAACCTTTGAGCAACAACAAAAGGCCGATTCGGAAGCTGCCGTAGGAATTAGGAACTGTATTCTCGTAAGTACCAAGGAACTGCTTCAGAACTTATCGACTCTTCTGGAATCATATGGAGAGGCGCCATACGTGAGCCAAACGGAACGTCAGATGTTTTCTGCAATTGCGCCTTCCGTACGGCTTGATGAATGGCTGCAACTTCGTCAGCAACACGTTGCCTATGAACAAAAAGCGACCTCACTTAGGGAACATCTCAGAGAAGCGCAGAAGAGCTACGACGAGGTCTCCCCTTTAGGGGTGATTTCCAAGCTCTTCAAGAATGAAAACGAGAAGCGCATTTTTGATGCACTTAAGTCCAATCGTGACAAGGTAGCGGATGACCTTTCTAGCGCTGATGCGGAGATACGCCGCTTAGAAGATTGCATTAGGCAGAGATCAATGGACTTTTTCAGGCAAGCAATGAACAAGGAATCTTTAGAATACATCCGAAATACCTCGTTGCCGATTTCTCACCGTGTAAGGCAAAGCTTGGAGAAGATGACCCAAGACGTACAAAGGCTAATAAACGCCCACGCGACAGCCCAGCTACTCTCGCTCGCTAGGGTGCAAGAGCATGTCACTAACTTGATCAGTGCCTACCAAGGCTGGACGGGCCAACTGAATGAGCAATCTGAAAGAGGTAAACAGTGAAGTTCCAAGAAATCGTTAAGCCGGTAATTGATCGATTGCTAGAGGAGACTGCGCAAAGCATGCCAGATATCCCTTCAGATCTCACCAAAACTTATTCAAAGCATGGAGCTTGGGGAGGTGCAGTCGGGGGCGCATCCACCGGCGCCTACTTCGGTGCGGGGCTTGGGATTGCTGCAGGGCCGCTTGGTGCTATTTCAGGAGCCATACCAGGTGCCATCATCGGAGCGATTTTTGGATGCTTTTCCGGAGATAAACTTGGGGCGCAATTTGAGAATGAGGACGAAGAATAGTCGATTTGCAGAAACACTCAGTTAGTGCAAAATTTCCGAACTCTCGCTAACGATTGAGGGTTAGATAAAAGCCATTTCCTTCAGATATGCAGCCAACGACTTGTTGGCTTAGTTTTATGAATCACTCTCATTAAGTCGGCTTTTCACCACTGATGTTCCGAACCAGCCACATTGACGTATAACGCTAGTACCTTATCGGAGGCGGCGTAGGAAATAATGGTCTGAGAGCAGTACAAAGAAGGGCCTGCGGCGCTTTCGATAAGGCCGTTTCATGTGAGTCGCTCGCGTTTGCGGCGGGCGCGGCCATTCACGTGCTTATTGGGTTTCAATAGCGTTTTTCTTGACAATGATGCACTCAGATCTGCGTGTTACGCAGCTGAAGGACAGAGTCATGTGCCAATAATAAAGCGCATCTTCCTTAAATACAAGACCCGATTGCACGCCACAGCTCTAGCCGACTCACGCGCAGCGTCCGTCGCGCGAGTGACTTACTTGTAACGCGCTAGTCGGAGAAGTGAACCGCGTGCCGGACCCCAAGTCGGCTTCGAGGAATTCCCTCGAATGCAATCTCATCAGCCTTGACGCTCACAGTGATATTCTTGCCGCAAACATGCTGTCGGGATCGAGCGCAAAGGAGCACGCTTTACTGGCCTCCACCGGTAGCAAACTTGAGCGCGAAAACGAAATTCGTGCGCTTGTGACTTAACGGCTACATCTATAGAGCCCGGCAGCACGCAGCCTTTCCGGAAAAGTAGCGGGATCAACGATGCCCATGGTGTCCCTAAGCGGCTTCTGACTTAACCAAGCAGTATCAGATCTCCATCGGAACTGCTCCCGCGCTGTCACCGGCCCGTGCATAAGTTCCCGCAGAGGATGGCTGTCATCGTGCTACGGAATTAGGCCGAGGACCCAAATGGCAGACGACAATCAATGCACTACCACTGCTACCACCCAGGCAGCGCTGACCGCAGCGAAGAAAGTAGTTATTCTGGCTTTCGACGTAGCGGATCAGACAATTATCAACTCGCCGGACCTACTCAGCTCCACTCTTCAAAGCAAGCCGGTTCAGGAAGCAATCAAAAAAGCGCTTGAACAATTTATCTTGCCGAGAGTTCCGACCACGGCAGGAGCGCTGACCGAAGAAGATGCAAAGGCGCTGCTAAAAACGCTGCAAGGTACAACGGCGCCGGCGATCAGCAAGGATCTCTTAGACAAGATTAAGAAGAGCTATGGCTATAAAGATCTCGAAGCAAGCATCAACGATTTCCTGGCAACCGCGGCTTGCACGCCGCTTGGTAGCTGGGTGAACGCAAACAAGACTTTGGTGTTAGTGTCCGGGCTGGTATTAACGTTGGGCGGGGCCGTTGCCCTGTTTGTGACGAAAACCGGCGGACCTGTTATTGAGCTCCCGCTGGCTCAGCTGAAAGACGCAAAAGTCCCGCTCTTTAAGCTAGGAAGTCTCAGCGGCTCCGCCACTTTTGGCGAACTCAAACCTAGCATCAGCGAGGCGGGAGCGGGAATAATCCTAACTGACAAATTCGAGTCAATAAGTCTGGACTTGAAGATTGCCGCCACTGGGTTTTTCTCGCCCTCCAAGCAGTTGCAGAACACTGTCGTGACGAAGTCATCGGTGTTCACGATTGATCCCAACGGCGGTGATCCAAAGAATAATCGTATTTCGCTGGGTCTGACCTTACGCTCAAACCAGGGAAACTTCACCGCAGCGATTGGGGCCATTCTGGAGAAAGACCAGGCGCCGAAAGGGACCCTGGATGCGAGTCTCAAGATAAACAAAAATATCGCTATTGGCGCAAAGGGCGTGGTCTCGCCGAACGGGACTGCCGCGCTTGCGACTTTTAATCTCCTGGACTTCTGAAATTTAGGAGATTGCGCTATCGTTCCCGTACGGCTGCTAACCGTCTGGATAATCCGCCGAGCGCGTCACAGCTAAAAATCAGCGCGCAGCCGGAATCCCGCGCTGCGTGGCTGCGCAATGGCCGTACCCGAAAGGAGGCCGGCAAAATTAATCAAGTTCAGCCGATTCGTCAGGTTCATCACATCTCCCTGCAGCGTGATGGAACGCGGTTCCTTTCGCCACAAATCCAGGCCGACCGAGGCATTCAAGGAAAAAGAAGGACGGACACGGCCACGGCTGAAATTCGCTTTGTTTACTACGTTGGCGCCATATTCCAGAGTCAGAAAATCACGGTCGGGAAGTTGATCAACGCTTTCTGTTGGAAGGCCGCTGTTGTAGGAAGCGCTCCACGCTGTCCAAAGGCGCTTTGTGATTTGATATCTTGCCCAGGCCCGCGCCGTATTGCGCTGATCCTGTGTGATCGAAAAACGGTCAGTTGAGTTCAGCAGCGCCGGCGCGCCGTTATCCAGAAACAATCCGCCGGAGAGGGGATATTGAGCAATCCCAATCGTATTGGCGTAGCTCAAATAGCCCGCGAACCGGCCCCAGCGCGGCACGGATAACTTCACTTCCGTTCCGCGAACGGTCGCATGGTTGAAGGTAATCGGAAAGCCGACGCCGGTGTTCAGCAGCAAGTCGTCGTCCTGGAAATTACGAATGCTCCGATGAAAATAGTTTGCATCCAAACGCACTCGCCTTCCCAAGGCTTGCGTGAGGCCGCCTTCATAGTAGTTGCCGCGCGAGGGACGAACTGGCAAGTAAAAACCCTGATTGAAGCGCGTCGCGGGAGCAGCCGAAACCAAAATGTTTTCAAAAGGCGGCGTGCCGAACGTGCGGTCATAGGAGGCGTGCAGAAGCAGCCCAAGCGGTTGAATGTTCCACGACACGCCTAAACGCGGGCTCCACCCTGTTTCACTCACCAGCAGCGCATAATGATCGAAACGCAGCCCTGCGCTGATCGTGAAATTGCCGAGACGGATGGTGTCCTGCGCGTAAGTTGATTGCTCACGATCGGGAGCGCGCCCCGCGTACTCATAATTTTCAGGCAAACCGCTGTCGAAGATGGCATAACCGCCCGGGTCATAGTTATAAGCAACAATGTGATACCCGAACTCCTCGCGAATGGAGGCGAACCGCGCTTCCACCCCAACCTTCCAATCATGCCGCCCGTGTTGGCCCGCCAGGCTGGCGTTCAGATACCCCTCGCGCAAACCGCGATCCTGATGCGCTAAGATCGGCGTCGATAAAGGATTAGACCACAGTTGCGCGCCGACATCGCGCGCCATCCCGCGTACCACTCCCACGAGCGTCGCTGAAAAAACGTGCTGGTATGAAACTGTCCCTTCCGAGTCTTTGCTTGCGCGATCCTGACGCTGACCGGCAGCCTGTTGCAACAGGTCATTTGGAACTTGAAAATGCGTCTCCCGGTGAGCAGCCGATATCCGTAGATGGTCCGAGTCGCTGAAATCCCGTTCCCACGCGCTAGTAAAAGACGCGTTCGAAGCGTGGTTCGAATAGTTGTCCGTGACGGGCGGGTCCAGATAGCGATCCGTCAGAAAGCCTTGCGCCGCGGCGGAAACCGTGGTGCGTCCCGCGCCGTATTGCCCGGAAAGAAAACCGCCCATGGTGTCGAAACTGCCGCCTTGCGCCACGGCGGTTCCGTGAAAACCGGGAGACGAATTCTGTTTGGTGTTTACTTCTATCACCCCGCCTACTTTCTGGCCGAACTCGGCCGGGATGCCGCCCGTAAACACTTTTACCGATTCGATTTGGTCCGCTTCCATGGCCGGCGCAAAGGCGGGAGAACGATTGTCATACTCCGGAAAGCCGTTCACAACATACTGCGTTTCATACTCCGACTCACGCGGATGCAGGATGCCGTTTGCCTCGGCGGTCCAACCGGGCTGCATCAGCACCAAGTCGATCAACCCGCGCCCGGGCAGGCCCGAGGCTGGGCGCTCTTTTAACTCTTGTGAACCGATATAGTAAGCCGTGCCCGTCCGGTCCGGGTCAACAAGCGTATCGGAATCGCTCACCTCGACTCGCGATTGTACAGGGCTAAGACTAAGCGTGACTTCATGGTTCTGCGGTACCGATGAACGAATTCGGATTAACTCGGAAAACGGCGCAAAACCTTCGCGCGTCACCAAAAGCTGATAAGGCCCCAGAGGAAGACCTTTGAAAAAATAACGGCCTTCCACCGGAAGGCTGATTATTTGTTGTGTGCTTGTTGCCTGATTGGTCAATCGCACAGTAGCGGCAACATCCGCGCCTGCGCTGTCCTTGACGTGCAGCCGTAATTGTCCGGTCTCGCTTTGGCCCAACAAGGAGGGAGTTAAACACACAAAGGAAACCAGGGGGGAAAGCGCGGCCAGCCATAGCCGCCGACACGGTAAGACGTTCATGAAGACCTATTTCTATTTTCCTTCTTCCCTTTCCGGCGAACGAGGTTTTTCCTGTAATTTAAGGTGAGTTCGATCTGATTTAGTAAAGAAAGGGAATTATCAGAGCAGCATGGAATTTCTGCTTCGTGGTTTTCCCAAAAAGTCAGTTGACGTTTCCTTTTGATGTGTTACTCTATAAGTGTACTTGCGAGGGCCGAGTAAAACGGTCTAGCGAAATAAGCTAGACGATAGGAACCGCGAGTGCTATGCTGCTGTAGGGCAGATAAGTTCTTAACCGGGAATTTGAATTTCTGGTTAGATGTTTGAAACTTCCTGCTAAGCAGATACATCTGATTTAGTGCGTGGTTGAGCGTCATGCTTGACGGTCGGTAACCCAGTGGGTTCCGAAACGCGGATCTGATAAATAGATTTCGAGTAAGTGGTAGCTGAATACCAATAACGGTGAGGCTATTTGCTGCTCACACGGCATTCGAGGCCGGTCTCCGGTGTTCGGTTGTTTTCTGAAAAGGAAGCATAGGGGCACGGGGAGGCGCAGATGATTGACAATTTGGTTGGACGCGAAACGAAGTAAGTAAGAAGAAGCAGTAAACACAAGAACGTCAGACTTTTTGAGTCAAAACCGGAGCGAAGTAGAAGTAAGCAGTTCGTCGGGAGGAAGCTGTGGCTGCGCAAGCAGAGCAGGGGAGCCTCGGCGGGCGACAAACAAACAGATCAAACGAGAGTTTGATCCCGGCTCAGAATCAACGCTGGCGGCGCGCTTAACACATGCAAGTCGAGCGGGAAAGGGGGAGCAATCCCCTGAGTAGAGCGGCGTACGGGTGAGTAACACGTGGATAATCTGCCTCGTAGTGGGGAATAACTTGGGGAAACCGAAGCTAAGACCGCATACGCCTGCAAAGGGAAAGCCCCGCAAGGGGCGCTATGAGAGGAGTCCGCGGCCGATTAGCTAGTTGGTGAGGTAACGGCTCACCAAGGCGGTGATCGGTAGCCGGCCTGAGAGGGCACACGGCCACACTGGCACTGAAACACGGGCCAGACTCCTACGGGAGGCAGCAGTGGGGAATCTTGCACAATGGAGGCAACTCTGATGCAGCGACGCCGCGTGAGCGATGAAGCCCTTCGGGGTGTAAAGCTCTTTCGGCAGGGACGATAATGACGGTACCTGCAGAAGAAGCTGCGGCTAACTACGTGCCAGCAGCCGCGGTAATACGTAGGCAGCAAGCGTTGTTCGGAATTACTGGGCGTAAAGAGTGTGTAGGCGGTCGTTTAAGTTCGGTGTGAAATCTCCCGGCTCAACCGGGAGGGTGCGCCGGAAACTGGAGGACTGGAGCGTGGGAGAGGAAAGCGGAATTCCTGGTGTAGCGGTGAAATGCGTAGAGATCAGGAGGAACACCAGCGGTGTAGACGGCTTTCTGGACCACAGCTGACGCTGAGACACGAAAGCGTGGGTAGCAAACAGGATTAGATACCCTGGTAGTCCACGCCCTAAACGATGCATACTTGGTGTCGGCCCTTCAGTGGGCCGGTGCCGGAGCTAACGCGTTAAGTATGCCGCCTGGGGAGTACGGTCGCAAGGCTGAAACTCAAAGGAATTGACGGGGGCCCGCACAAGCGGTGGAGCATGTGGTTTAATTCGACGCAACGCGAAGAACCTTACCTGGGCTCGAACGGCTTCGGACCGCCTTTGGAAACAGGGGTTTTCCCGCAAGGGACCGGAGTCGAGGTGCTGCATGGCTGTCGTCAGCTCGTGTCGTGAGATGTTGGGTTAAGTCCCGCAACGAGCGCAACCCTTGTCCGGTGTTGCCACTCCTTAAGTGGAAGCACTCGCCGGAGACCGCCAGCGATAAGCTGGAGGAAGGTGGGGATGACGTCAAGTCATCATGGCCTTTATGTCCAGGGCTACACACGTGCTACAATGGACGGTACAAAGCGCTGCGAACCCGCGAGGGGAAGCCAATCGCCGAAAACCGTTCTCAGTTCGGATTGCAGGCTGCAACTCGCCTGCATGAAGCTGGAATCGCTAGTAATGGCATATCAGAACGATGCCGTGAATACGTTCCCGGGCCTTGTACACACCGCCCGTCACATCACGAAAGTGGATTGTACTAGAAGTCCGCGGGCTGACTCGCAAGAGGAGCAGCGGCCCAAGGTATGATTCATGATTGGGGTGAAGTCGTAACAAGGTAGCCGTAGGAGAACCTGCGGCTGGATCACCTCCTTTCTAAGAGAGACCGTGGGGGGAGTTAGGGAAAGCAGCTTACCGATTGTACCGGTGAGCGTGAGTACGTAACAGCCGTTCCCCTTCAGGGGAGCAGCCGACGGAAGATGGCTTCCGTGCAGGCTCTCGCTTCCGGCATCTCCACTCCATTAGCTCTGATGAGTTCTTCTTTTTGCTTTGTGGTGCAGACCGCTGGTCGGTTTGTGTCACGCGTCCAATCGGCCTCGAGTAGTTTTTGTATGGTTGTAGCGCCGGGGCTGTAGCTCAGCTGGGAGAGCGCCTGATTTGCATTCAGGAGGTCGCCGGTTCGATCCCGACCAGCTCCACCAGGATTTCGGGTTCCCGCATGGGCCTGTAGCTCAGGTGGTTAGAGCGCACCCCTGATAAGGGTGAGGTCGGTAGTTCGAGTCTACCCAGGCCCACCACCGCCGGGCGTCACTTAGTGTGAAGTCGGATACTGAAAAGTGCAACCTTTGAAAAGGTTGGCTCATCCAACAAGTACCGACCACTCCACAGAAACAGACAGCGAACGATAGAAAACAGAACTGGCACTGATGCGGCCAGGGTTGTTTCCTGTCATTCGATGGAAGGCATCGAGTCATACAGGATTTCAGAAGATCTTTGACAACAGAATAAGTAATGACGGGCAACTACAAGTTGCAATGTGTCGACACGAGAAACACCAATTATGTGTCGGCAGCGCCGCCTGCTTTCTTCCGTTCTGGAGGAGAGTAGGCGTAGACGAGAAGAACTTAACGTAAGTAGAAGTAAGTAAGCAGACAGCAAACCGTAGAGTTAATTTTATGGTCAAGCTACTAAGAGCATGCGTGTGGATGCCTTGGTGCCAGTAGGCGAAGAAGGACGCAGCCAGCGGCGAAACGCTTCGGGGAGAGGCAAGCACTCGACGATCCGGAGATCTCCGAATGGGGAAACCCAAGCTGAGAAATCAGCTTACCCAGTGATGAATTCATAGTGACTGGGAGCGAACGGGGGGAAGTGAACCATCTCAGTACCCCTAGGAACAGAAAACAAACAAGTGATTCCGCTAGTAGTGGCGAGCGAACGCGGAACAGCCTAAACCGTGCGATTCGAAAGGAAAGCGCGGGGTTGCAGGACCACAAAGAATAAGAGTTCGTTGCGGCCTTCGGGCGGCAGGGGGTTCTTATTCTACCGAAGGATGAGAAGAGCGTTACGAGAACGGCCTGGGAAGGCCGGCCCAAGAAGGTGACAGCCCTGTATCTTAAAATGCTCTTTTCCTTTCCAGTGGCTCCTAAGTACCGCGGGGCACGTGAAACCCTGTGGGAATCTGCCGGGACCATCCGGCAAGGCTAAATACTCACTGGCGACCGATAGTGAACTAGTACCGTGAGGGAAAGGTGAAAAGAACCCCTATCAGGGGAGTGAAATAGTACCTGAAACCGCATGCTTACAAGCAGTGGGAGGGCTATGCTCCGCAAGGAGAATGCCTGACCTCGTGCCTATTGAATAATGAGCTGGCTAGTTAGTCTCCGTGGCAAGGTTAAACGAACAGTGAGCCGCAGCGAAAGCGAGTCTGAACAGGGCGCGCAGTCGCGGGGATTAGACGCGAAGCGGGATGATCTACCCTTGGCCAGGATGAAATCCGTGTAACAGCGGATGGAGGTCCGAACCAGTGTTGGTTGAAAACAGCTTGGATGAGCTGAGGGTAGGGGTGAAAGGCTAATCAAATTCCGTGATAGCTCGTTCTCTCCGAAATAGCTTTAGGGCTAGCCTCGCGTGGTCCGTCCCGGTGGTAGAGAACTGATTGAACTAGGGGCCTTTCCGGGTTACCGAATTCAGCCAAACTGCGAATGCCGGGCACGAGTAGCGCGGGAGTCAGACGGTCGGGGCTAAGCTCGGTCGTCAAAAGGGAAAGAGCCCAGACCATCAACTAAGGTCCCTAAATGTCCGCTCAGTGGGAAAGGAAGTCGAGTTCCTCAGACAGCCAGGAGGTTGGCTTAGAAGCAGCCATCCTTTAAAGAAAGCGTAATAGCTCACTGGTCGAGGGATTCGGCGCCGACAATCCAACGGGGCTCAAGCGGACTACCGAAGTTATGGACTCAAAGAGAGTGGTAGGAGAGCGTTCCTGCTGCAGCGAAGACATACCGTGAGGAGTGTTGGAGCGGCAGGAAGTGACTCTGCCAGCATAAGTAGCGATAAGCCAGGTGAGAACCCTGGCCGCCGTAAGTCTAAGGATTCCTGAGCAAGGTTAATCCGCTCAGGGTTAGTCAGGACCTAAGGGGAGGCCGATAGGCGTACCTGATGGACACCACGGTTAATATTCCGTGACTGCACAACGTTGATCAAGACCGATGGGGGGACGCACCGCAGAGCTTTTCGTTCCAGAAGGGTGGAACGGGGAGTGAGCGAGATCCGGAGCGGCAAATCCGCCGGGTCGTGTGCCAGGAAAAGCCTCTAAGGGAACGTTGGGCACCTGTACCACAAACCGACACAGGTGGACGAGATGAGTATTCTAAGGCGCTCGGGTGATGGAGTTGCGAAGGAACTAGGCAAATTAACCCCGTAACTTCGGGAGAAGGGGTGCCCAGCTTCGGCTGGGCCGCAGTGAAACGCATCAGGCGACTGTTTAACAAAAACACAGGTCTCTGCAAAGTCGAAAACGACGTATAGGGGCTGACGCCTGCCCGGTGCCGGAAGGTTAAAGGGAGAGGTTAGCGCGCAAGCGCGAGGCTTTGAACTGAAGCCCCGGTGAACGGCGGCCGTAACTATAACGGTCCTAAGGTAGCGAAATTCCTTGTCGGGTAAGTTCCGACCTGCACGAATGGCGTAACGATCTGATGACTGTCGGCGCGCTCCGCCCGGCGAACTTGTGGTTCCGGTGAAGACGCCGGATGCCCGCCACTAGACGGAAAGACCCCGTGCACCTTTACTATACCTTTACTTTGAATTATGGTGCGCTCTGCGCAGCATAGGTGGGAGGCTTGGAACCAAGGCTTTTGGGCTTTGGGGAGCCAACGGTGAGATACCACCCTGAGCGTTCTGTGATTCTAACCTGCTCCCGTGATCCGGGAGAGGAACCAAGTAAGGCGGGTAGTTTGACTGGGGCGGTCGCCTCCTAAAGTGTAACGGAGGCGCTCGAAGCTTGGTTCACGCTGTTTGGAAATCAGCGGTCGAGTGCAAAGGCATAAACCAGGTTGACTGCGAGACCTACAAGTCAAGCAGGTGGGAAA